>ERZ772955.1834-NODE-1834-length-12420-cov-3.900364_pt1 | contig 12420 bp, 12 predicted proteins | sample MGYA00511133_ERZ772955 | MGnify/ENA primary metagenome ERZ772955 (study PRJEB29015, sample SAMEA2737914) | human oral metagenome | biome: human oral; feature: human-associated habitat; material: dental | place: China | collected 2149 ... | reverse complement strand
CATCGTAGCATTATAAATACTACGGAATTTATCAAATAGAGAAAAGTCTTCACTATGCTCCACCACTATCCCCATCTTTATAGCTTTTCTTATGGTTGTACGATCCTTGCTTTTCAGGTTCTGGAAAATGACCTCTTCCGAAGAACAATCTATGTAAACTGTTTTACCCAGGTTTATGACATTTGACCATCCTCTCAAAAGCTCTTGATTTTTCAACCAGGGACACCAACGGGTAAAGGCCGCAACAATATGATGCGCCCTCATGAACGTGCTTATTTCTGACCAGAAAGTTCCTACCTGTTCCTCTGAAATATTTCCATCTAAAAGCCAACCGCCATATCCGTATGGGGTAATAGCATCAAAAAGAACACCTTTTCCAATATACCTTTGTGCCCATACCTCATCATTTAAATCCCGGAGCATAAAGGCACATACGGCCCTCAATCCCCCTCTCTGGTAATAAACCAAGATAGGCGTTCCATCACCATGAACTTTAAAAGATGCTAAATAACCACTAAGGAAATATACATCATAATCAGGGAAAGACCTGACAATTTTGTCCCATTCCGTTCTATGTTCAAAATCAATTATCCTCGTCATTCTTCAAAAGATTTTAGCAAAGTATAGATTTGGCATCCCATTTCCCCTATTTCATCAGCACTATATCTAGCATCACAATGTATTGATAATATTCCATCCGAAACAATTCTAGACTCACGAGAACAGGTCTCCGGTATCTCCCACAAGACAGCCGGATAAATAGATTTGCTTATCAGACCTTTCCTAAACCGCTCACGCTTCATTTTATCTGGGAACAAAAGCAAAAGTGAGAAAGGGATCAAGGATTCGCTTTCCGGCACTAACAATCGAATTCCGTTTTTCTTCAGGAGGAAAGATAATTGCTTCACCACTATCTTCCAATTTCGGTTTCTCCTCTCACTCCAGTCCTTAATGTCAATTTTTTCTAAGACCTGTCTGTCCAGAGAAGAAATACGGCTAACAGGCAGACTACCAAAACATTGTTCTGTCCGAAGAAACTTTTCTCTGTAAGAGTCTTTCAGGTCAGGGATGGAGGCTTCATTATCCTGGGAAAGATACAGTGCCTTCTCTGCCATCGCCTGCCATCTTGTTCGAGCAACCTTTTCGTTCAACAGGGTCTCTTTTATTGTTGAACCTAGCTCTGACAAATCCTTGCTGTTACTCCAGAGTATACCGCCTTCTGCCAAGGGTAGTGTCTTCCGTAAAGACGCTATACAGAATTCCGCCTTACTTTTCCAGACCCACTCGCTGAAAATATTATGGGAGTGGTCCTCTATGACTGGAATGGGAACGTTGATCCGTTTTATTTCTCTTAACCCGAAATAATTCATCCACAACAAAACATCCCCTTCTTGGAAGGGTAGATGACCAACAAATTGATGGTCTTTGACAACAGGGTTATCCTGATATGTTTTTACTTCAATCTCACAATGCAGGAGAATATACGCAATGATTTCCCAGCAGAAATATTCAGGTATCCAAATTCGTTTCCATTTATAGTAATTTATCAGGGATTCAATGGCCTGTCGGCCATCAGCCAAGAACACAGCATTTGGGTAATAATCAAACAGAGTTTTTCCACCAGCAACACATGGAAAGTTCAGAAAATGAAAATCAGAACCATATTCTTTCATCTACCATTCCTCCTTAACAGCCTGAGTTTTTCACCAAACCCCAAATCATCAACCATCTCGTCCTGCACTTCTCCTTCTCCTATTCCTTCTCTCTTTATGACATTAAGAAAAGTCATCCATAGAATCTTCAAGTCAAGTGAAAAAGAGAGATTATCAACATACCATACATCGTATTCAAACTTTTTGCTGTATTTCACAAAATTCCTGCCATTTACCTGCGCCCATCCCGTGATGCCAGGCCGCACTTCGTGCCGTCTGATCTGAATACTATCGTAGCACTTCAAAAAATCAGCATACAAAGGTCTTGGCCCGATTAATGACATATCTCCCTTTAACACATTGAGTAATTGGGGAAGCTCGTCCAAAGAAGTGCTGCGGACGAATCGGCCGACTCTCGTCAATCGCTGTCCATCAGGCAGGAGATTTCCCTCTTCATCTCTCTCATCGGTCATGGTCTTGAATTTTATGACATTAAACACCTTGTTATGCCATCCTGCCCTCGAATGCAGGAAAAACGCTCCTCCACCTTTATTTGCGAAATGCAGCCATATCGTGACAGTCAACAACAAAGGTGAGAAAACCAGCAATGCAACAAGTGCAGCGCTGAAATCTATTGCCCGTTTGAAGAAACACCTATACATATACTAATCAAGTGATGTGTACATATTTTTCAAAGCCTTCCATACATCTTTCTGCTCATATTTTTCCTGGATGATCCTACGGCTGTTCTGAGCCATCCGTGCCACATCTGAGGGGTGCGACAACGTCCATTCCATGACAGCAAGCAGAGCTTCTGGATTACGAGGAGGAACAATACGTCCGTTTATTCCCTCTCGCACAATCTCGTTACTACCATTTATATCAGTTACGATAGACGGTAATCCCATACATCCCGCCTCAAGGACCACATTAGGAAACCCCTCTCTATAAGAAGGGAACACCAAGGCATCAGCAGCAGCAAGATAAGGGCGCACATCTTTCTGATAGTTTACAAATCGAACCGAAGGATTATGCATGAAGAAAGATGTATCTTCAGCATCCAGTGGATCGAGTTCTGGTTCAAAGTTCCCAACCAGAAGCAGTTTCGGCCGAAGGGGGTGTTTCCCTCCAAGTAAGCCCTGCATAGCAAAAGACAGTTCCCGCATTCCTTTGTCATTGACAATTCTGCCGACAAAAACAAACACGAAATCCTCCGACTCGAAGCCGAGTTCCCTGCGGAGGCTTTCTTTCACAGAGCTTTCCCTTGGAATATCCAAAAGTTTCCTCCCATTATCTAAGCTGCATTTTTCACGCAACCTCTCGACAGAGAAGTAAGAAGTATCCTTTCCATTAATATTACCATTCCAGATTACCTTCAGTGGCTTCTTCGTGACATGGTCTTGCTTTAAAGTTTCAAGAACCCCCTTTCCCTCCGGAATAACCTTAGACGCACAGGCACAAGTTATTTTCTCCATAGTCTGCAAGATTATTCTCAATCCCCCTGTTGCTCCCTGATACCTAAGGCCTGTAACCGTATAAATCCGATGTGGGACACGGCAGAACCAGGCAGCCACCATCGCCAACAGAGATCCCTTGGGTGTATTGGCATGAACGCACCATGGTTTTTCTTTCTGAAAGAAAAAAAACAGCCAGACTAAAGAAACAAGATCTTTCCATAAAGAAATTGGACGTTCTATAGGTGCATTGACTACTCTGACTCCCTCTCGACCTCTTACCTTTTGCAACCGACCATCATCTTTTGCGACCGCAATAACTTCGAAATGCTGATTAAGGTACTTCAACTGTCCAATTAAAAGGTCATCTAAACTCTCGCCCACGGTGGCCAACCTTATTATTTTCTTTTTTTCCATAACGGCTTATACAAATCAATATAGCACTCTTTTTAGGCTGGTTCTAAAATTAAGATGTCGAAGACAATTTACATATAAGCAACTAAGCCGACAACACTCATAAGTTTGCTTAGTAATTTCACAATTGAAGATGTAATCCATAAACAATAAATACTCCTGTAAGGCTGCCGGAACCTATCCGCCGCCCAAACTTTCTATCTCTGCCGAAGTCCAGAATATACCCCGCTTCCATACCGGTTGTCGTCAGGCAGCTATTAACTGAGCAGAATGTTCTGCCGAGAATACAGGAAGCAGCCTTTAAACCGACAATTACTTTGCTCTCGACTGCCACATTTGCTACGAAATTTCCAATATCAAGCTTCTCCTTGTATATAACACGTCCGTCGGATATTGCTCTTCAACGGACAGTCCTCTTCTCCGGATCTCATATACAAAAGCACGTTCATATTACGCAGGTCGTAAAAAACCAATACCATGAGAAGTCTATACATGCTCATTCAATCACACCGCTGAAATTCAATTCTTCCCAATGTGGAGACATCTCAATAATGCGAAGCACATTCTGTATATTTTTCCACCGATAAATTCAAAGTGCTGATCCAGCAACTTCAGCAGCCCTTTCAACAGACTGTCCCAAGATAGGTCTGCAGCAGTAATGCGAAACAACCTCCCCTACCTACTTTAGAACTCAACACGTTCAAAACTCACATTCCCGATCCTTGCTGCATACTCAGGGAATGCACTCTTCCACATTCCTTCATGCCATAAGCTATATACCTTTTGCGCACCGCTGATCAAATAATAGTCTGTGAACATCTTTATATTCTCCGAATCATCAGTTTCACCGGCAGTATCTATATGCTTTACCGTTCCGGGCACTATATATACATCAGGCATTGCTTTTTTTATTTCCTCTATGAATACCATAGAATCCGAAGCTATCAGGATGTTCATACCGAAATGCTGCGAAGAGATTTTTTTTATAGCATTGACGGCAGAAGCCACCAGCGCATTCTTCTGGCTGTCAGAATCCAGCTCCGGGTTAACTGCCGTCTCGGTCTTATCGCCCAAGAGATTCATAAAGCGGGTATGAATTGCAATATAGCAGTCTCCTATCTCCGTCCGATAACGTTCCAGATAACGCTGAAGATAAGCCGTCGGGCGGAAGAGTTCTCTATACAACTCCCCCCACTTATAATCTGTCCCAAAATGAGCATTCACCTTGTCCAAGGAGTCATAGCCATAATAGAAATGCGTCTCCGACGAACGTTTCTTGCATAAGCGGGAAGGATTTACGATTTCCCCGTAAGCTATAATATTCTTATATGACAGAAGGCCAAAGTTCATTTGGCTTTCATCAATTAGCCAATCATACTTATTCGGCTCAAGGTATTTGCTTAATACAAACGGATAGCTCCAATTCAACCTGAACGGCTTACCTAATGCTTTGGAAACAGCAAAAACGGTGATAAGTCCTTTAAGCCTGTCGAACATCCCACCATGCGGAATCCTGCCGTCAACCATAAATACAAACGGACAAGTATTACCCGTTCTGTACAAAGAGAACCCTTTCTCCTTCATGATCCTGAACTTCATCAACGGTTCACGATAACAGCAATCTATGAGCTTGACGAAAAAATCTCTTCTTAGCATATATAGATATTCAAGTCTGACAATTCCTCCCGAATGGATCTCTCGACCTCGCAATCTGAGGCTGAAACAAACAGTCTGGAATACTCATTGACCCATCGGCTACATTCCCATGTCATTTCAGCCATAGAGACCCGGCTGCAAGTAAAAATCCTCCTAAATTCCATATAGGAAAAGGAAACATCAATGTGATTATTTTACATGTTTCTCACTCCACACCGTGCCGGGCACAACTCCAGAAGGGATCGGAAAGAGAAGGGCATCACTTCTGTCCGCCATAAAAAAGGATGTTTATTATCTTAATGGGCTGCGTTAGTCGAACCACATAATAACATACAAAACACATGACACTACCGATCAGAGGGATAAAAACAAAGTCTGTAAAAGCCGATGAAATAAGAACTTCATTCCATTTTACATATTCTGTCAATGTCCGCTCTATCATAAAAGTCTGGACGACATATATGCCCAGAGTATATCTTCCAGCTGTACTAAGCCCGGATAAAATATGCCTTCCTATCTGTTCATTCCCAAATATCTTATAAATCAGCTCGCAGATTCCTATGACAACTATTGAACCAGAAAACCCTACCAGAAGTTGAATCATAAACTTCATCGGACTGTAAACAAGTAAATTGAGATCAACCTTATCACATGGATTTGCCCAACGCATGCAGACTGCAATAACAAAAAAGAAAAGCGAAACACAGAAAAGAGCAACCCTATAGGTTTGAAAGCCCGTCTGATATTTATGAATTAAATATCCCATACAAAAATAGAAATACAGGAAATTTATCATCAAGGTTCCACCCGATGGAATGATTAAAAGTGCTACCCATGAAAGCAGAAATGTAATCCCTACAGGTTTTTTAATATATTTGGCAACTCTTGCTATTAAATAGCAAGCAAAAAGAGTTTTAAGGAACCAAACACACCCAATTATTTCTCTACAAATCTCCCCCCCCACATAGACAAACGGTCGCAACGGTACAGGATATAACCGGAACCAACAACTGTTTACACTTTTTTATAAAAAGAGTTCTTATAGGGACTTCTAAGCTGCGACTGGAGAAGTACCCGCACAGCAACATAAACAAAGGCATGTGGAAAGAATAAATAACAGCTCTAACAGAACTCTCCAATGCCTGTTCCATAACATAGCAGTGGCCCACACATACAAGGAGCATCGCTGTGAACTTTACCAGATCCAAGTATGCTATTCTATCTTCTGCCATTAGAGATGACGTCGTTATAAACAAAACTGTATCCGCTCACCATTCTGCTGATATCAAACTCCAAAGCTCTATTGTAACAGCGTTCAGCTATCTCATTATAATAAGCTTCATCACTTGACAAATGATTAATTTCATCTGCCAGCACCTTAGCATCCTCATGCGGGAAAAGAAGGCCATAGCCATTTGTCACTTCCCGCAGTCCGTTCACATCCGATGCTATGAACGGCCTGTGCGCACTCATGCCCTCCACATTGCTAAGGCTCAATCCTTCCCAGTGTGAAGACATCACGATAATGTCCGCTGCCCGCAGCACATTCGGTATGTCCGTACGCAATCCAAGAAACCTCACACATTTATCAACACCTAAGGAAACTGCCAGCCGTCTTACAACTTCCATTCGCTCACCTAGACCAGCAAACCATATCTCGAATTTATTTTGATCCAGAAGTTTCAAAGCCCGAATAATAGTATCTTGATTCTTTTGTTTACGAAATCCAGCTACCATCAAGATTGACTTTCGATTTCCCTTTAATTCTAGGAGATCCTTGCAAGGGACTGCCTCAGATATAACACCAACGTCTATTCCATTGTTTATGGTAGTAATTCTCTTATACTTGTTTGAAGAATTGACAAGCCACTCTCCCCCCATATACTCTCTTAGTTTCTCTTCTGCTATCTCACTGATACATATCACATGGTCGTATCTTCCATACATCCAGCTTTCTATCGGACGATACCATTTCCAATTTCGCTTTCGGTTGGATGTATTATGTTCCGTAGAAACAAGTCTCGTTGTATTATATAAGCCGGCAAATGCCACGAACAGCTGCGGGGAGGAATTATGTGTATGGACGATATCATATCCGCGCATGATCTTTGCCAGTTTGAGAATGTAGACAGGATTATAAACACCACGTCCCAGCGAATAGATCTTCACCTCCGGACACATGCTTCTAAGCCTCTGCATCAGCGGTGTCTCCGTACCGTTGAAAACACACAAATCCACCGTATGTCCCAATGCCCGCAGCCGTGGTATCAGATTGACTACCAAGGTCTCTGCCCCTCCCATCTCCAAGGATGTTATGACCTGTAATATTCTCATTCGCCTTTATCTTATTCCATTGACCAAAAGCTCGCCTCATGCCTGTCAATGGGAACAGTGTTCCCAAGCACCGGGAATGTCATTCCCGGACGTTGGGAATCCGATTCCCAACCGGTCGGGAACACAACTCCCAATGGAACTTACACACTGCAGAATCTATCATTCAGAAAGCAAACCGGTATAAGACATGGGGGACTATGCGTGAGAAACGCATGCTATCCTTAAAAGATCTGTCAAATGAGCCAACCATCCTAATGGAGCGACAAGATTCCATCTTCCCCTCAATCTCGGATACTCTTTACGGCCGTGGAAACACAATCGGAACCTCCAGTAATTAATTGCGGCTTTCATCTTATACCTCGCAGGGATGTCAAGTTCATTCAATTCGGCATAGCATATCATCGAAGCAACAGGACTATCCATCCTTATCCGGACAATCCTGGAAGTCAAACCTCCCGCTAAATAATCGCGGAAATAGATCACCTTATCAAAAAAACGTAATTGATATTTCCTTGCGATTCTGTTCCACACCAAAGCCTCCGGACAGAACCTCTCATTGTTTATCTCCGGGAACGGATATTCTCGTAAGACCTCTGTCTTAAATACTTCACAGACATCTCCTTCGAATCCATACCTATAACGCATGTCAATGGAACTTAAATCCATAGAGTCAGCTATCCTTCTTCTTCCTATGACTGTGCCGTCATGATGTGCCATGACACCACAGACTCCGCCTATGGCAGGGTTGTCCTTAATCTTCAAATAGTATTTATTTATCGTTGACAGAGCATCCTCCGGAAGACTGTCATCACTATCTACTATCAGAACCAGACTACCATTGGCTTCCTTCACACCTCTGTTCAAGGCTCTGTGCTTTCCCCCATTGTTCTGTTTTACATAAGTAATCTTCATCTTGCCCTCACAGACGAACCTGTCCACAGTCACTCCGGTAGCATCTGTTGAGCCATCATCTACAACAACCCACTCAAAATCATTAAAGTCTTGACTCAACAGGCTTATATACAACTTCTCCAGATAGGCTGCCCTGTTATAAGAAGGGGTGAGAACTGTTATCATTTCTTATAGAATTTATCAACCGCATATCGACTGTCATATTCGAATCTGTCGTAGACAGGATCATAGTCGCGCACACCGTTTGTAAAGAAAGTCTTATAAGGTGACAGCAGATAGCCCCATTGCATGACGATTCGGACAAACAGGCCGAAACAGATTGCCAAGACAAGTATTTTCGTGCTCCTGCTTATATGCATGTCATTGCAAATGGTTGACAGAGTAGCAATGACGCCGATCAGGTAATACCATCCTAAACGACCCCCATTCAGAGACTGCACAAAGAGCAACAGTATCGCACAAAAACCAAGCATAACATTGAGTAAAACAGAATCCTTTTCCGTATCAGGTATCCTATCATAATTCTTTATTACAATATAAAGGAAGATGAAAGCCTCGATAATATACTCATATCTGAAGCCAACTTCCTGATCTGCATAAGAAATGGAGCGCAACTGCATATCTGCAACATCACCATATATACTGAACAAAGCAGAAGGTACTGCCGAAAGTCCCAACAACAGACAGAAAAACATAAAAACCATAATATGTCTTGTGTTAAAACGTTTCAGCGGTACGAAATATAAAGGCAACACGATAATGGCTGAGTTATGGAAGGTGGCAGCCAGCAAGACACATCCAATGAACTTATACGGATTCCTTTTATATATGTACTGCAGCCCCAGCCAGACAATCGCGACTCCTATCATCTGCCTCAGGTAGGTAAAAGTAAAGAAGAACATAAGACCCAGGAAAAGAGCCACCGCAAAAAAGAAGTTGATGCAATATTTCTTTAATGAATAGTAATACAAGGTATAAATAACCAGGGTCGTCAATAATATAAAGACATACCTGTTGCCGGATATACTTGAAATGAGGATGTTAAAACCAGCGTATCCAAACTCAGAAGGATACAATTTAAGAATAGTTGCATCATTATAACTGCTTCCTATATGTGTAATATAAGCAACCTCATCAAACAACTCTCCATATATATACCGGTCGTAGCCTCCAAGCATGTCAGAGACACCGACAAACACCGACAAAACAAGAAAAGAAAGGAACAATCCTTGTATCTGTGTGGTCTTATGTCTGTCAGCCAGATAATTAACAAGAAGAATAAAAAAGAAAAGTCCTATGTACAGCAACATGGATTACTTAAGATTAAAAAAACACAGACATTACCATAACATGCCGGGCGCAGCAATAAATCCGGAAGATACTATCTATACTGGTTACCGCACATAAAATACATGGTACGCTGTCCGAAGACATTGAACGAAGCATGGTATATGATTGCCTCAACGTCTTGTCTTCACATGAGAACTCATAGAGCCATGCCTTATCCAAAGATTTATCATCGTATTTCAGAATAGTACGGAAATGCGTCTGCCTTGTGTCTCAGCTTACGCCTCCGGATGAATCAGCCTATCACATTTACAGTTCTTCCCCCCTCGGGCTTCGCTTATAAAAAAGCGAAACAATCTCCTCCCGCACAATAGCTCATGTCTTAAAGTCAGTGCTGCACACATCTGTCGGGATACTTTTCCCACAGCTGGTTCCAACATCTTCAGAACAAGAAAACTTATTCAAGGGTTATGCCTGCAATAAAGAAAACATCTGTTGTGCGGTAAGTTCCCCATCATGAAAGCGCAGAACCGATTTCCTGCCACTTTGCGCAATTTCCTCATAATGCGAGGGACATAAATAGATTTTTCTCAACATCGAAATGACTTCATCAACAGTACGGTACTGCAGACAGGAAACACCGTGCTCCACAGCTATATTCTCCAACGCATACCAAGAGCCAATGACCAACAATCCGTTTGCTATGGCATCAAGAACCTTCCCCTTGGTGCCCGTACCGATGCTGATCGGTGTTATCTGGATATCGTGCTTTATAATTTCCTCTATATAGTTCGGTGCAAACCGAATATGATGTACCTCGTATCCAGCTTCCTCAAGATGCCGGACATGAGTATCCCATCCTTTCCCTAAGAAAGTTATCACGTAGTGCTCTTTCAAATCTTCTGTGCATCCGGACGAACAAAGACCATTGATTAATTCATCGGCATCCTGCTGCATATACAAATTATATTGCCCTGCGATCAGCAACTTTATTTTGGAAGAAAAAGAAATAACCTTGGCAGGATTTGCCAGTTGGTAGTGAGGATGACGTAAGAAGTGAGCCTGAATTCCTGGATTTATTTCCTTAAGAAAATCCACATCTGCCTCTCCTACTAAATGATAATGAATATTTGAAGATATATCAAACAACCTCTCCATCCTTAAATACTTAGGGAACACAAATACTGATTTCCAATATCTCATTTTGTCTCGCATAACAAAACGCTTGCCAAGCATTCTATAGTAATAAAGAGACTCGCAATCAGGCAATGTATGTACCCGCTTAAAATCCTTTAATTGGTTACTGACACAAGATAATTCTTCTCCATAAATCCATATACCGTCAGCATTCTCCTTGCCAATAATATCTAATTGTACTGTACTTAAAGAGATATAATTTCCAATAGGATTCTTCAAAAAGATTCTAAAAGGCAAAAGGAATCTAAGTACAAAATTATACCACCACGGTACTGGTAATAAATGGATCTTTATATTCAGTTCTTTTGCGACAGAGTCTATCTGTACCTTGGATAACCTATTTAAATTATACGAATACAAAATCACCTCTATACTTTTATCTCTACCAGCCAGCAAATGGTAAGGCAATGCACTCGTACCGCGAATATTTTCCACAGCAGGCATCATCACAGATAGCATAACAATTTTCATCTCAGTATATAATTGGCCTAAAGTGTTTTATCAAAATCACATAATAAAACGAAGGATGTTAAGGTTAAATCTAATGAATATGACTTTTACAGGAATAAAGCTTCCACACATTGGATATAAGTTCGCTTTCCTAAGTTCAGCAATGATAGCGGAATTAATCCTTTACTACGCCAAATCTTCTTATTCTTATATAAAGAAAAAAAAACCAAATAATGCGCTCTAACAACGATCGAATATTCTTGCCTTGGCAAATGGAATGAATGCAGGCTTCCAATCCTTCTGATTAATCCGATACGGATATTCAAGTCTTATGTGTACCGTCTCGAATAAGTCGAGTTGTATTTCTGCGCCGATATATCCCTTATCTCCGTATATGCTGCAATCGTGATAAGTCAACTTCCCATCTTTCATGTATTTTGGGTCAGCGACACTGACCTTTGACAGGTCGCAAGAATGTATGATACCGGTCAACCCAAAGAGAGTGTGCAACTTATACCCGAAATAACAAGGGTTACGGAAGCACAATAGCCAAAATCAGGAGCTTGTGAAAAATCACCGGTCCTTCCCATCCTGCAACGCTTTCCCCTGGCGAAACGGCAGACTTCTATGGGTTTGGAATCCACAAAGAACAGTTCTTCCGCACCGCCCATTTTCATAGCCACCCGCCTGCATATTTCTTCGCATAAGCCTGCTGTATCCTTTCTGCAATCATTGAACTGCCTGTGTGAGATGAGGGTGAGGAGCTTGTCCTTATACTCTTGTAGCCTATAGTCAACCAACCACTTCTCGCTGTCAATGCTTTCTGACTCTGCTGCCAATGACAATGCCACAACTTCCAAGACCGAGAACTTTGGAATTGGACCACGCCAAGAGATATTGCCATGTTCATTGACGAGAATTTCAGAAAACAGCTTTCATATCTCGAGGATTTTGACGAATTTTGTGTAAAGGTTGTTTATATGTTGGTTTGAAATTAATGATTTATACACCACTAAGTTGCTAAAAATCAAAGATATGTGCAACTTTTTAGCACATTTGGAAAC
>ERZ772955.1833-NODE-1833-length-12421-cov-14.061459_pt1 | contig 12421 bp, 6 predicted proteins | sample MGYA00511133_ERZ772955 | MGnify/ENA primary metagenome ERZ772955 (study PRJEB29015, sample SAMEA2737914) | human oral metagenome | biome: human oral; feature: human-associated habitat; material: dental | place: China | collected 2149 ... | reverse complement strand
TGAACACCTACATTATACTTAAGCAAGGTGATTTTTTTGTATAACTTTCGTTGCCGCACCCGCATAGCAGGTGGTTTTATGATTCGCGACTACGTCTCGAACCAGTCTAAAGACAATAAAAAAAGTGCTAAGGCGATACCAAAATGATGCCCCTTAGCACTTAATTAAAAAGTATGAATATAGTTCAGTCACTATGAGAATTACTATACAAGCTATTATATGACTTGCTATTCGAGTAAACTTTCAACCATATTAGTCAAGAGCTTCCTCTGTGTTGATAGCTTTGCGAAGATCAACTACACGATACCCTTCAGCTACCAGTTCATTTGTTTGTTGAACAACTTTCACACGATTATTCCCATCTTTCATAGATTGTTTCAAACTGAAAATAACCATTTCATTCATGTAAAAGCGCAATTCATCATTTTTAATTTCGGCAGTATTACGATCCAAGATATCGATGATTTCTTGTGCATAATCCATTTTACCGGCTTCAGATACCGTAGTATGTGATTCAAAGAACTTTTTATAGTCATCATACAAACGATCTAAAGCCACGCGTGCATAGCTGTCTTCTTTATAGCGATGACTCACGATGTACCAGCTGCGGCGGACATTCATATAATAAAGCGCATTATTACTATAACGTTCTTGCCCGGACACAACATTGGTATCGTCTTTGATAAGCTTACCGGCTTGATTCAATTGAAAATATGTGAAATCCCTTACTACGTCACGCACTTCTTCACTAGGAACAGGAAGAACTACTTCCTGTTCGATGTTAGTTAAAGGTAACGGTGCTTGTTCACGCATCATCAATGTATCGCGAGCTGCATCAGCTTGACCTGCAACACATACACAAGCAAGCGCTAAAATAGGCATAAATCTCTTTAATTTCATAAACCCTAATCCTCCTCATAATCATCCGCCAAATGAGCGGGCTTCATATTCCTTACATAAATAGAATATAATAAAAATCAAATACTTCCAAGTACAAATTATTTAGTAAGTCCTGTTTGTTTCATGAGCAATGCAATTTGAGCCTTCATTTCCTCATTGTCTCGTTGCACTTGATCATACTTAGCGGTCAATTCTTGGTCACGTTGTTTCATGAGTGCATTCTCAACTTTCAATTGCGTCAATTCATCTTGCATTACATACATGGAGCTAATAGGGCCACCCTTGTAACGTTCATGCCAACCATCTTTGCAAACACAGAAGTTACTGTCGAACGTTTCGACACGTTCTTCGCCGTTTCAGCCACAACGACATAACAACCTTTCGTACGATTCCAAATCACCTTAAAGATTCGATTCATTTACTTTACTCCTTACATAAAATAATCAGGTTATATGAATAGATTAAAATCATTTATAATTCTAGAAAAAAGTAAAACCATATATAATATATGGACTTTTTTCGATACATATCGTATTAAACATACCATATCCTATGTGAAAAGTAAAAGAAATTTAATTTTATATTCATCTAAAAATTATAATCACTTATAAATATACAACAAATCTAACCATTTTATTTATATTCATGCCAAATGTACCATTTTTTACGTATAAAACCAACTAAAAAATTTTTCTTTCTACTCCCATTCGTTTATATCTAATTTCATTCGTTTATATCTAATTTCATTCGTTTATATTAAATCGATAATGGATTATCCTTACATATATGCAACATATACTCGATAGATAATATGTACGAATACCCCCAATAAAAGCAAGAGTAAATTCATAAAATACTAAAAGGCGCCAAAAGCAAAATGCTTTTGGCGCCTTTTATGGCACTACAATATGAATATGTGATTTCATATCATATTACATCAATATGTTTATCATATTATTTGTTACCCAATTGTTCCATCAAGAATGCAATTTGTGCTTTCATTTCTTCATTATCGCGTTGTACTTTTTCATACTTCGCTTTCAAAGCTGTCACTTCATCTTGCATTACATAAGCAGAGCTGATTGGACCGCCTTTATAACGTTCCGGAACGGCTTTCTTCGCATCAGATGTACCGAATTTATAAGATACACCCGCATTGAACATGTTGTCATGACCGCCGAGGGATACGCCCATGTGGAACAATGTGGATTCATTAGTGTAATGAGCCACACCTAAAGCAGCCGCGGTGCTACCTTTGTAGTGACCTAACGCAGCCATTACTTGAGTAGGTTCCAATGGATCGTATTGTAATGGTTTAAGACCGGAAATAGCCGCACTAGCAGCACCGGAGTCTGCAATTTGACCTTCCATATCGCTCATTAAGCCATTCAATTGATTCATATTAACAGCATCTGTACCGTTTACACCAGGGCCTACATTAGTAATTCTATTACCACCATTATTCAAACCGTCTTTAGTAAGACTTACGGAATTTCCTGTAGAAGGTGTAATCGTCATCCCGCCACCGTTTACAACAGTCGTATTACCTGCAGCATCCTTAGTTGTTACGGATTCAAGTCCTTTTAAGTCTTTCGCCATACGAATCTTAAGGTTACCGGTACCATCGGATACCACACCTAAGTTATCTTCAGAGGACAATTTGCTAACATCAGAGATACCGCCCACAACATTGATTTGTTCGTTAAGTTTTTTCTTAATCACAGCACCGGAATCACCACCGTACTTCATGCCGTCATCTTTGGTTGCCACTTGATGAGGTGTACCATTTTCATCCATGTATTTCATACGAGTGATTTCATTGCCGTTAAGATCTTCATCGCCTTTTTCAGCAGTGATATCCGCATTGCGACCGTCTTTACCGGCTAAGCCGATATGACCGACACCATCCTTACCGGACATGGATACCGCATCTTTACCGTCTTTACCGGAAATACCTACCTTGCCATCTGTACCGTTTGCTCCGTCAGGGCCTGTAAGGGTAACGCCATCTTTGGCATCTTTACCTTTTTTATTGACCTTAATGGAATCAGCTAGGAGACTTCTATTCATCTTCACGTTAATAGTAGTATTACCATCATTATCTTGGGTGATGAAAGTCTTGATATTTTCACCGCTGTAATCATTATCGGCTGCGGTGCCTTCACCTTTCACAAGCACAGTGGAGCCTAATTTATTAGTTTTCACACCACCCACATTGGCATCAAACTTAAGGCCCGTAGCCGTTTGAGCCGCTATAGCATCTTTCACTTGATCTTCTGTGGCAGCACGACCGGATACAATTTTATCCGGATTCCAAGTCTTATTATCTAAACCTGTTACATAATTACCGGTTTCATTATCTCCGCCTGCATTAGTCACTGTTTGGCCGCCCATAACAGCATCGCCTGCTTTCACAGTCTTAGCTGCAGTTACGGAGTCGAGATTCTTAAGATCTTTTGCCAATTGAAGTTCTAATTTATCTGTACCGTTCGCCTTTACATTGATATTGCCGGACGCACTTGCAAAATTATCAGAATCTGCCTGTGTCACACCTTCACCTTGTACTTTTACCAAGGTATTTAATTTGTGTTTATTAACGGTGTTTTCATTGTTACCTGTGAATTGTAAGCCATCATCCAAGGTTGCTACTTGGTGCTCACCATTTGCATCTTGATATACGATGCGAGTAATAGCATTAACGCCGTCTACCCCTTTTTCACCTTTCACACCTTTAGCAGGATCATCATAGCCGTTCTTCACAGACATATCGATACCGTTTGAGCCGTTTACACCGTTCGTCCCGGCAGGGCCTGCCAAGCCGATGTGACCGACACCATCCTTACCGGACATGGATACCGCATCTTTACCGTCTTTACCGGAAATACCTACCTTGCCATCTGTACCGTTTGCTCCGTCAGGGCCTGTAAGGGTAACGCCATCTTTGGCATCTTTACCTTTTTTATTGACCTTAATGGAATCAGCTAGGAGACTTCTATTCATCTTCACGTTAATAGTAGTATTACCATCATTATCTTGGGTGATGAAAGTCTTGATATTTTCACCGCTGTAATCATTATCGGCTGCGGTGCCTTCACCTTTCACAAGCACAGTGGAGCCTAATTTATTAGTTTTCACACCACCCACATTGGCATCAAACTTAAGGCCCGTAGCCGTTTGAGCCGCTATAGCATCTTTCACTTGATCTTCTGTGGCAGCACGACCGGATACAATTTTATCCGGATTCCAAGTCTTATTATCTAAACCTGTTACATAATTACCGGTTTCATTATCTCCGCCTGCATTAGTCACTGTTTGGCCGCCCATAACAGCATCGCCTGCTTTCACAGTCTTAGCTGCAGTTACGGAGTCGAGATTCTTAAGATCTTTTGCCAATTGAAGTTCTAATTTATCTGTACCGTTCGCCTTTACATTGATATTGCCGGACGCACTTGCAAAATTATCAGAATCTGCCTGTGTCACACCTTCACCTTGTACTTTTACCAAGGTATTTAATTTGTGTTTATTAACGGTGTTTTCATTGTTACCTGTGAATTGTAAACCATCATCCAAGGTTGCTACGTCGTGTTTCACTCCGTTTTCTTCAAGAACGAGACGAGTAATACCGGTACCATCTACAGCCGGTTTCGCGTCACCGCTCTTCATAGTAAGACCGTTTGCACCGTTTGCACCGTTAAGATCGATGGAACCGTCTTTACCGTTGATAGCAACAGCAGAACCATCTTTACCCTTGACTCCGATGGAACCATCTTTACCTGTTGGACCTTCCTTACCGATTGCTAGATTATCATTTAACTTCAAATCATAAGTAGCTTGACCATTATTGTCAGTCTTAGTGATGAGCAAGTTACCGTCAGTTCTGTTTTCTTGTCCATCTACTTTCACAATGGTATGTTTGCCGGCTAATTCTTTTACTTCGTTCAATTGACCACCGTTAACTGCATCTTTGGAGTTAGGGGCTACATTGCCGTCGGCAACATTCGTAATAGGCGCATTATTGGCATTGATACCATTCGGAGTAATAAAGCTCTTTCCACCAACGGTCAATCCATTATTATTGATTACCGTAGTACCTGTTGTTACGCTCTCTACATTTAGATCTTTAGCCAATTTGACATTCAACGTATCCGTGCCGTTAGATACCACACCGATATTGTTATCACTCAATTTAGACTCATCGGTCACGCCACCGACAATATTAGTTTGAGCACCTAATTTTTGGGTAAACTTATTATCCGGAGCCGCAGCAGCTTTTACATCACCTGCATAAACTACGCCCTTATCTACTTCCGTAGTCACCGCATATAATTGGCTACCATTGATAGCATCGGTCGATGTAGCAGAAATGCGGCCTGCCGCCACATTAGTGATGGTCCGTTCTACACCCGCCTTGCCTACACTCACGGTGGAAGTCGGATTTACGCCAGCAAAATTATGAGCTACCCCATTAATCGTTGCGGATTGTGTCACCACTGCTGCCGCTGTTTCAGAACCATCGCCGATAGCTACAGCATTTTCATTCGCTACCTTTGTATTGTTACCGAGAGCCACACCATTCTTTCCTGTTACGGATGCACTGCTCCCTACAATCATGGCACCATCAGCAGAAGCTGTGGAATTATTACCTACCGCATATGCATTATCCGTTGTGATGGTATTCTTATTACCGAAAGCTCCTGCCGTATTACCTTTAACCGTACCGGCAGTAACCTTTTTAATCTTATCGCCATTAGTTTCTGTGGTTTCCGTAATAGTCGCGGAACCAATCGTATTACCATCACCAATAGCATAGGAATTGCTTCCATACACTTTATTTTCTACACCGAGAGCAGCAGATTTAGTACCGGATGTAGCGCCATCGGTCATATCGAAACCAACTGTATTCGTATCACCAATGGATATGGCTTTGTCACCATACGCACCTACCTGGCTACCTACGGCAAGAGAATTTTTACCCCAGCTTCGTGCCATGACACCGATACCTGTACTGGCAACGCCTTTTGTCAATGAGTTAACACCGATTGCCGTGGAACCCGTACCAAGAGACTGCGTCATCATACCGATAGCCATACTGCCATGACCGATAGAAGCGGTATTTACATACTTTTTACTATCATTAAGTGCACCAGATCCCAATGTAGTTCCAGGGTATAGAGCGGCCAGTTCTCGATTAAAGTTTTTTTGTGTCCCAGCAACCGCCATATCAGGCACTACTGTATTCAAATCAGGCTTCGCCGTTTCAATATCATCTCCACCGATGGCAATAGAGGAATGACCAATAGCTCTTACATCTCCCCCGATACCTATAGATTGAGTGCCATACACCTTTGCCATACTACCGATAGCCGTGCCTTGAGAGTATTCAGGATGATCATCAGGATTGGTAACGCTCTTTCTAATGATGCTGGCTTCCGCTCCGGAACCAATAACCACATCACCACGAGAGCCATAAGAATGAGCTTCCGCCCCCATGACAACTGCACCAGATCCTTCTTGATCATGATATTTGGATACCGAGCTTGTAGCTTGACGACCAATAGTAATATCGCCATTTTCCATTGCATGTGCTACATTACCAATAGCAATAGTGCTTGCAGAATAAGGATCGTTTGCTCTTTTTTGTCCCCCTGCATGAGCGCCTTGACCTATAGCAACACTGTTTTCAGAGTTTGCATCGGAATGGGCCTGACGTCCTACTACGACCGTTTGAGTACCTGCCGCATTTGCTAAGGAACCAATCCCTATAGCATTTAATCCTGTTACAGTAGATGTGTTACCCATGGCGATTGCATTTTGACTGTTTGCCTTAGCATCGGCTCCCACTGCTACACTGGCCAATCCGGTAGCTTGAGATTTAAGACCATATGCCGAACTGTCTTGACCCGTAGCATGAGCTTGATCACCAACAGCAAGAGAATGTAGTGCCGTAGATAGAGATAAAGAACCTATAGCCGTCGCCCCTTGACCTGTAGCTTTTGCTTGGTCACCGATAGCGATAGCATATATATCAGTTGCCTGTGTTCTGCTACCGAGAGCCACCGTATATTCTTGTGTAGTCTTAGCAGTATCCCCTACAGCAATACTGTTTTTATGAAATACAGAAGACCCAATTCCCGCATTAAATGATGCTTCCACCACACTCGGCACTAAACATCCTGCCAAGGCAAAAGCGCATAAAAGTGCACCGAATGATGCATTTTTCTTTTCAAAAATGGTTCTGCTTTTTCCACCATTAGTAGCGATTTCGGAAACCACTACATAGCAATGCTTCACTCGACTCCAAATTACTTTATAAATGTGATTCATAATTTTCCTCCCTTTGGATTGAAAAACACACTCCCTAAAAAGACAAAATGATCTATGTCTCCTCAATACTACTATTATACATTCAAGGAGACATAACTCAAAGTTTTTTACAAAGATTTTATAAAATTATAGGTTGTAAATGATATATTGACGTTCTGTCATTGACCGTCCAGCCCCATTCCAAGGCATCGTATTGATAAAAGCGCTTTCCGGAGAAAAGTTTATTTGGTTTTATTTTTAAAAAGATCCTTTATCTCATTCGCTGCCAATGCTGTGTACGAACTGAATCATCAATACCGACGGAGAGGAGATAATCCCCAAAATGGTTACCCGTTGTCCCATAGGAACAACTGCACCATTGAGATCTACAAGAATAGTAGTCCCTTGAACCGTACGGAAATTCATGAGTCCGCCTTCCGCAGAGGATATAATTCTACCAACGGTACAGATTTTAGTCCTCATTGGAATCCCGGATAAATTCCACGCAACTTGATAACCATCTAGCTGATCTATGCGTAAAGCGCCAGGATTGACTTGATACCAATTGTTAAGATCGCTCTTTACAGGACCTTGAAAATAGCCTGCATCACGAGTTATCTCAACCTTAGGAGGTTTCCGTGTCATTATCTTTGAAGAAGAATCTTCAACATCTTTTCTGTAGCTCACCATGGGTTGATTTGAAAGACGATCTTCATAAGCCACTTTTCGAGTAATCAGTATAGGTTGTTGAGCCTGATTATGGGCTATATAACCTGACGCCTGAAAAGGCGTGTAACTCATTATCTTGCCTCCATTTTCCATCATGGCAGGAATTTCTTGTCCCTCAGGAGTGACAAAACGATATACATTTTCCGCATAGGCCCCTTCAAACTGACCTCTTACGGTAATACCATCTGCCGCCGAGGCCATAGACCCCGACAGCAATAGTATTGATAACATTCCAATCACAAGAAAACACAATTTTTTCATATGAAAGCCTTTCGCTTCGATTAACCGCGACCTTTGATAACGCAAACACGTTGAATATCAGGAGTACCATCTTTATGTTTAGAAATAGTATCCACTCTGATACGTTCAAGTTCTGGTTGGAATTCTTTAAGAGCTCTAGCCATTTGTTCATCGGCAACAGCACCGTTTTGAATAGCTCTGTAAATCAAAGCAGCCATTTCATAACGAGTCATCATGCGGTCTCCGCCAAACTTACCATCTGGGTAGCCAACGATGATGCCATTACCTGCCAATGTTGCCACATAGTCATATGCCCAGTGGTTTTCAGGCACATCTGGGAAGAGTTGCATCTTATCCAAATCCAAGGAGTTAAGCTGTTTACCTTCGGATACTTTCATGAGTGCGCCCTTCATACTTTCAAGTTCCGCACGAAGATCCTTAAGTTCTTTCGCCATAGCTACTCTGGAAGTAGATACGTGATTGCCTTGACCAAGTTTCAAGCTAACGCCAGCATTCAACATGTTTTCGCCACCGCCGAAGGAACCACCTACACTAAATAGAGTATCTTCGTTTGGACGGTAGAATGCACCGATTGAAGCTGCGTGAGCGTCTTTATAGTTACCATAGCCTGCAGCGATATCCCATTTATCATCAGGATCGAAGTCTAGAGGATGAAGTGCTGCCAATGCCGCTGCACCTGCGCCAACTCTGTTCACACGGCTATCAATGTTCTTGATATTGCCGCCAATTTGTTTCAATTGGCTAACGTTAACGGCATCCGTATCAGCTGTACCTGCTGCAACATTAGTAATCTTCTTATTACCTGCATCGATACCGTCCTTAACAATCTTAGGATCGCCATTGATAGTCAAGCCATCAGTGTTCATAACAGTATTACCGGTAGTTACGCTAGTTAAATTTTTCAATTCTTTTGACAATTTAACATTAAGCGCACCATTTGCAGATACTACGCCGATATTGTCATCAGACAATTTATTTGCATCAGCACCACCTTTGATATCTAACTGTTCGCCTAATTGTTTATTGATAACAGTTGTATCATCGCCCTTGAAGTTCAAGCCTTTTTCAATGGTTTTATTGATGTTTGTAATATCGGTTTTGTTATTTTTTACACCGTCACTAACATGTTTCAATTGGTCTTCTGTTGCCGCTTGACCATGTACAACTGTAGGATTATCGATATCCCATGTACGGTTAGTCAATTCGTTTACCGTACCTGCGCCGGTTATTTTAACTGTTCCGGCCTTAATATCACCTGTTGTACCGTTAATAGTCACCTTATCTCCGGCCGTAATCGTACCAGTAGTGCCATCTACAACAACTTTCTTATCAGCATCTGAACCAAGAGTAACCTTATCACCTAATCCAACTGTATATTCTTTACCACCAGCAGCGTTAACGCCTTCTGTAACGGTTACGTTAGCATCCTTAGCTTTTACGGTTGTCGCTTTGGATGTACCGCCAATAGCAGCATTTAATTGATCCACATTGACAGCATCCGTTCCAGCAGTACCAGGTGCTACGTTAGTAATTTTTTGACCACCCGCATTCAAACCGTCTTTATTGACATAAGTTTTTCCGTTGATAGCCAAGCTACCGTTAGGACCTAGGTTAACATCTTTTTTAAGCTTAACATTTAGTTGAGCACCATCAGATATTACACCGATATTGTTATCTGTCAAGTCCGCAGAAGCACCACCCTTAATGGATAACTTCTCGCCCAATTGCTTGTTGATGTCTGCACCGGTATCACCAGCGAAGTTCAAACCTTTCTTTTGCATATAATGCGGCTTGAACACCTACATTACACTTAAGCAAGGTGATTTTTTTGTATAACTTTCGTTGCCGCACCCGCATAGCGGGTGGTTTTATGATTCGCGACTACGTCTCGAACCAGTCTAAAGACAATAATAAAATGGGGTAGCAACTTCGACAGTTACTACCCTATTTATTGTCTATTTTAATCAGATAGTATGGTAGTATATAAGTCTTTAATTATATTATTCCTAATATAATTTATACCTATTAATCAATATGCGATACATCAATCAATATAAACAAGACTCAATACGGTATCTGATTAATTATTTTTTGTTAACTCTGACACGTTCGATAGTTGGTTGACCGTTAGCGTTTTTTGCAACTGTGTCCACGCGGAACAACGCCATTTCAGGACCAAATTCCGTTACGAGACGTTCATCTACGCTTACACCGTTCTGAATAGCACGGTATACGATTTGAGCGAATTCATAACGAGTCATCATGCGGTCTCCGCCGAATGTACCGTCAGGATACCCTTCTACCAATCCACGTTCAGAAAGTGCATATACTGCATCATAAGCCCAGTGATTGCTAGGTACATCCGGGAACAATGTTGTGCGATCCGCCTTCATATTCATGCCTGCCAAGCTATTGATGATGGCAGTCAATTTTTGAATTTGTGCATTTTGTACGGCTACGGTTTTCTTAAGTTCCAACACTTCCTTGCCAACAGCTACGCGGGAACGGGATACATTGCTATGAGCGCCGACTTTCACGGAAAGACCGGCATTAACAACGGTTTCACCATTACCCAATGTGGAGCCGATGCTGAGTTGTACATCCTCATTAGGGCGATAGAAAGCACCCAATGCGGCGGCATTACCATCGTGGAAATGACCATAACCGGCTGCGAAATCCCATTTTGCATCAGAATCGAAATCCAATGGATGTAAAGCGGCAAGAGCGGCAGCACCTGCTACACCTCGATTGATTTTTCTATCGAAACGAGAAATATTTTGACCGATATTTGTAATATTATTTTGAATGTTAGTTACATCTTGTTTAATGTTATTAACATCACCTTGGATGTTCGTGATATTCGTTGTGTTATTGTTGATTTGATTAGTAATATCATCAGCCAAGCTAACCTTGTAGTCCTTAACATTGCCGTTTGTCGTAGCATCTACTTTGATGTGATTACCTTCGCTAACAGTTGTTGAACCAACAGAATTTACTTGGTTTTGTAATTGTTTAAGTTGTGCCACGTTAACAGCATCTGTATCTTTTGAACCGGCTGCTACAGACGTAATTTGTCTAGTCACACCATTGTCCACATCGCCGACAGATACTGCAGCACGCGTCGATTTCCATATAGCATTCGTTTCAGTGGATGCAGCCTTTGTACTTGGATCATATCCAACTTCACCTTTATCAACGCCGGCCTTTGCTTCACTAGCGATAGCGGCACCACCTGCTACGGAAACATCTGTATTGTGGCCTACAGCTACCGCATCATCGACATTCATCGTTGTGCCGTTATCGCTGGAGCCCATAACAACCGCATGGCTAGCATTCGTTACTGTACGTTTATCGCCAAGAACGAGCGTCCCTGTAGAGTTAGTTATATTATTTTCCGTACCGATTACGGTTGTATTTTTAACCTTATCCCCTGTATTACCAACACCGATAGAAAGGTTATTAGTGCTTTCATCACCACTAGCACCCGTAATCGTGTTGTTGACACCGATTATGGATGTGCGCAATGTATAGTCGGCCTTATTACCACCACCGAGAACCATCGTAGCACCGCCACTCTTAGAGTTTTTAATAGCGCCACGCAAACTATCAGCTAATGCCTTAGCAGAATTACCACCGTCACTTGGAGCCGAAATGGTAGTAATGGAATTTGTAATCTCATTGCCGGCACCCATTACGATGGAACCGTTGGAATTAAATGTTCTATTCGCTGTACCTACGATACTATTCGCAATACCTGCATACCGGTTATTAGCGGTTTGCGATTCAATGCTGTTTAATGAACCGGTAATCGTAGCACCAAAATTCTTTAGTGGATTAGCCATACGGCCACCATTATACTCACTAGAGATGATATTATATGTACCTGTATTCGTAGTGAAAGCGCCATTACTGAAGCTGTTAGCACCGATGGTTGTAGCATATGCATTAAGAGCATAGGTTCTAGTCGTAGCACTATCTACATCGATATCACCCAACTTACCTTTGTAATTATGAGAACCGATCATGGTGCTGCCGGTACGTGCAAATGTATTATCACCAATTGCAACACTACCCACAACCTTCGTAGGATCTGCAGGGATTCTAGCAGATGAGAACCAGCTTCCGCTGAAAGTCGTTTGGCCTAGGGCAAAGCTTGCCTCTACACCACCTGCCATGTTTTCGATTTTTGCATTTTTACCAATGGCAACACTACCGCCTTGGCTCGCAT
>ERZ772955.1832-NODE-1832-length-12423-cov-12.614004_pt1 | contig 12423 bp, 7 predicted proteins | sample MGYA00511133_ERZ772955 | MGnify/ENA primary metagenome ERZ772955 (study PRJEB29015, sample SAMEA2737914) | human oral metagenome | biome: human oral; feature: human-associated habitat; material: dental | place: China | collected 2149 ... | reverse complement strand
CGTTTCCTTGCAATGAAAAGGGCGTCTCTTCACATCGAAGAAACGCCCTCTTTGTATTAAGGATGCCTTTTCCTAACCAGCTCTCGTTAGGCACTCCCCTCCTTGGGAGGGGTAGGGGGAGGTTTTAACATTCGGAGAGGGGCTGGGGGGAGGCTGTTGAGGAGTTGTAAGTGAGGCTCCTTTTTCCCTCTTATTGCAAGTCTTTCAGCATAATTGGATGGTCAAGATTCTCGATAGTCACATTGTTCGTAGAACATTCAATGCCCTTAGCAGCATCGGTAATCTTCGAACTCGTTGATTTCTCCGAACCATTCATCTTGAAGTAAAGCTCCAATCCTTCCGACTTTGGATCGACGCTTAGCATGTTCTGTTTAATCTGATTCTCTGTTCGAGCAACACTCCATACGCGCACCTCACTCATGTATCCATAGAACGGACGTGTACCCCATGGGAAGTTAGGAATCTTACCAATGTTAAAGCCAACATCGCTGTTTGGATTGAAGCCAGGTATGCTCCAAGCTGATTCTGCCCACTTCGTGCCATTGAGATACATGACAGTTTTGCCCGTAGCCTGGTCATAAGTCAAGGCGATGTGATACCACTTATTGGTCTGCAAAGCCTCTGGAGCTTCGTAATGCTGCTGTCCTGCAATCTGCAAAATATCCTTTGCAATACCGCCGCCAACATCTCCAATGCGTAGAATCATTATACCTTCAGTACCCATAATTGTATTGTTATTACCAAAGTAATAAGGGTTAATTAAGGCCTCGTAGGTAAATGACTTGAAGTACGTTCCAGTAGGGAATTTAACCGAGATAAAGCTGTCGTAGAATAGAGCAACCTTACTAATTCTGATTGGTTTAGCTAATAAGATGTACTCAATGTCTTCGCCTTCTATGATGGAAGTAGAGCTTGAATGAACCTTAACAGGGAGCATATAGTTCTTGCCCTCTTCGAGTTGATCAAGGTTATTAAGGCTCAACACCACCTTATCGGCATAGATTTGTCCTGCCTCAATGGTCGATGATGTCTTGCTTAATGTGGCGTTTTCTGCCTTGTAAGCAATATAATCAGTGCCATACTTGTGATTGTAAGTAGTGACGAGTGAAGGGTCTGCCAATGAGTAAGAAACAGCCGTTGAGGATGATTGCTTATTGGAAATTCGTGCCGTGATGTCAACATCCAGACTCGTACCAGAATCCGGCATGGACACGTGTTGCACGTTATTTTCAAAGTAAACCTTCGCTTTCAAGAGGTCGCTCTCACTATCTTGACAAGCGGCAATAGACAATGCTACAAGGCTTAAGGATAGATATTTTATAATTGAAAACTTCATATTCTCTGTGTTATTTGAAATTTAATAATATGCGATGATAGCCTCTTTTAGTTGCCAGACTTGTACGGAGTGCCATTCTTCTTCCAGTCTTCAAAGACCTTCTGATTGATCTGTATCGCTTGACGCATCCATTTGTAATTCGGCGTGTTATCGTAGTCATTATCGAAGCGATAGGCTCCGAAGCCACCCTTGTAACCCTTAGTTGGCATACTGGCAGCTTGTCTCAAGAGTACACCACCCGTCTTGAAGGATGACTCAAAGTTGTCAGTTGTGATGATAGACTTCGGATCGATACCATATTGATCATAGTAGGTTGAACGTCCATAAGCCTGATCGATCCAATAGTCAACATAGCCTTCCAAGGCTTGAGTTAAGCTCCAAATATGCCCATCGATACAGATGAGTCGGTGTCCTTTATGGTCTGGATCACTCTTCGGACCGATGTATTTATTCATCTCCTTAACCAAGTAGATGAGGTCCTCGTTACGGCTTAGTGTACCGTCCATATCGAACACTCCACTGCCAATCTCCCAATCGATGTCATATCCGTCCCAGTCGTTTGCAACTAAGGAGTCGCACAATGCCTTTGCAAAACGGCTCAGTGCCTGCTTATGACTATCGCTGTCAACATTACCATCAAAACCCCAGAACTTCCAACGAGCCTGTTTCTTGGCTTCGTTCAAACGATTGGCGTCATTCGCCCAACCCTCTTTCTCGGCTTGTTTCTCTACTGCCGTATAGATAGAATCAGGGGTACGTCCCTTGCCAATGTAGGATAATAGGGTTACTTCCAGCAGCTTTGTGCCCTTAACCTTCTGCACAAACTCCTTGTCAGCCTTTTGTTCTGGGGTAATCTTGAAGCGGTTAGGAGCACCGCTCCACATGGACACGATGTCCATACTGTCAGGCATTGAGGTGAGGTAGCCACGGCGATAAGTACCTGCAGGAGACCAGTTGGAATACCAGCCAAAAGCTACTGGTCGACCATAATTAACCGCTTGCTGCTTGTAAGCACGTAGGTCGGCATAATACTTCTCACTCTGCTTGTTGTTCATTGTGTTATAACCACCAATGTGGTCAAACGGCTCATTTTCAACATCAGTCATATTACTGCAAGCACAGAAGATAAAGCCTGCGCAAAGGGTTAGTAATAGACTTGCATATCTTAAGTTCTTCATTATCTTTCGCTTTATTATTAATGATTCTTATTGTCCCACCATAGTCTTGTGCCGGCTTTATCTTGCCCACCACGAAGCATCTGGCGTGCTTTCTCCAGGTTTTCAATGTCCTCCTTTGAGGTCGCCTTATTAGTTGGGAAACGCATACGGCGTATGCCCGTCTGTGTGTCAACCTCACCATTACTATGGTTAGAGATGGCTGTGTGGAGTTTAGGATAGCCCGTTCTGCGATACTCTGACCATGCTTCTTGACCATTAGGATAGAGTGCGATCCACTTTTGAATCATAATCTTCTCGAGCTTCTCCTCGTCTGTTCCAGTCCACTCTGTCGTTGCATTCGTAACAGCTGGTGCATCAACATTCACGTTAGGATTGCTCATGTGCAATGAATAAGTTAGTGGGGTGAGTCCAGAACTGATATAGGTGTCAACCTCAGAAGATGGTATGCCGTTCTCTTCGAAAGATGTTTCTATACCTTTCTTATATAGGTCTTCAGCCGTTTGACCTACTGGGAAGCCGTGGAGGGCTGCCTCTGCTAAGAGGAAGTAAACCTCTGATGCACGCATCCAATACGTAGGAGTTGCTGTCGTGATAGCTGGTCGGGAGGCACCTTTGAAGGTGTTGTTTGAACTCACATCGTGACCTGTCGGCACCGCAAGATAGTTTCCCATAGCGTCAACAGAGACTGCCTGAGGGAGGGTGCTTGTCGTGAAATACTTCTCCAAACGTGGGTCTTGGTAACCGCCCAAGTAGGCTAACATGGATGAACCCATTCGACATTCATTATACTGATTGATCAATACATCGAGGTTGTTCTGGAACACTAATCCGGCTCCTCTGTCCATCTTTGCCTCGTCAGCCTTAGCCCTCATCACGCCATAAGGATGGTTGATAGCTTGCATAGCATACTTCTTAGAGAGGTCTTGGTCGGCGTAGTAAACACGCATAGCAAGGCGCAACATCAATGAATTAGCATATACGACCCACTTATGGACATCGCCTCCATAAACAGCATCAGCCTTTGGTAACAAGAGAGTTGTACCATTATCAGCGTATCGCGTGAGCACATCTATTGCCGCTGTCAGCTCTTCGAACATAGCCTTATAAACATCCTCTTGACTATCGTAAGGCACAGTGATGAGTCCTTTCCCAGCCTCTTTGTAAGGGATAGGACCGAACATGTCCGTTGCTTTATGCCATGCAGATATCTTCAAGATCTGCGCTAATGCGAATGCTTCAGGGAACTTCGTCTCGGTCTTCCCCTTGAGATCCTGCCATAGAGGAACTACTGTTGAGTAAGCCTCTGTATAGGATGATGCAACCCAACCATCACGTAGGAAGTAATTGAGGTTATTAGGTCCTCCCCAGTTATTGTTCTGTCCAAAGTAACCGCTCCAGCAGTCTGCTGCGAGGTTGTATGCCGTCTGATAACGATTGACGACATCGGTTCCGTCGGCTTGAGTTCCTACTGGGACAACACACTTCTCCATGGCTGTTATAGGACCACCAATTACTATTCCGTCCATCAGTCCCTCCTCTGGGAGCAGTTCAAATTGATTGGTATTGATCTTCTCAAAGTCGCATGATGTGAACAAAGAGAGCACCAATACACCTGCTATATATTTATATACTTTTGCTTTCATACTATGTTAGAATTAGAATTAAACATGCCTATCAACACGCTTAGAACTTAAATTTTAGGCTGAACCCATAGCTCTTCAAACTTGGTTGCATGAAGTAGTCATTACCTTGACCATACGTTCCTGTTGAGGAAGTAAGCTCTGGATCAAATGGAGCTTTGCAGTAGATCATCCAAGGATTGGTAGCTACGAACGATAGTGTAAGGTCTCTAACAACATTGTTAAACCAGCGTGGATTGAACTTATAACTCAATGTCAACTCCTGCAATCGGACGTTAGTAGCACTATAGCAGTAGTATCCCGCAAGGTCTGTCTCACCGGTTGCAACGAGCGTATAATACTTCTTTGCATCATAGAGACCTTGGTTAGGTAGCATTACACCACCAGCATCTCGGGCATCAGCAGAAGCCTTCGACACACCGAAACGATCTAACAATGCCTGTGTTGAAGAGGTCACAACGCCACCGAAACGACCATTGATAAGGAAAGAAAGACCGAAGTTCTTGTATGTGAAAGTGTTGTTCCAGCCCATCGTGAAGTCTGGAGTTGTCTTGCCAAGGTATATTGGGTCGACTGTTTCGAGGTTGATTCCGCCTGACGGACTTACGTTAACAAAGCCCTGATTGTCCTTTGCTAACACCTTACGGGCATAGATGTCATTGATGGAACCACCCACCTTTAGTAATACACGACCCTTATCCTTCGATACCTCGGGGATATTGATTGGCTTCGGACTTAACGGATGATGATAGTCCTTAACCATCTCTTTTATCTCATTAACGTTCTTTGAGTAGACAAGAGAAGAGTTCCATTGAAGCCCTCCGAAGTTATCTGTGTAGCCCAGAGACATTTCAATTCCTCGGTTCTCAACATTGCCCGCTTGCAAGTAAACTGCTTTATATCCAGAACTCTCCGGGAGCTCTCCGATGAATGTTTGGTTATATGTGTTTGACTTGTACCAAGTGAAGTCGAACGATAGTTTCTGCCAGAAACGTGCAGTCAAACCAAGCTCGTATGACTTCGTACGCTCAGCCTTGTAATCGGTGAAGGGATAGATGTCTGTGGATTTAAGACTTCCACCAACAAGAGGCGTGGTGATGGTTCCTGGGGTCATACCAGAGCGTGAAACAGGGGATCCGACTTCGGTGTATGAGCCTCGAACCTTCAGATAAGAGATACATGAAGGGAGCTTAACCATTTCGGAGATAATGCTGGATAAGCCCACTGAAGGATAGAAGAATGACTCCTCAGAAGAGTTCACAAGACGTGAATTCCAGTCGTTTCTACCTGTCAAAGTGAGGTAGAGCATACTCTTCCAACCCAATTCGGCACTAGCAAAAGCAGCTACGTTTCTAACGTTCGACTCGCCACCTTTCTCACGAACCTTACTATCCGACGGGTCGATGTTATTGAGTGAGAATTTGTTAGGAACTAATACTAAGTTACCTCCATAACCACGTGTTAGCGATCCATAGTCCGAATAGCTGTAACCCAAGTTGGCTGCTATACTGAAGTCACCAAAGTGCTTGTTGATATTAGCTATTGCGTCAATGTAAGTCTGATGATCCTTATAATCGTAATAGTCATACGCTCCGTTGGCTTTTGCGAAGTAATCGTAAGAAGACGCATAAATCTTTCTTTCACTTGTCATAAAGGTCTGATCCAAACGCACACGGGCTGCTACACTCAGCCAATCACAGATGTTATAGGTCAGACCAGCATTGAACATGAAGCGATCCTTATCGTCTGGTGCCAAGTTACGATAGGCTGTCCAGTAAGGGTTCTGATTGGCAAATCGACTATCAAGGATAGGCCAGTACTGTGTTGGGAAGTTACGTACATTATTGTAACGCTCGAATGTCTTGATTGCTTCAAACGACTCCCCACGTGGGAAGAGATAGGCTGCAACGATTGGATTCCAGTACTCGCCCTGTGACACCATGTTATTATCCTTCTGTTTAATATACGATGCACCGAGGTCTAACTGCACCTTTTTATTAAACATGCGAGTGGTATTTCGTACCGTAAAGTTATATCTGTCATAAGTGTTATTCGGTACTATGCCACGTGAGTTAGTGGCTGCTACTGAAGCGAAGGTTTGGTTTATCTCGTTACCTGCATTTATAGTCAGAGCATTGATGAAGTTCGTTCCTGTACGGAAGAAATCCTTCTTTGGATCATACGAACTGGGCTTATCCAGTTTCTCACCCCAGCTCTCATACGAGCCTTGTTTATTGCCATACTTGTTTTGAAACTTAGGCATTAACAAAGGCGAACTGAAGTCGGCAGAAGTAGAGAAGGCTATCTCCACACGCCCTTCCTTACCCTTTTTTGTGGTAATGAGGATCGCTCCGTTAGCAGCGTTACTACCATAGAGTGCGGCAGCAGAAGGACCTGCGAGGACGTTAATACTCTCAATATCTTCAGGGTTGAGGTCGGCTATTCCCTCACTACTAACGCGCCCCTCACCCATGATACCACTATCTGTTCCACCGCTAAAATTGAACAATGGGATACCATCAATCACGTATAACACATTGTTATCGCCCTCGATTGACTTTGCACCACGCATGATGACACGTGTAGCACCACCAACGCCACTGGCACTCTTAGAGATACTTACACCCGCAATCTTACCATTCAAGGAGTTGACGAAATTGGCATCCTTGTTTCGAGTAAGCTCTTCCGAAGCTAACTTCTGAACGTTGTAGCTCAATGCTTTCTCGGCTCTCTTGATACCCAGAGCGGTTACAACTACCTCGTTCATAGCGTTTGCCTCTTCTTTCAGAGTTACATTGAAAGTTTGCTTCCCGTTGACGGCAATCGTCTGAGAAGTATAACCAACGTAAGAGAAGACGAGCTTTGCTGTAGGCTTCGTGTTCAACATAAAGTTACCATCAATATCGGTAACTGTACCCTCGGTCGTACCTTCGACCATAACAGAGGCACCAATCAATGGCTCGCCCGAAGCGTCTACCACCTTACCAGTCACCTTGTGATTACCACTCTGCTGAACGGCTTGCACAGATGTTTCTTGGCTGATACTCGTACCTGCATTAGCACTCATTGGCATGAAAGCCATCGAGCAGGCAAAAGCAACTGAGAAGTACAGATGCTTCTGCGTAGATTCCTTAAAGTTCTTCATCAGGTTTAGGTTTTTAATTATATGAATATTTGATTTTATACTTCTAATGGATTCGTAAGGAGTGAATAACAGATTTATCGCCTACTGCAAACCATCCTTTTTACACCTTATTATATATAGGAACTTGTTCTATTTTTTAGGTTCTTACGATTTCTTAGGTTTCATGTGTCTCCCAACAATTCACTCCCAATATTATTGGACGAATGTTTTTGTATTGTTCTTCATCCCATCTTACCAATGAGGATACTATACAATCCCACATTAAAGGCACAACTCCTTATCTATTACAGCCTATATGAGACAATCCATTTAAGGATAGACTCAATGTACCTTAGCGCATGCAAAAGTAACAATTTATTACTGATAATCGAATAGAACGCCCCTAATAATATAGCAATTAAATGATTTTAACTATTAAAGTTGGATATGTATAGACAATTTGAAAGCACCCAATAAATAAATTTCAAATTATTATTAAGATTAGATGAAGTTCCCTTATCAATCTAAAATAAATAAAGCTCCACCAAAAGGAAGAGCTTCTGTAGTCGATAGGGGAATCGAACCCCTATGCCAAGATTGAGAATCTTGTATCCTAACCGTTAGATGAATCGACCGGAATAGCAACTTGACTCAAATGTAAGGGATGGTAGTCGATAGGGGAATCGAACCCCTATGCCAAGATTGAGAATCTTGTATCCTAACCGTTAGATGAATCGACCAGGGTTGCATCTAAGCCTGTTGAGTAATGCGGAAGGAGGGGGATTCGAACCCCCGGTACGCTTACGCGCACGGCAGTTTAGCAAACTGCTGGTTTCAGCCACTCACCCATCCTTCCTAAAAAGTATGTTAGCTGAATTACTTAACACCAACTCAAATGCGGGTGCAAAGGTAATGCTTTAATTTGATTTCTCAAAATTTTATCATGTTATTTTTCGTTTCCTTATAAAAAACATGGTTTCTCTTTTCTTCTTCCTTACCCTCTTCTCTGATAGTTCCAACTTGTTTCCTTTAATTCACGATTCATTATTTACAACTCAAAGTTATGATTAGATTTCGGTTGACGAATGGATGAGTTGGCTGGTTACCAAGTTATTAGTTCTATTGAATGTAGTGCCACAAGTAGGGACAGACGTCCTCGTCTGTCCGCTAATTTACCCTTTCGTGTCATCCCTTCAGACAACATCTCCTCCCTTAGAGGGACTTGAAGGGGACTTGTTGGTTGTATTCTGGTGGACAGACGAGGACGTCTGTCCCTACTTTGTTACTTATTTTACAGTGGAGTAAATTGTTAGTTTTAAGTTGATGAGAGAATAAGTTGACTGGTTATCAAGCTGTTATTTCTATTGAATGTAGTGCCACAAGTAGGGACAGACGCCCTCGTCTGTCCGCATATTGTTATGCTTTTCTTCAAAAGTAAGTCATTGAAACAATATGTCTTTGGGGTACCTTTTCTCTTTGCATATCCTCCGGTTCTCCAGTACCTATGTTCTATCAGTCCCGTGTTTACGCTCATCACGCCCCGTGTCTGGCACCAACACAGGAGGAGTGGAGGCTAACTTGAAACGTATTCTTATTCTGTCTGCCTCTGAAGTCTTCCCTGTTAAGCCCTCACACTCTACGTGAAGAGGGTGGACTGAAGCCATTTTTGTTTTTACTGTCACTACTGTCATCTTATTGTTGTGTACAAGTGGTTGATAATAAGAGATATAACTCAAATGTTAAAAGTGACAGCAACTAAAATTAAAACTATATTAGTGAACGATCAACTCATTCGCTCGTTAACTTTAAACTAATCACAATTTTGGGTCATGAATTATGACGATCCATCAGATGATATCAACTTTTTTGATACGTTTTTGAGATAAGTCCAAAAGAATAAGAATGTTATCATACCTCGCTCTGTTCCTTTCTTGTATTAATGAAATGATATGTATTCCTTTTGCTGGAGCATATATTCCTTTTGTCTGGCTTGCTGGGTGAGAGATATAATAATATTTATAAAGATTGACCAAAACGAAGATTCCGTCTTGATTGGTATATGCTAAATATTGTCTGAAATAATTATCTATATTCAAGTGTATTGCTTTGAGGGACTGCTCTTTCGGTATCTGATTATTTAAGATAGACTTTATTTCCGCCAAATCATTCTCGGAGAGTTCATAATACTGCCTTCCCTTCCCGTAAAAAGGAGTTCCGTTATTATATGTAGCAGTGGCTATCATCGGAATATCCAAATTCTCTTTCGGGACTTCTGTAGCACATATTTTTTCGTATAATGCGCTGTCTGCGTTTATCTTTTGTACCTTTTTGTGAGTGCATCCTGTGTATATAACAGCAAAGACAACCAATAAAATATAATTCAATTTATACATTGCTTTCTTTTCTATTTTGCCTTTGTGGAATTGATTTTGTAATAGTAATAATCTTTCCTAATAGTAAGAAAAGGAAACTGATGACCCACATATAATATCCGATCTTTAATGTGGTGATATTACTTTGTTTCCCAGCTTCATTGATTACGATATATGGACATCCATAAAATAAGCAACTTAAGATAAGACTACCCAATGAAAGTATTATTCCTATCAATCGGTTTTTTATAAAGAACGATAGCATGAAAAGAATATTTGCGTACCATGATATGTAATGTATGGTTAGTTCACTATTTGTAAAAACGCCAATCCACCCAAACAGAAAAGCTGTATATCCCATATAATCAGAAGGGCTATCTCTCACTGAAAAGCAAGGCAGAAAGCAACTAATTATGAATATGAGTAAGCTAATGTAACTATAAATATTCAACTTCATGTATATTCTTCTTGATTTGTTTTTATTACCGATCTTCGTTATCTATTCGGTGAATGTTCGCATCTTCTCCTCCCTGATAGTGTTTGATATAGAGCTTTAAACCGAGTATTGCGAGCAAGCCTAAAGAGAGAATCCCCAATCTGACGTAATTATCTCCAGCTTCATCATAAATGAGCGTGTCATTCCATTTGTTATAATATATAGGTCTTTGTAGCTTCCCTTCATTTATCTCCTTCCTACTTACAGTGATGGTATATTCTTTCCCCAAATAACGTATGATGTTATATGATGTTACGTTTATTGCTCCATTATGTCTGGATACTATTTTATATGTCCTGATGGGACCATTCTTTATGGCTTCTCTTTCATAATAGATGGCAATGATGCTATAAAAGAAATATATAACACATCCCATGGTAATTAGTAAAAGGTATTTACGTGCCTGCTTATATTCTATTTTATTTATCGTCATAATCTTTTGATAGAAATTACTTGTACCTCCTTTTATTTTATCTCTATATTTGAAACGTTGATCTTAATAGATGCTTGCGATCTGTTCTTATATCGAAAGCAAATATACAACTTTATTCGTGATTTGTTAGCTTGTTCCCCCGTCCACTCATTTCTTTTAACAATATCCAAAGATTAACAGTTTCAAAAGAAGTAATAGCAAAACCATTAATGAGACATGCAAGGTATGTATCGCAAAGAACTTATATGTAAAAGTCTTTCTGGGACTCTTATCCTTATAAAAAAGAATAAAGGAAATATTTAGACTAAGTAAAAAGAGGAAGACGACGGATAGTATAGGGATTAAAGTGAATAGAAATCTCCCCATAAATATAGCCCAAGGGTGTTCTTTGAATGCGTGCATACTTGACGAGCCATCTAATGTAAATAATGCAAAGAAGCATGCAAAGGGAAACTCTAAGGCGAGTAATATTACGTTAAGATATTTGTCTTTTCTTTGTAACATATTGGTAAATAGCGGTCTTATCTTGTGTCTTCTCTTTCAAAGAAATATGCGATTATCTTTAATTAAATCATTATTTACATTTGAAAGTTATTCTTCTCAGGTACAAATATACCTTTTTTAAATCAATATGAATAGTATTTCCCAAACAAAATATGATTGTTGTTGGAAATGAAAAAGCCTTTCTTTGATCTGAAGAAACGCTTTTTTCAGATGGAGAAGAGGCTTCCTTGAATTACACAAGGGCATCGCCTGTCGTGCGTTCTTATGTTCCGCAATAAACTCTGTGTTACCGTTAGGTTCTGTTTAATCCGTTTTTTCTGTGATTAATATGTGTACAGCGGTACATTTTTTGTCATTTTCGAATGGATGATAGGTAGGGTGGGGCGTATGATGTTGACCTTATGTTTGGTGGAATGACGTTATCTATTCTTTTATTATAATAAACGGCAAGTGGTTTATGATAGGAGTATTATTGCCAATATACTTAAGTTGAACTAATAGTGTGTATGTTGGTGGGTTGAAACGTTATCAGACAATGGGTAAACTGGTGCTAGCTATGGAGATGGGATGTCGTGTTTATATATGTTTTCTCTTATCCGAATGATCCTTATAGTGGGTGAGTTGATTTAGATATGACATCTTCCTCATTGGTAAAGAGTTTTCCCAAAATTGATAAATATTTCATGTGAATACCTGCATGGGAATCTGAATTCGTTTGTGATAAGGTTAGCGAAGTTTTTAATTAGCTCAAGTCTCTGATCCACTTTATTGCATCTTATCCCTGTTATGGGCTGGGGAGTCGGGCGAAGAACTAAATCAATTTTGCTGTCATAAGTGTCATGCGTTTAATGATGATAAGTAGTTGATGATAAAGATGTTAGCAAAAGTGTTAAAAATGACAGCAACTTAAATCATAAATTAAATAGGTGTTTCTGTAAGAATATTCGTTATTTCCAACCACTCAAGTCCTTTCATTTTAGGGATGGGGTGGGGGAGTACTCTATTATTCATGCTATCGTTTATTACTTTCTTCCCCAATTTATAACTTATTAAGCCGATTCTTCGCTCTTAAAAGCACTTTTCTTGAAAAAAATATCTAATTATTTTGCAGTTAAAGAATTTATTCCTATCTTTGCACTCGCTTTCGATAAGGAAGCAGGTTGACTACAATCAACACCTCTGGAGAGATGGTAGAGTGGTCGATTACAACGGTCTTGAAAACCGTCGTACCGAGAGGTACCGGGGGTTCGAATCCCTCTCTCTCCGCTAATAGGCTTCAAAAGGACTTCACAAGGGTTGTCAATTTAGCCTTCAAAAATTAGCTAATCGTTGTAAAATCA
>ERZ772955.1828-NODE-1828-length-12443-cov-8.781401_pt1 | contig 12443 bp, 13 predicted proteins | sample MGYA00511133_ERZ772955 | MGnify/ENA primary metagenome ERZ772955 (study PRJEB29015, sample SAMEA2737914) | human oral metagenome | biome: human oral; feature: human-associated habitat; material: dental | place: China | collected 2149 ... | reverse complement strand
CGCAGGTGCGGCGGCGGGAGGCGGCGGCGCAGCTGCCGCCACAATAGCTTCTTCCTCGTTGTCGACGTCCGCCGACTGATTCATCAGTGCGTCGACCATATCCTTTGCAACATCAACCGGCAGGAGCTGCATGATCTCACTGTCAATGAGGCCGTCCACCTCCATGCGGAACGATGCCTGAATAATGGGATCCACCTTGTCGAGGAGTTTGGAGACAACTTCCTCTGTCCCAAGGTCAACCAACGTAACAACCGGCGGTGTAATATCAACTTTCTTGCTGAACATCGAGGAAAGCGAGGTCGCAACGCTGCCCATCATCTGGTTCATGCATTCGCTGACCGCGCTCATATGCAGTTCGCTCAGTTCCTGATCGGGATTCGTCCCGTCATTGCCCATCATCAGGTCGGCGATGATCGCCGCATCCTTTGCCTGGATACAGAGGACATTGTTCCCTTCAATCCCGATGCTGTAGCCGACCTCAACGACGAGGAACGGTACGGGATATTTTTCTTTGAGCGTACGCAGATTGGACACCGAGACGGTCGGTGTCGTGATCGACACCTTGCGTCCGAGGAGGACGGAAAGTGTCGTTGCCGCACCGCCCATTGAAATATTTCCGATTTCCCCGAGTGCGTCGCGCTCCAGATCGGAAATACCGCCATCATCACCGGCAGAAGACGAGTCGGCTGCGGCTTCCTCGGCAGGCGGATCGCTTGCCGCCCCACCGCTCAAGAGGGCGTCAATCTCCTCCTGCGAGATCATATCATCACTCATTCGCGTCGTCATCTCCTTCTATAATGCCGGATATCTGCACAGCCATACGTTTCCCGGACGTGCCCGGACGGGCACGGAACTTCGCATTGGAACCGACGTAACAGATGAGTTCATCCTTTGTCAGCGTATCGAGCTGAAGCACATCATTGTATCCAAGCGTCAGGAATTCATTGATCGTAATATTGACCGAGCCAAGCTCCACAGAGAATGCCACTCTGGTACGCTCAATCTTGCGCTGAAGCTCCGCCACTTGCTCGGGCGAACTCTCCTTATCTACGGAGGATGCCACCCAGAACGAGGTGGTCAGCTTCGACATGACCGGCTCAAGCACCAGATACGGGATACAGATGTTCATCATGCCGTCCACATCCCCAAGCTTGACATGGATCGTGACGAGCACAACCATGTCGCTGGGCGGAACGATCTGTGCAAACTGCGGATTCGTTTCCATCGTCTCGAAGTTCGGACGGAACTCCACCACATTGCTCCATGCTTCCCTGAAATAATTTGTCACCGTATCAATGAAACGGCGCATAACCGCCGTCTCAATATCCGTCAGCGCACGCGACTTGATGCCGGATTTCCCTTCTCCGCCAAAGACGCGGTCGACGTAGGCAAACGCCAGACCCGTGCCGACCTCAATGATGATATTCCCCTTCAGCGGCGGCAGCGCAAGGATGCCAATCACCGAGGGATTCCCCATGGACTGGACAAACTCCTGATAGGTCACCTGCTCGACCGACATCACCTCGATCTCGACCATCGTACGCAGACTCGCCGACAGATACGTATTTAAGAGACGCGAAAAGCTCTCATGCAGCATGAAGAGCGTACGGATCTGATCCTTGGAGAATCTATCCGGGCGCTTGAAGTCATAGACCTTGACCTTGCGTTCCTCTTCTTCCGCCTTGACTTCCTCGGCGGAAACCGAGCCATCTGAAAGAGCCGAAAGCAGCTTATCTATTTCGGATTGAGACAGTACGTCCTCAGCCAAGACTCTTCCCCCTTCCCACTATGCAGTGCTTCATCTTACTTACTGCAGCAGGAAGCTCGTGATGTAAACATCATAAACAGAGCCCTGACCCAGGCGCTCGTTGAGCGCATCCTTCAGCTGCTTCTTGAGCGCATCCTGGTTGGATGCGTCGAATTCCTCGAGCGGTGCGGCACGCAGGAACTGCATCGTCGTATCGAGGATCTTCGTCTCTGCAACGGAGCCGACCTTGCCGTCCACCACGTTGTCAGACTTGCCCGGATTCAGTTCGAGGACGATGCCCGCCTTCAGGAACTTGCCCGTACGACCACCGCCAACATTGACGAGGATACCTTCCTTTGGATCACCGAGCTTATAGAACACGCCGGGGTCATGATTTGCCCTGCCCCCGCCTCCATCTTCGGCGTGTGAAGGCGTTTCCGCCTGCGAGAAGATGTAGTACGAGATTCCGCCGGCTGCTGCCACCGCGACCAGAACCGCCACAACAACCACCACAATCATCATGAGCATAGGTGATTTCTGCTTGGGCTGCTCCACCGCCGCCTGTTCTTCCTTTTCCTCCGCCATGAGTTATTTCCCTCCCTAAAAATGACCACGAAGCCGCAGCGGCTCCACACACAGGCACTCCCTTGCCATGTAGAGGAACACCGTCCTCCCATTATACCAAAGGAATGGAATTTCGCCAACTAATTTTGATGAAGCGCACGGCGATACTTGATCGTGCGCCGCACAATCTCCTCCATTGGTTCCTCGACGATCAGTTTTTTCCCATTGGTAAGTGTCACCACGGTATCCGGTGTCTCCTCAATGCTCTCGATGATCTCTGCGTTGAGAACGAACTCCCCCCGTTTGTTCGTCTTGGAGTTGAACTTCGTCAGCATGATCATGACAGGCTTCCCCTCCGTTCCCTTTCCGTCTTTCTCAATGCGCAGAAAAAATCATGCGCACATTACTACCTGATATTATTTCGCCGTCGTCATCACTTTTCCTTTTTTTCGGGACTATTTTTTTCATCATATCTTAAATATTTCACAAAAAATTTATCCAAGCTGAGATAAAAAGGCAAGGGAGCGCAGCGGCTGACCGGCGAGTTCCTGTATATGCGCGAGCACGAGCGCCTCTGCAGCCATCAGTGTTCCGCCGCGCAGCTGCATGGGTACGGGGTGTGCCCAGTCGAGCTGTTCGAGTGCGACGAGGAGCAGCCGCAGCTCCTCCGAAAAATCTGTGGCATCTTCCGTACAGCAGTCCGCACAGAGAGCTCCGCCCTCGCGTGTGTGAAAAAAGGCATCGCCCGTGATCTTTGCGCCGCAGTGAAGACAGTTTGCGTAACTCTGTCCGAGCCCCGCCGCCGCGAGTGTCTGGAGTACGGCGGCGAGTGCTGTCACGCGCGGGTTGCGCGTCTCGAACGCCGTGAGGATCGCCGCGAGTTTGTGAAAAAACACTTCATCCGCAACGCCCTCGGGCAGCAGCGCACGGATTACCTCTGCAACAAACGTCGCGTATGCGAGTGCCGTGAGATCAAGCGAGAGCTTTGCATGGTGCGCACGTACGCTTGCTGTCTTGACTGTCTCCAGACGCGCCCCCTCGGCGAGCTGCAGATCAGCGTGCACGAACATCTGCATCGCGCCTGCGAGGGGGCTGCGCGGACGACGACAACCGAACGCGGCGGCGCGCAGGAGTCCGCGCTCACGCGTGAAGATCGTCATGACCTTATCCGCCTCACCCCAGCTGCGCGTGCCGAGTACGATGCCCTCCGCCGCATAGAGAGCCATCTACACCTCCGTCCCCCGCCGCTCCTCGGCAGGCTGAATATCGGCAGAAACCTTTTTCTGCGGCGGCTTCTTTTTCACCTCGTCAAGCGGCATCACCGCCCCCGCCGTCAGCATATACTGCAGAGCCTCCTCCTTTGGGATGTCGATCGTCACAGCATCCTCCTCCCGGACGAGCAGCGTCGTCCCCGAGGTCATGTTGAGACTCCACGGAACAAAAACACAGATGTAGCCGCCGCCCATCGCCTCCTGAAAGCGCGGCGGCAGATCCGCCATCACAAAGCCGAGCGCACGCCCGCCCTGATAGGGTATATGGACGACGCGCTTGAAGTTGCTGCTCGAGTCGAGCACCGCCTCCGAGAGACGCTTGACGCTCGTATAGATGAACTTCACGAACGGGATCGTCCCGATCAGCGTCTCGCCGAGCGAGATGATCTTTGCGAGTGCCCAGTTTGTCGATGCCCAGCCGACAGCGTAGATCACAAGGATGAGCGTAATGATGCCCATGCCGGGGAAATAAAAGGGCAGATACTGCCCGAGCACACCTTCGGTAAACCGCAGCGTCCACTCGATGACGAACAGCGTGATGATGACGGGCACGAGGACGAGCAGCCCATTGACAAAGCGGCGTGACATACGATTAAGCTCACGCTGATACATCCGATCAAATGTCGGTGTCATGACCGCTGTTTCTTCAATCGGTTTCATAGAACCCAAACTCCCGCAGGGCAGTTGCCCGATTACGCCAATCCTTGCGCGTCTTGACCCAGAGGTCGAGGTAGACCTTTGACCCGAGCAGTGTCTCCACATCGGTACGCGCCTGTGCGCCGATTGTCCGCAGGAGCGCACCTTTTGTGCCGATGACAATTCCCTTCTGCGATTCACGTTCGACATAGATCACAGCACGGATGTAGACATCGCCCTTTTGCCGTGTTGTCATCTCCTCAATATCGACCGCGACCGCATGCGGGATCTCATCGCGCGTCAGTGCGAGCACCTTCTCGCGCACAAGCTCGGCAACGATCAGCCGCTCCGGCTGATCCGTCACCATGTCGGCAGGGTAGTACTGCGGTCCCTCGGGCAAATGAGCTTTGATCTCCGCGAGCAGCCCGTCCAGATTTTCCCTCTCACGCGCCGAGATGGGCACAATTCCTGCAAACTGATACGCCTTCGCATAGCTTGCAATAATCGGCAGTGTCTGCGCACGCGGGATACAGTCCACCTTGTTCACCGCGAGCAAGACGGGCACGCGGACATTTGCGAGCTGTTTCAGAATGTACTGCTCGCCCGCTCCCATCTTCTCCGTCACATCCACGACAAAGACAATGACATCGACACCGTGAAGTGCCCCCTCCGTCGCCTTCGCCATATAGGCACCGAGCTTGTGCTTCGGTTTGTGTACGCCAGGCGTATCAAGGAAGATAACCTGCGCATCCTCCTCCGTCAGAATACAGAGGATACGGCTGCGCGTTGTCTGCGGCTTGTCGCTCATAATGGCGATCTTCTGCCCGATGAGCGCATTGATTAAAGTAGATTTGCCGACATTCGGCCGCCCGATCACGGCGGCGAATCCGGATTTATGTGCATTCATCGTGCGATCCCAAGCTCCTCCATAACATGACGCTGCTCCTCCTCCATCTCCTGCCGTTCCGCCGCCTCCATATGGTCATAACCGAGGAGGTGCAGCATCCCATGTACTGTGAGAAAGGAGAGTTCGCGCAGCGGACTGTGCCCGTACTCCTCCGCCTGTGCCGCCACATGCTCAAGCGAGATGACGAGGTCGCCGAGCACATCATGCCCCTGCGCCCCGACGATCTCCGGCTCCTCGCTCTCAGTGAGAGCAAAGGAGAGCACATCCGTCGGGCGGTCGACAGCACGGTAGATACGGTTCAGTTCATGAATATGCGCATCGTCCGTCAGCGTCACACTCACCTCGGCATCTTCTGCGCCGTAGAGCCGCCCGACTGTTTCGATGGCACGGCGTACGGCTGTGATGTCCGCGTCAGATACCGCGAGCATCTCCGGCTCCCGGCGAATCTCAATCTCCATGTGTGCGCCCCCGCTTCTTCTCCCATGCACCGTACGCCTCGACAATGCGCGTCACGACCTCGTGACGGATGATATCGACCGGCTCGAGCCGTACGATGCCAACGCCCTTCACACCGCGCAGGATCTGAGACGCCTGCTTCAGCCCCGACACCGTACCGTGCGGCAGGTCGACCTGCTCAAGGTCTCCCGTCACCACCATGCGCGAGCCGAAGCCAAGGCGCGTGAGGAACATCTTCATCTGTGCGCCCGTCGTATTCTGTGCTTCGTCGAGGATGATGAAGGCATCCTCAAGCGTGCGCCCGCGGATATAGGCGAGCGGCGCAACCTCGATGAGCTGGCGGCTCATCATCTTCTGATAGGCTTCCGCGCCGAGGATGTCTTGCAGGGCATCGTAGAGCGGGCGCAGATACGGGTTGATCTTCTCCGTGAGATCGCCGGGCAGGAATCCCAGATGCTCGCCCGCCTCGACGGCGGGCCTCGTGAGGATGATGCGGCTGACCTCGCGGTTGCGGAGTGCCGCGACCGCCATCACGACCGCAAGGTACGTCTTTCCCGTGCCCGCAGGACCGACGCCCAACGTCACGGCATTGCGGCGAATCTTGGCGAGGTAGTCGCGCTGTCCGAGCGTCTTGGCACGCACTTCCCTGCCCTTTGCCGTCACGAGCAGCACCTCGGCAAAGAGTGCGTGCAGCTCTTCCACCTTCCCCGCGCGGACAAGCTGTGCTCCGTAGGTCACCTCATGCGTCGTCAGCTTTGCCCCCTGCCGCTGATAGAAGAGGAGTTCCTGCACGAGTGTCCGCACGTCGGCGACATCCGCCTCCGCCCCCGTCACGGAAAGCGCCGTTCCACGGCCAACCATGCGGCAGGAAAAAACCTCCTGCATACATTGGAGCAGCGCATCGCGCTCCCCGAGCAGGGCAGCCGCCTCGTGCATATCCCGAAACTCAATCGTATCCGTCATCTCCTGCAAGAACAAACCTCCTGTCTCTGTCAGATAAAGTATTCAATCGTATCGTCCACCGTGCGCCGCGTACGTACGTCAAAGAGCACGACTGCCTCACGGTTTTCCACCGCTCCGAGGGCGTAGATCTCACGCGTCTCGCGGTTAAAGCAGTCAAACGGTACAATGCGGTTGTAGCTGTGCGGATGGGCACAGGTCACGCCGATGCCTGCACGCACAAACTCCGGCTCTGCCTCCGCGAGATAGTAGGGATCGAAGAGGTAGATATGATCCTTCGAGGTACCCGTCAGGAGCGCATAGTGCTCCACCTCGTAGAAAAGCCGCACGACCGCGACGCCGCCGCGCACAAGTGCATCGTTGATATGGCTGTGCGTTCCGATGTGCACGGCGCGTCCCGCAAGATACTGACAGGTGAGCGGAAACTGTGTTGCACGCGAAAAGCCTTCGAGCCAGTTCGCGAGATACATCATCGCCATGCGCGACGTGCCCGCCTTGCACGGCGCTCCATCCATCCCGTAGCAATCCAGCGTATAGAGCATGACGCTGCGAATGATCTCGGGCGGCACCTCTTGCCGCGGAAAGAGATAACTCACCGCATTCAGCAGCGCCGTTGGACCGCAGTCATACTCCGACATCTGATAGCGCAGGGGGATCTTCATGTGCAGCCCCATTTCCTTAAAAGATTCGGTGTCAGAATTGCCGCAATAACGAGCATAATTCCGACCATCTGCAGAGCAACGAAATGCGTGTCAAAGATGAGCCACGCAAAGAACACACTTGCCACGGGCTCAATCGTCGCCGTGATCGCCGTCTCCTCTGGGCTCAGCCAGCGCAGCCCCGCATTGAACGCAAAGAACGCAACCACCGTCCCCAGCACGATAATGACGAGGAGATCAAGCCATGTCCCCGCCGTAAAAAACGAGTCAACGCTGAAAATCACCTGCGTCACAGGCAGCAGGGAAATCCCGCCCATCAGCATACAGACAGCGAGCAGAAAGAAGCGGTCAAAGAGCCGCAGGAGATGCACCGGATAGACCATCGCAAAGACAAAGACAATCGCCGAGACGAGGCTCCACACAATGCACGCCATCGGTACAGAAAGCCGCGCGATATCGCCGCCCGTGACGAGGAGGAATACCCCCGCGACCGCGACGACAACCGTCCCCGCTTCCGCTGCCGACGGCAGCCGCCGCCATCGCACAGCAAGATAAAGGATCATCATCGCGGGGCTCGTGTATGTGATAACCGTCGTCGCCGCCGCATCGCCCGCCGCAATCCCCTCAAAGTAGGAATACTGCACGAACATAATGCCGAGGATGCCATGAATCGCGAGCTGAAGAAGAATGCGCGGATTGCGGCGCACAGACCGTAATCCACGTCTGAGCCCCCCGCTCCACCACGCAAGCATAAAGAAAAGGCTGCTTGAGAGGAAAAGACGCACCTGCGTCAGCTCGATCGGAATGTGATCGGACTGTGTGTAAAAATGCTGTGCCGCCGTACCGCTCGCTGCCCACGCCGTCCCGGCGAGCAGAACAAAGAGAACGGCGGAGAGATGTGACATTATGCCTCACCCTGCTCCCGTTTGACAACCTCCACAATCGCCCCGCAGACCTCCTCGAGCTGTGTATGATCGCTGCCCTCCGCCATCACGCGAATGAGCGGCTCCGTACCCGAGGGGCGTACGAGTACGCGTCCGTCGCTCCCAAGGATGCGCTCCCCCTCGGCAATGGCGGCGCGGATGGCGGTATTTTCCGCCCAGCCCTCCTTCGTCTTGACACGCACGTTGACGAGCAGCTGCGGATAGGTTGTCATCATCGCATTCAGCTCCGACGCCTTCTTCCCGCTGCGGGAGAGCGCCGCAAGCACCTGCAGTGCCGTGATAAGCCCGTCGCCCGTCGTTGCGTACTCGGCAAAGATGATGTGCCCCGACTGCTCGCCGCCGATCGTATAGCCGTTTGCACGCATGGACTCGAGGACATAGCGGTCCCCGACTGCCGTCACCTCAACGCGTCCGCCAAGCTCTGCGATCGCCTTGTGGAATCCGATGTTCGCCATCACCGTTGTCACAACGGTTTTGTGCGGCAGCCGTCCCGCATGGATCATCTCGGAGGCACAGGCGACGAGGATGTGGTCGCCGTCGATCAGCTCACCTTTTTCATCGAGGCAGAGACAGCGGTCGGCATCCCCGTCATGCGCGATGCCGATGTCCGCACCGTGCTCGAGTACCGTGCGGCGCAGCGAGTCCAAATGTGTCGAGCCACAGCCGTCGTTGATATTCACACCATTCGGCAGTGCATGGATCACCTTCACCTCTGCGCCGAGACGGCGGAGCACCTTCGGCATCGCCTCATAGGCGGCACCGTTCGCGCAGTCGAGCACAATCTTCATCCCGTCGAACCGCTCCCGGCAGGTGCTCACCACATAGTCGATATACTGGTTGAGGAGATCGTCTCGATACTCCACGACCCCAATGTCCTTGCCCGTCGGGCGCGCGGCATCGTCATTCGTTTGGAGGCGGCGCACGAGTATTTCGAGCTCATCTTCCACCGCATCGGGCAGCTTGTAGCCGTCCCCGCCGAAAAACTTGATCCCATTGTCCGGAAATGGATTGTGCGAAGCGGAGATCACAATGCCCGCCTGCATGCGGTGTTCGCGCGCGAGATACGCGACCGCAGGAGTTGGAACAACGCCCGCAAGGATCGCAATGCCGCCCGCCGAGCAAATTCCCGCCGTCAGTGCCGCCTCGAACATCTCGCCCGAGATACGCGTGTCACGTCCGATCAGAATGCGCGGGCGCACCTCCGACTGTGCACCGAAGTAAAGCGTCGCCGCACGTCCGAGATGATATGCCAGCTCTGCTGTCAGCTCTGTATTTGCCTCACCGCGTACGCCATCCGTACCAAAAAGTCTCATCATGAACAGCCCCCTGCTTATTGTATCGTATTATCTCTATAATCTACTTGATATTATCCAAAAATGCAAGTGCCGCTTTCAGCCCGTCAAGTGCCGCGCTCATAATGCCGCCCGCATACCCCGCGCCCTCGCCGATCGGGTACAGCCCAGCTGCCGAGACTGACTCCATCGTCGCGCCGTCGCGTACGATACGGCACGGTGCAGATGAACGCGACTCCACACCCGTCATCGGCACATCTGCCGCACCAAAGCCGGGCACGCGCTCCTCCCAGAACCGAAGTGCACGCGCGAGCGGTTCCGTACACATCTCCGGCAGCACTGTGCGCAAATCGGCAGTATGCACGCCGGGCGCATACGTCGGCGTGACGACAAAGTCGCGCGCCCCCGTTTTCCCCGTGAGGAAATCCCCGACGGACTGCACAGGTGCACGATAGTCGCCGCCGCCCGCACGAAATGCACGCTCCTCCATCGCACGCTGAAACGCGATGCCACCAAGCACCGATCCGCCCCAGTCTGCGGGGCTCACCTGCACGAGTAAAGCACTGTTTGCCACACCCGAGTTTCGCTGATAGTCGCTCATGCCGTTGGTTACGAGCCGCGCCGCCTCCGATGCTGCCGCGACCACCATCCCACCGGGGCACATACAGAACGAGTAGACACCGCGCCCGCCCGCCTCGTCGCGGTACGTCATCGCATAGTCCGCAACGGGCAGATGGGGGCTGCCCGCCGCTGCGCCGTACCGCATACGGTCGATGAATGTCTGCATATGCTCAATGCGCACGCCGACCGCAAACGCCTTGGCCTCCATATGGACATCAGCTGCCTCCAACATCGCATAGGTGTCACGTGCCGAGTGTCCAATCCCCAGAAATACGGCGGAGGCGGGAATACGCTCCGCATCGTTCACCACGACCGCAGCAATCCGCCCCGCGTGCAGCTCCACGCCCGTCACCCGTGCGCCGAAGCGCACCTCGCCGCCCATGCGCTTGATCTCCGTGCGCAGATTCTTCACCACGCTCCGCAGGATGTCCGTACCGATGTGCGGCTTCTGCAGAGAACGGATCTCCTCGGGTGCGCCCGCCGCAACAAACGCCTCGATGATCTCGTGCATACGCGGATCGCTGCTGCGCGCCGTCAGCTTCCCGTCCGAAAACGTCCCTGCACCGCCCTCGCCGAACTGCACATTCGACGCAGGATCAAGCACGCCCGTCTGCCAAAAGCGCGCGACATCTGCCGTGCGCCGATCCACATCCTGCCCGCGCTCCAGGACAAGCGGCGCGAGCCCTGCACGCGCAAGTACCCATGCAGCGAAGATCCCCGCAGGGCCGAACCCCACCACCACAGGGCGATATGCGGGCGCACTGCCAACGGGGGAGATCTCCATCGGCACATATTCCTGCGCGGCTGAGACATCCTTGTCCCGCCGAAATTGTGCCAGTACCGCATGTTCCTTTTCGAGTGCGACATCCAACACATAGACCCAGACAATCGGCGCACCGTTTCTGCGCCGCGCATCCAGTGCCTTATGAACAACAAACACCCCGTGCACAGCACAGGGTGATGTCTTGAGCCGTTCCGCCGCGAGTTCCACGAGCGGTCGCACTGTATCGTAGGGAACACGCAGATTTTTTATGCGAATCATGGCATTGCCCCCACCTTGATCTCCACCGTTACATGGGGATTTGTCACCGTCACGCCCTCGGGCAGTTGGAGACGCACCTCCCGCTTCTCCGTCGCCCGCACGTCTGCGAGCGAAAACTCCTCCGTCCCGATCACACTGATCTTGCTGATTACATCTTCCGTGCCCGCAATCTCGATGCGCGCAGGTGTCACCGTCACGCCCTCGAGCTTCAGATTCGGCGCAAGGTCACTGCGCGGATGCGGCTGCACCTCAACCACCTTGCGTGTAAGACCGCGCGCCAGCTTCACCGTCACCGCGGTCGAAGACGGTACGAGTGTGACCCCCGCTACCTCACGCCCATCGGTGTTCAACGCGACGAGCGTCACCTGCGCGACATCGTCACGCGACTGCCCACTCAGATTGATATGTCCCGCGACGTGCACAACCTGGTCCACCAGGCTGCGCGGTCCCTGTACCTTCACCGCCTCGTCTTCCGGTATGACCTTATCCACCGTATACCCTGTCGCCGGTGTGCCGCTGATTGTCAACGATGCTTTCAGCGTCTTTTCGACCATGCGGTCAAGGTTGATCATTATTTTATCGGGAGAAATATTCACCAACTCAAAGCCATACGGAATCGAAGTCTCAACCGCATACGCCCGTTCTCCCTCCACGAAGTCCGCAAGGTTCACGCGCGCATGAAAATCCGAGGCATCCGCCGAAACGAAGAGAGAGCGCGGCCCGCGTACGCGGATCGTCACCTTATCTGTATCGCTGCCAAGCTGATACCCCTCCGGGGCATTCTCAATTGTCACCGGCACCTGATAGCTGCCGTCAATCGCGGGATTCTGATCGTTCATCACATAGAGCCAGAGTACAACCGCCACAATGAGCGCGGCAATCTTAATCGGCAGATTATGCTGTACCATGCCCCGAAGGCTTGTCATCATTTCTTCCTCCAGCTCCGAACGAGTTCCCAAATGGATGAGCGTGAACTGTATGCAAATGCGGGCGACAGAATATGGGTCAGCTGATCGCCGTCCAGATGACGGTGAATGCGCCCGTTCTCCGCAATCGAGATCGTTCCCGTCTCCTCACTTACCACAACAACCAGCGCATCGCACTGCTCCGAAAGCCCGATCGCCGCACGGTGACGTGTGCCGAGCTCCGTCGAGAGGCTGCGGTTCTCCGTCAGCGGCAGGAGACAGCCCGCAGCAATCAAGCGCTTGCCGCGAATGACCGCCGCGCCGTCATGCAGCGGCGTATTCGGGATGAACACATTCATGAGGAAGTCCGACGTGATGAGTCCATCGATCTGAATTCCCGTTGCACTGATATCGTTGAGCCCCATGTCGCGCTCGATGA
>ERZ772955.1825-NODE-1825-length-12459-cov-2.849565_pt1 | contig 12459 bp, 10 predicted proteins | sample MGYA00511133_ERZ772955 | MGnify/ENA primary metagenome ERZ772955 (study PRJEB29015, sample SAMEA2737914) | human oral metagenome | biome: human oral; feature: human-associated habitat; material: dental | place: China | collected 2149 ... | reverse complement strand
ATATTTTATAATTTTTTAATTTTTTTATAAATAAAAAAACTCTCACCAATCGGTAAGAGAAAGATATATCTTTTTTATTTAGACAATTAGCCCACATTCACAATGTAAACACTGTTGCGAGTGGTTACCTGGTAAATGTTGTTTCCCATATAGTTGATTCCTTTGACAGTGCTTGTAGACCAAGCAATAAGCTTAGGCTGACCACCGATAAACTCCATCTTGTAGCAAGAGTATTTTTCGCCAATCACAGGAACTTCATGAGCAATAGCCATATAGACCTTATCATCGGAAGAGACTTCATCAAACCATACAGAATTGAATTCTCCATCGACACCCTTAAGAGTATAATCAGTCTGCCAGCCACGATCTTTTGAAAGAACAACCTCATATTCCTTACCTACAACCAAATTGGTAGGGTCGGAACAACCATAATAACTCAGTGTACCACCATTGTACCGAACTTTCTTTGCCATAATTTTTCCTCCTTGCGTAATAACGCGTTCAATGTTGTTTTTTCTAATGATGAAACGGAGTAAAACAAAAGTATTTCATCACTTATAATTATATTATATTTTACAGTATATGTCAACTAAATGTAGGCAAATTTTTTATCTATCGGATAATCCTTTAATATTATTGCCAAAATTGCTCTATATTTTTTAAAGTTCACTTAATAAAGTAAATTAAATAATTGATTTTAATTCGCTTATTTCTTGGTATTTTAATATTTCTTTTATTAATTTATTTTTTGTTTGTATTATATGTACTCCTATTGAATCTTTCTTACTTTCTGTTGCTAAAAAACTATTTTTTAATACTCTATTCTTTCTTACATTCTCTTCTATTTCTTTTATCCATTCTTCGACACTTGTATCTATTGGGATTGGACTTTCTATGTCATCTATACTGATTTTTTCGCTTAATACACACATTAGATAAAGCATTTGCTCAATGTATTCCAAATGCTTTCCTTCCACTACAAAATCTTTTCTTTAATTTACTAAATATCTGGCTTTCTTGTGTTCATAAATTTCTGTATTCTATTCCGTCTGGTGCTTGTGGTACTTTTACTATATCTTGATACCTGTCTAAATCACTACTTAAATAACTCTTTAATTTGTCTAATTTTTTTAAAGCTTGATATTCTCCATTTAATTCATACTTTAGACCATCGATTGCTGGTCGGATTTGTTTAAATTCTTTTTTATTGATTAATTCTATAATTATATTTCTATATTCTTTTGGTACATCTCTTGTTATTTCTTGCATTATATAAAATTGATCTTTCTGATATATTCCACCTTTATACGTCGTTCCTTTGGTCCATTTTGCTCCATCTCCATTTGTTACTCTTAACTTTATTTTGCTTTCATCATATTTACTATATACTCTTGCATCTCTTAATTTTGCTATTTCCTTTGGTTTCATTATTCCTGCTATATATTGTTTATTTACTAAGCTATGTCTTATATCATCTTTCTTCCAGCCTTCATACATTACATGTAATTTAAGCTCGGCTTTTACTTTCATCTTTGGATTAAATTCTTTGTTCTTTATTTTTACTTGTTGTTTATTATTTTCTATTCTTTTTTGTCTATCTTTTCCTTGCAAATTTATCCATAATCCATCTGTTTCTTCAAATAATGCTGTTATTTCTTTTAATCCTGCTATTAATTGATTCTTTTCATATAATTTTATTTCTTCTTTTTCTTTATTGGTTATTCTATCTCCAATTTTTAATACTATTTTTCTGATTTTTTCATGGCTTATTGATGTATTTGTTATTGTATCTATTACTTGTTCTGCTTTTCTATATGAATCTGTTACTGGCACTGTTTCTATTACTTTTTCAACTAAATTACTGGAAACTTTTCCTTCTACACTTATTTTTAATTTTTCATCTAATAAATATACTCTTTTATTTATTCCTTCTTCATGTATTTCGTACATTGCTCTTTTATATTTTATTTCGCCTATTATTGTATTTACTGATGTTTCTCTTAAGCCTTTATGTCTATATTTATCTTTATCTCTGCTTTGCATTATCTTTCTATCATAAGATTCTAAATTTAATTATCAAACATGGTTATAAATCCTTTTGCTGTTTTTAAGCAACTACATTGTATTGGATTAACCATGTTTTTTCAATCTTAAATAAAACAAAAAATGTAGACAAAGTTTTATAATTTTGCCTACATTTATTTTACACTAACTTCTTTTCAAATATTCTTCTAACTTTGATAATTTTATCTCTTTAGATAAGTTTGAAATATACACATCATTTGAATAATTGAAAACTAAAAAAGTAATACTTTTAATAATCACTTTATGTGGCTCAATATATGTAAGATTAGTTTTTTCTAATTTCCTAATGCTACCATTTATAAAAGTAGGGGTAACTTTAGCAAATTCACATATAAATTCAAGTCTCTGTTTTAGACATTCTTCAAATTGTAATTCTTGTTTAATTATTTTCAACTTATACACCATCCTTTCGTTTGGATGATTTTAATATTGTTTTTAGACAACAAAAAATCAACCAGATTTATTTTCTGATTGATTTTTGTATCTATCTGTTTTATTAGTTCGAACAGATACGTCATTGGTGGCGACGAGGAGATTCGAACTCTTGACACTCCGGGTATGAACCGAATGCTCTAGCCAACTGAGCTACGTCGCCAAATATATTATTATGTCCTAACGAAAACAATTATAACTGATTTAATTAGACTTGTCAATAGAGAAATTTAATTGATTTAATAAAAGAAAAATGATAAAATATTATCGTAAAATTAAGAGAAAATTATATAAATAAAAGATAGGAACAACATGAACTATATAATTAAAAATTTACAAAATTCAAAAAAATATCAAGATATAATAAATACTAATAAAAACCCGGTAACAATATCGGGTCTTGTTTCTGTTGCAAAGCCAATGGTCATATCAGCAATAAAAACAGAAGAGAGAAAGCCAATATTAATTATTACATACAATGAAATAGAAGCTAAAGATATAATTAAAAATTTAGAATTCTACACAGGAAATGAAAATATATATTTATTTCCTAAAAAAGAAATATCATTATATGACTATGATGCAGGAAGTATAGATATATTATATGATAGAATAAATGTATTAAATAAAATAAATAGTAAGAAAAATATCATAATAGTAACAACGATAGAAGCAATAATGCAAAAATTGCCAAGTAAAGAAGTATTATATGAAAATATAATAGGAATATCAAATGGACAAACACTAGAATATAATAAATTAAAAGAAAAGTTAGTAAATTTAGGGTATCAAAGAGCAGATTTAATAGAATCAAGAGGACAATTTAGCATACGTGGAGACATCATAGACATTAGTTTAAACGATAAAGAAGGAATAAGGGTAGAATTCTGGGGAGATAATGTGGATTCTATAAGAAGATTTGATATAAAAACGCAACGTTCTATAGAAACAATTAAAAATATAGAGATATATCCAGCAACAGAAAATATATTAGAAACATCTTTGGAAAAAATTGCAATTAAAATAGAAGAAAAATATCCAAAAGAATTATCAGATATAGAAGCAATAAGAAATGGTGATTATGAATCCAAAATAGATAAATATTTTAATGAATTTTATGAAAAGCAAGATACTTTATTGGACTATTTAAAAGATTGCAAAGTATTTTTAGATGAGCCAGAAAAAATAAAATTAAGAATAAAAACAATAATAGCAGATAATGCAAATTTGTTTAAAGAAATAAGATTAAGAGAAAAAAGCGTACCAGAAAGATTAGAAAATATAATTGAATATAAATATAATCTAGAAGAACTAGAAAATAAAACATATTTGCTAAAGGAAACATATACAAAAGAAAACAATCTTGACTTTAGAGAAGTAAATATTTTTAGTGGAGATAAAAAAGAGCTAGAAGAAATAATTGAAAATCATAAAAACGATAGAATTATAATTTTATCAGGAAACAGCGAAAATAGTAAAAAAATATCATCAATTATACCAGAATCTGTAATAAGAACAGACATAGACAGTATATCAATAAATCCAGGAAATATTGTAATAACAGAAGGAAATTTAACAACAGGATTTGAAAATAAAGAAACAAACTTATTGGTATTAAGTAGTCAAGATTTTTTCGGAGTAAAGAAAAAGAAACGTAAATCACATGAAAACTTTAAAAATGCAGAAAAAATAGTGTTTGCAGACATGAAAATAGGAGATATGGTCGTACATAGAGAACATGGAATAGGAATATTCACAGGTGTACAAACAATAAATAATGATGGAATAATTAAAGACTATATCCAAATAAGATATCGTGATGGAGATACACTATATGTACCAACAGATTCATTAGATAATGTAAGAAAATATATCGGATCAGAATCAGGAATAAAATTAAGCAAATTAGGAACAAAAGAATGGTCAGATATTAAGAACAAAGTAAAGAGAAATTTAAGAACTGTTGCAAAAGAACTAATAGAATTATATGCAAAAAGAGAAAAAGAAAAAGGATATGCATTTTCAAAAGATACGCCATGGCAAGAAGAATTTGAATCATCATTTCCATATCAAGAAACAGAAGACCAAACTCGTTGCATAAAAGAAGTAAAAAAAGATATGGAAAATATAAAGCCAATGGATAGATTACTATGTGGAGATGTTGGATATGGAAAAACAGAAGTAGCAATAAGAGCAGCATTTAAAGCAGTAATGGATGGAAAACAAGTAGCATATTTAGCACCAACAACAGTATTAGCAAACCAACAATATTTAGAATTCAAGCAAAGAATGAAAGAATATCCAATATCAGTTGACTTACTTAATAGATTTAGAACGCAAAAAGAACAAAAAAATACAGTAAAAGAACTTGAAGATAAAAAAGTAGACATTGTAATTGGAACACATAGACTTTTAAGTAAAGATGTAAAATTCAATGACTTAGGATTACTAATAATAGATGAAGAACAACGTTTTGGAGTAAAAGATAAGGAAAAAATAAAACAATATAAATCAACAGTAGATGTATTAACAATGACAGCAACACCAATTCCAAGAACGCTCCAAATGTCAGTAGTAGGAATAAGAGATATGTCAGCAATATATGAACCACCACAAGATAGAAAGCCAATTCAGACATATGTTTTAGAATATGATAAAGAAATAATTAAAGAAGCAATAACAAGAGAGCTAGAAAGAGGAGGCCAAGTATTCTATATTTATAATATAGTAAGTACTATAGAAAACAAGGCACAAGAAATTGAAAAACTAATTCCAGAAGCAAGAGTAGCATTCGCACATGGACAGATGTCAGGAACAGAAATTGAAAACATTATGCAAGATTTCGTTGATAAAAAAACAAATGTCTTAGTATGTACAACAATATTAGAATCAGGAATAGATATTCCAAACGCTAATACAATGATAGTAGAAAATGCAGATAGATTTGGTTTAGCACAGTTGTATCAAATAAGAGGAAGAGTAGGAAGATCAAATAAGCAAGCGTATGCATATATAACATATAGAAAAGATAAAATGATAACTTATGAAGCAAATCAAAGATTAAAAGCAATAAAAGAATTCACAGAATTTGGTTCAGGTTTTAAAATAGCCACAAGGGATTTACAAATAAGAGGAGCTGGAAGTATATTTGGAGAAGTTCAATCAGGACATATTGAACAAATAGGCTATGATATGTATAGCAAACTATTGAATGAAGTTGTAAAAGAAGAAAAAGGCGAAAAAGTAGTAGAAGAAGTTGAAGTGCAAATCGATATAGGAATATCATCATTTATACCAGACACATATATTGAAAATTCAAGTCAAAAAATTGAAATATATCAGGATATAGCAAATTGTAGAACAGAATCAGATATTATGGATATTATTGATGAAATTAGTGATAGATATGGAGACATGCCAAAAGAAGTCGAAAACTTAATAGAAATAGCAAGGATAAAAAACATTGCAAGACCACGCCATATAGTAAAAATTCAAGAAAAACAAATGGGATTCGTATTTACATTTGCAGAAGATATAGTAATCGAAGCGGAAACAATTTCAAAATTATTAAAACAATATAAAAACAACATACATTTTTCAGCAATAGGAAAACCATATATAACATTAAAAATAGAAAAAAATAAAATAGAAGAAATAAAAAAATTTATATTAAATTTTGATGAGATAGAAAAAGATGATAATAAAAAGTAAAGATAATGAAATAATAAAAAACATTAAAAAATTAAAAGAAAAGAAATATCGACTAGATTCATATATTGTAGAAGGAATCAAAATGGTAAAAGAAGCGATTAGTGAAAATCAAGAAATAGCATTGATTGCAATAAGAGAAGACTTCAAAATAGATTTTGATACAAAAAATATAAAAATAGTAACAATATCAAATAAAATTTTTAATGATATTTCAGACGTAAAAACACCACAAGGGATACTAGCTGTAATAAAAAAGAATCAAAATAATCAAATAGAAACTAATCAAGAATACATATTAGCACTAGATTCACTACAAGATCCAGGAAATATGGGAACAATAATAAGAACAGCAGATAGCGCAAATATCAATCAAATAATAATTAATAAAACTACAGTTGACCCATATAGTCCAAAAGTAATAAGATCAACAATGGGAGCAATTTATAGAACAAACATAATAGAAGTAGAAGACTTGAAAGCAACATTAAAAGAAATGAAATCAAAAGGATTTCAAATAATCACAACAGATTTAAAAGCAACTCAAAGTATATATGATATAAATTATAATAATAAAACAGTAGTTGTAATTGGAAATGAAGCAAATGGAATCAGTCAAGAAATTTTGCAAACAGCAGATAAAAAAGTAATAATACCAATGTTAGGAAAGACTGAAAGTTTAAATGCATCAATAGCTGCAAGCATAATGATATATGAATATGTAAGGCAAAAAATACAAAAATCATAGGAGATAAAATGAAACTAGTAGTGCAAAAAGTAAAAAATGCAAGTGTAACATCAGAAGGTACAGTAACAGGAAAAATCAATAAAGGTTATATGGTATTAGTAGGAATAAAAGCAACTGACACAAAAACCGAAGCAGATTATTTAGCAAAAAAATTGATAAATTTAAGGATTTTTGAAGATGAAAACGAAAAAATGAATTTATCAATAAAAGATGTTGGAGGAGAATTATTACTAGTATCACAATTTACATTGTATGGTGACGCAACACAAGGAAATAGACCATCTTTTATAGAAGCAGCAAGGCCAGAACAAGCAAATGAATTATATGAATATTTTTGTAATCAATGCGCAAAAGAAATAAAAGTAGAAAAAGGTGTATTCCAAACACATATGGAAGTCTCATTAATAAATGATGGACCAACAACAATAATCTTAGAAAGATAGTTTTCTTTAAAAGGAGGAAAAATTGAATAAACTAGCAGTAATATTATTAATAATAGGGTCAGCAATATACGGACTAATCATGGGAGTTATAAGCATGATAATAAATTAAAAATCAAGAGTGAAAGAAAAGATTGAAAAATAAGCAAAAACCAAGTATAATATAAACATTAATAAAAAAGGAGTGCAAAATATGTATAGAGACCATAATTGTGGAGAATTAACAATAAAAGATGTTGGACAAACAGTACAATTAGCTGGATGGGTACAAACAATAAGAAACCTAGGCTCAATGCAATTTGGTGACTTAAGAGACCAATTTGGAATAACTCAGATAGTAATATCAGAAAACATGAAATCAGCAATGAATGAAGTATATCCAGAAACCGTAATATCAGTAACAGGCAAGGTCTTAGAACGTTCAAATAAAAATTTAAAAATACCAACAGGTGAAATAGAAATTAAAGCAGAAAAAATAGAGATATTAGGAAAGTCAAAAAATGTCTTACCATTTGAAATAAACTCAGAAAAAGCAGATATTTCAAACGTAAGAGAAGATTTAAGATTACAATATAGATATTTAGATTTAAGAAATGACAAAATTCACAATAGTTTATTACTAAGAGCTAAAATAATAAAAGACTTAAGAGATAAAATGGTAGAATTAGGATTTCCAGAAATCCAAACACCAATTTTAGCAAACTCATCACCAGAAGGAGCACGTGATTATATAGTACCAAGTAGATTACATCCAGGTGAATTCTATGCATTACCACAAGCACCACAACAATTCAAACAATTATTAATGATATCAGGATTTGACAAATATTATCAAATAGCACCATGCTTTAGAGATGAAGATCCAAGAGCAGATAGAGCACCAGGAGAATTCTATCAATTAGATATGGAAATGAGCTTTGCAACACAAGAAGACGTATTTAAAGTAATTGAAGAAGTAATCCCAGAAGTATTCAGAAAAAATAGTGATTGGAAAGTAGTAGATACACCATTTATTAGAATCCCATATGCAGAAGCAATGGAAAAATACGGTATAGATAAGCCAGATTTAAGAAATCCATTAATAATTAAAGATGCAACACACTGTTTTAAACACACTGAATTTAATGCGTTTAAAGACAAAACAATTAAATATATTATAGTACCAGATGGAGCAAAACAAGGGAGAAAATTCTTTGATGAAATGGGAGAATTCGCTAAAACAGAAGCAGATGCAGCAGGTCTAGCATGGGTAAAAGTAGATGAAGAAAATAACCTAACAGGTGGAATTGCAAAATTCTTAACAGATGAAATAAAAACTGAATTAGGTGCAAAAATAGGAGATGCAGTATTCTTCATAGCAGATGAATTCCATAAAGCGCAAAAAATTGCAGGATTAGTAAGAATAGAATTAGGAAAAAGACTTGACTTAATTGAAAAAAATATATTTAAATTCTGTTGGATAGTAGACTTCCCAATGTATGAATATAATGAAGATGAAAATAAGATAGACTTCAACCACAATCCATTCTCAATGCCACAAGGAGAATTAGAAGCATTAAACACAATGGATCCATTAGATATATTAGCATACCAATATGATTTAGTATGTAATGGATATGAATTAGCATCAGGAGCAGTAAGAAATCACAATCCTGAAGTTATGGTAAAAGCATTTGAAATAGCTGGATATACTGAAGAAGATGTAAAAAACAGATTTGGAGCATTATATACTGCATTCCAATATGGAACACCACCACATGCTGGATGTGCTCCAGGACTTGATAGAATGGTAATGTTAATAGCAGATACGATAAATATAAGAGAAGTAATAGCATTCCCAAAAAATAAAAAAGCAAGAGATTTAATGATGAACGCACCATCAGTTGTAACAGAAAAACAACTAGAAGATGTTCATATTAAAATAACAGAATAATTTGAAAATTATGGTGTTTTCATTTATAGGAAACACCATTTTTGTTGCAAGAATTCAAATAAATTGAAAGGTGAAAAATGAAGAAAAATATAAAAAGTTTTGATCTAGAAGATTTAAAAGAAGAACTAAAAAGTATAGGAGAAAAACCATTTAGAGCAGAACAAATATTTAAGTGGCTGTTCGTAGAAAAAGTAAAAGAATTTGAAGAAATGACAAATATTTCAAAAGAGCTACGTCAAAAATTAGAAGAAAACTACGATATATGCAATTTTGAAATTGAAAGAAAGCTAGTATCAAAAGATGGAACAATAAAATATTTATTCAATATAGATGGAATAAATAATGTTGAAACAGTATTAATGAAATACAAATATGGATATTCAGTATGTGTATCATGTCAAATAGGATGTAAAATGGGCTGCAAATTTTGTGCCTCAACAGGAATACCATTTGTAAGGAGTCTAACACCAGGAGAAATTGTAGAACAAATTTTAGCAATAGAGCAAGATACAGGAAATAAAGTTTCAAATGTAGTGTTCATGGGAATAGGAGAGCCAATGGACAATTTTGAAAACATAATGAAAACAATAGCAATATTAAATAATCCAAAAGGTTTTGCAATAGGAGCAAGACACATGAGTGTTTCAACAAGTGGAGTGGTTCCAAGAATATATGAATTTGCAGATAGAAATGCACAATCAACATTAGCAATATCGTTACATAGTCCAAATAATGAAACTAGATCAAGTATGATGCCAGTAAATAAAGCATATCCAATTGAAGAATTAATGAAAGCATGCAAATATTATATGGAAAAAACAAATAGAAGAATATCATTTGAATATGCATTATCAAAAGGTTATAACGATAGTATTGAAGATGCAGAAAGCTTATCACAATTATTTCATAAAACTTTAGGACATTTAAATTTAGTACATGTTAATTTAATTCCAATAAATAAAATTGAAAATGGAGTGTATAATCAATCATCAATAGAAAGTATAAGGAAATTTAGAGATTATCTAAATTTAAAAGGAATAACAGCAACAATCCGTAGGGAATTAGGATCAGATATAGAAGCAGCATGTGGACAATTAAGAAGAAAAAATTTAAAAAACTGATAATAACACTAAAGAAAAAAACAATATGAAAATTATAGAAAAAAATTGACTAATCATATGGTAAAGTATAAAATAATAAAAAAATCATGAGGAGGAAATCAGATGCAAGCATATGTAACTTCAGATGTTGGAATGACTAGAGAAATCAATGAAGATTACTTTTCCGTAAGTTATCCAGGCGATGAAGTACAGTTATTTATAATTGCAGATGGTATGGGAGGATATAATGGAGGAGAAGTAGCAAGCAAGCTAGCAGTTCAATCCGTAAGAAATTATATACTTTCAAATTATGAAGAAACTGATAAAAGTAGAGAATCACTGTTAAAATTAGTGAAAGCAAGTGTACAATATGCAAATATGATAGTACATGATAAGGCTATTAGTACAACTGATGCAAAAAAAATGGGAACAACACTTGATGTTTGTTTGATAAATCAAGGAAAATTATATATAGGCCATGTTGGAGACAGTAGAATATATAGAATAAGAAAAGAATATATGAGAAAGTTAACAAAAGACCATAGCTACGTTCAACAGTTATTAGATGAAGGAAAAATAACTAAAGAACAAAGTGCAACACATCCAGATAGAAATATGTTAATGAAGGCACTTGGTGTTACAGAATATATAGAGCCTGACGTTATGGTAAAAGGATATTTAAAAGATGATATTATATTAATGTGTACTGATGGATTAACCAATATGGTATCAGAAGAAGAAATTTATAAAATAATAAAAGAAAATCCGACAGATGCAAGTAAACCTTTAATACAAAAAGCAAATGATAATGGTGGCAGAGATAACATCACAGCTATAATTATAAGATGATAGGAGATTGAAATAATGGATTTAATAGGCAAAGTCATTGGAAATCGTTATGAAATAATAACTGAAGTAGGAAATGGCGGAATGGCCACAGTATATAAGGCAAAAGATAATATATTAAATAGATTAGTAGCAATAAAAATATTAAAAGATGAATTTACCACAGATCAAGAATTTGTAAAAAGATTTAATACAGAAGCACAATCAGCAGCAAGGCTTACACATCCAAACATTGTATCAGTATTTGATGTAGGCTATGAAGAAGAATACAATATTTATTATATTGTAATGGAATTAATAAAAGGAAAAACATTAAAAGAAATAATTGTACATGATGGAGCATTATCTTGGAAATGGGCTGTAAACATAGCAATGCAAATAGCATCAGCATTAGAAGCAGCACATAAAGAAAATATCATTCATAGAGATATAAAGCCACATAATATAATTATTACAGAAGAAGGAGTTGCTAAAGTAACAGACTTTGGCATTGCGAAAGCAGTATCAAACTCAACAATAACAGCATTTGGAACAACAATTGGATCAGTACACTATTTTTCACCAGAACAAGCAAAAGGTGGAGTAACTGATGCAAAATCAGATATATATTCACTAGGTGTTGTAATGTACGAAATGTTAACAGCCAAAGTACCATTTGATGCAGATACGCCAGTATCAGTAGCATTAAAACACATGCAAGAAGAACCAATAGAACCAATTGAAATAAATGATGAAATACCAAGTGCAGTAAATTCAATTGTAATGAAAGCAATGCAAAAAGATCCAATAAATCGTTATCAAACAGCAACAGAAATGATATCAGATTTAGGAAAAGCATTAAAAGACCCTAATGGTAATTTTGTAATAATACAAAATAAAGATGGTGCATATACAAGAGTAATGCGTACAATAGAACCAAAAAGACAACCTCAAAATAATAAAAAGCGTATTTTGTTTATTGCAGGATTAGTAGCAATATTCTTCTTAGTGTTTGGAATTACAAAAGTAGCGTTAAATGGTGGATTTACAGCCAAAGTTGAAATTCCAAATGTAGTAGGAAAAACATCAGAAGAAGCAACAAAAGCAATTGCAGAAATCGACAAAGCAACAACAGTCGAAGCAGTTACAAAAGCAAAAGAAGATGGAAAAGTAGCGATAGAAAAAGCA
>ERZ772955.1824-NODE-1824-length-12466-cov-2.788494_pt1 | contig 12466 bp, 11 predicted proteins | sample MGYA00511133_ERZ772955 | MGnify/ENA primary metagenome ERZ772955 (study PRJEB29015, sample SAMEA2737914) | human oral metagenome | biome: human oral; feature: human-associated habitat; material: dental | place: China | collected 2149 ... | reverse complement strand
GTAATTAAATCGAGGGCAAAGGTAAAGAACTTTCATCACACAAACAAAATCTTTCGCGTTAAAAAAACTAACATCATGTTCTCATGACTCACCTCAGTTGCCCGCAAATAAAGGGCTTCCTGCTGGTTTCTGCCCACCATAGCGAGCGCTCTTGCTGCGCTTCATTTCGCCGATTGCCACTTTCTTTCTACATTTGCACCATGAAAACTGTTTTGATTTCTATTGTCTTGCTGCTCATGCTTGCCGGTTGTGGCTACGTGGGTCGGCGCATGTGGCTGCTTCTTCCGGTGGATAACGCCTATAAAATGGTGGTGTTGGGACTATTGTTGGCTACGCTCATGTGCTTCTTTTTCAATTTCATCGTGGGCTTAGATCGTTTCTCTCTTCCTGTGGCACGCGTGTTCTACGAGGTTGGAGGTTCGTCCATCTTCATCCTGCTTTATCTTGCGATGCTCTTCCTTGCGTTAGACTTAGGGCGGCTCATCGGCCTTGTTCCTTCAACGTTTTTACGTCACAGTGTGCCGGGAACGCTCTTCGTTTTCGGTTTCATCGGCGCCCTTTTCACCTACGGTTATGTGCACTATTATCACAAGGTGCGCGTGGAGATTGTCCTCCCATCACGCAAGCCGCTCCCCCAACCCAGCAAATTTGTGCTGTTGAGCGATATGCACTTGGGCTATCACAACACGCGCCACGACTTGGCAAAATGGGTGGATTTCATCAATGCCGAGCATCCCGATGCGGTGCTCATTGCGGGCGATATTGTCGATTTCAGCATTCAACCGTTGCTCAAAGCGGGGATGGCGGCCGAATTTCGACGTCTCAATGCGCCCGTTTATGCCTGCTTGGGCAACCATGATTACTATGCGGGCGAGGAAAACAGCGAACGATTTTATCGTGAGGCGGGCATCCATTTGCTGCGCGACACGGCCGTAGCTATCGGAAAAGGCATTACGATAGTGGGCCGGGACGACCGCACAAACACGCATCGTAAGCCTTTAAACGAGATGATGAAAACGGTGGATGGCACGCAGTACACCATTCTGCTCGACCATCAACCCTATCATTTGGAGGCTGCCGAGCGCCAGCATGTGGACTTTCAATTCAGCGGACACACGCACAATGGGCAGGTGTGGCCCATCAATTGGATTGAAAGTGCTATCTACGAAAAGGCTTATGGAAGGCTGACAAAGGGCGAAACGCACTATTATGTGTCGAGTGGTATAGGCATTTGGGGCGGGAAATTCCGCATCGGTACGCAGTCAGAATATGTCGTGTTGACCCTTCAATAGCCCACGGCAAGTAAGCGTTTTGGGTGGTTAGCGGCGCAAAATGTAATCGCGACACTCCTCCATGAGCCATTTGGGCGTGCTCGTAGCACCGCAGATACCCACGGTTTTTGCCCCGTCAAACCAGCGCATGTCAATCTCTTCGGCACTCTCCACCTGATAACTATGCGGGTTTACCTGCAGGCATTCGTGGAACAGCACCTTACCATTCGAACTTTTTCGCCCTGCCACAAACAGCACTACATCATGGCGTGTGGCAAAGTTGGCGATGTTGGGCATGCGATTAGCCACCTGACGGCAGATGGTATCGAAGCTCTGGAAAGTAGCATTAGGCGAGATGTGGGTTTGAATATAGTCGATGATGTGGTGGAACTCGTCCAAGCTCTTTGTGGTTTGCGAATAAAGGTAAATGCTCTTGTTGAAGTCTAATTGCTTCACATCGTCGAACTTCTCTATCACGATGGCGCGGCTTTTTGTTTGCCCCACGAGCCCCAACACTTCGGCATGCCCATTCTTTCCGAAGATAACCAGCTGTGTGTCGCTCGGCATGTTGTTGAGCGTTGCAGCCACACTGTTTTCATATTGTCGCTTGATGCGCTTCTGCAACTGCAACACCACGGGGCACGTAGCATCGATAATCTCGATGTTGTTTCGTGCCGCGATGGCATAGGTTTCGGGCGGTTCGCCATGTGCTCTCAGCAACACTTTGGCATTGTGCAACGTCTTTAATTGTTCGTGGTTGATGGTGATGAGTCCGCGTTGCGACAGCCGTTCCACCTCCATACTATTGTGCACGATGTCGCCTAAGCAATAAAGTGTGCCGCCCTTCGCCAGCTCCTCCTCGGCTTTCTTGATGGCTGTGGTCACGCCAAAACAGAAACCACTGCCGTTATCGATTTCGATTTGTAACATCTATCCTACTTTAATTTTCACCATCACCTTGCCCTTCTTGGGGTCGTTGGTAATCATCAGCACGCGCGGCGCACGCCGATTGCCCTGCATTTGGTCGGCAATAGCCGTCACTTTCAGGCGAGCACGTGTGCCCGGCACAATCGTTGTCTTGTCCAACGACACCTCTAAACCGTTGCCCAAAAGCTGCAAACTGCGAATCTCCAACGGCGACCGACCTAAGTTTTCAATCTCTATCTCGCCACGCAACTGCTTCTTTCCGCCAAATGTTCCTAAGTCGAGGCTGTCGGCCGAAAGCAACATTTGGGGTGCTTGCGCCTGTTGTTGTGCCGTCATGTCCTGGAAAGCGGGCAGCAATATGGCCGACACCTTTATCCGTTTCTCCTCAGAAACTTTGTCGCCGGGACGCATACCCAAATAGATATCCGTGGTGGTGAGCCCAAAATCGCGCAACTCGCGCGAGTCAAGGGTGATGGTGGCCACCCCCGAACGATGGGGACGCAGCTGCGAAGGCGACAGCTCGCCCGAGAGATAGTTGGGCAGATGCATGAGCACCGGCTGCAACGTTTCGTTGGAGTTGTTGAAGAGATAGAGTTTGACGGTGGGGCGATCGCCACGATTGACATTGTCAAACTCAATATCAACATCGTTCACTTTCAGTTCGCCCAGCGTGTAAGGATAGTCTCCGGTATAATCTTTCAATTCGCGCACCACCACCCCTTGCAGCGTCAACAGCAAGGGTTCTTTGCTCGCATTGCTGTAAACGGCCAACTGTTTGTGGAAATGTCCCAGCGTCTTAGCATCATAAACGGCTTCAATTTTAAACTCTTTTCCCATGCCCACCGATGTGGGATAGTTGACCGTTGTGCAACCGCAACTCGTGCGAACCTCACTAATCTTCAGCGTCCTCAATCCTTTGTTCTTCAATGAGAACGAGGCCTTCACGGGGTGATTATACAACACTTGTCCCACCCGCATCACCTCTTGTGTGCTGCTGATGCGCTGGGCTTGCAAGGTGGTTGCGCCCAGCAGCATCGCCAATAATAAAGTTTTTCTGTTATTCATTCGTTAGTTTTATTGCGCGATCACGACCGCAGAATTCCGGACTATAGGTGCACTTGGCCGTGCAAATGCCACTGTTGTACTCGCCTTTGCGGTCGATAAAATATTCCGTTTCTATCACATGCTTTCCTTTACTCAACTGATCGAAGAAATAACGCGTCTGCTTGTCGCCGGGCATATAGTAATAACCCCAATCATAACCGCTGAGTGGGTTGACGGGTTCCAAGCAAGCGGCACGCTCATCGCTCACCTCAACGAAGTCGAAATCGTGCGAAGCCTCAAGAGTGATGCGCACTTTCACGCGGTCACCCACCTTCAACCGGTCAGCGTTCACAGCTGTTCCGTCGGTCGTAAGCACCTCACGTTTCACACGCAAACCCGTGCTCTGCGCCGTGATATCGCGAAGGGGTTGCGTAAACTCGGCAAACACAGCCCCCCAACTCATGTCATTCGAGGTTTTGTTCACGGTGAGGTCGCCAAAGGTTTTACCCGTTTTCTCGGCTGTCGCCACCGCTGTTTTCGAGGTGCCCATGGTCATTTCCAAAGGTTTCCCATCCAACATCAGTTGTGCATTTCCCGTTTCCTGCTTCAACAACTGCAACTGTCGCGCATCCATAAACGCATAAACGGCTTCAACAGCGTTGAGGGGCGTGTCCCATTGCTGCGTGTGTTTGCTCTGCAACAACCATTGCTGCATCTCCTGAATGGTCTGCTTATCCCCCGGCGTTACGAGCCGCAATGCCTCGATGGCAGCCGTCTCGGTAGGAATGCGATAGTCAAACCACGAATATTCTGCGCGCGATGCATCATAATAGCGTCCCATCTCGGGCGTGCAAACACTATATTGTTTCAAACTTTCAATATGCTGTTTGGCCAAAGCCGTATTGCCATTGCGTGCCAAAACTACCGCCATCACCGCCTTGCCATAAATCGAAAACAGGTTATGTTGTTTGGCCACAAGCTGCAAAAGATATTGCTCATCGGGCGTCGTGAGTTTGCCTTTCTGCAACGAAGCAATATAGAGATATTGCAACAGTTCCTCGTTAGGCACAAGCTTTCCGTTCCTCCTGGCTTCAGCTTTGCGCAATTCTGCCACCTGCTTCTTCACTTCTTGCGCCAAAAAGCGCATCGCATTTTTCAGCAAGGCTTGTGTAGCCGTTTGTTCATTCAATAGGAAATTCAGTCGTTGCAGCATCTTAGCCACCGACAAGGTCACATAGAACGAACCGCACATGCCGGGCATCCAAGCCAACGAACCGTCGGCGTTTTGCAGCTGACGCAAGCCAAATAGCGCCTCTTCCTGATAGCGTTTCATGGCAGCGATGGAGTCGGTTTGTCCCACCTTCTGCAACATGGCTATCGACAAAGTGTTGGCAAAATATTTGGCAGCCAATGCAATGGCATCTGTGGGATCCGCCGAAGCGACTGACGGCAAAGCCTCAATCATGAGCCAAGCAGGGTGGTTGGTATATTTCACGAGTAAGTGGTTATCTGCCCGTTTCACAGGGAAGAGGGCATCTAAAGCGATGGTCTTCCTGCCCGCCTGCGTTTGCATGAACGCCACGGTGTTGACAACCTTCGCTTCATCCGACAGAATCGGCAGCAAATGCTGTTCGCCATCACTGAAAGTAGCGCCAGAGACCGTCATGCGACAAATCACGGCATCGCCCATAAAGCCTGCTGCTTTCAACTGTTCGGGTGCAAAAACAAAGGCTGCTTCCTGCGTTTCGTTAGGTTGCAAGTTGAGTGTTTTCTGCTCTGAAAGCAACAACTTCTCGGTGGCGGCATCCAAAAGTTGCATTGTCACCTGTGCCGAAAGCATTTGCGAGGTGGTGTTCACCACGCGATTAGACAGTGTAGCCCTGTCGCCCATACGCACAAAACGGGGCAGATTGGGCATAATCATAACGTCTTTTTTCGCCTCGGTTACACCAGCAATCACCGCGCTCTGCATGTCTTTATCGTGCGCATAACCCAAGAAGTTCCAAGTGGTCACGCTCTCGGGCAAGGTGAACTTCAACGTGAAATTGCCCTTGCCGTCAGCCATCAGTGCAGGGAAAAAGAAAGCCGTTTCGTGCAAATTCTTGCGCACCGATACCGCAGATGCTACTGGTTTTCGCTGCTCTGATGCCACTTGTACGCCGCTTGCGGATCCTGTTAAGGACACTTTTTGCTCGGCATAGCCCGTAACAACCACCTCACTGAGCGCCGCACTTTCTTCTTTTACCTCCATATCGTATTTGGGAACCGGCGCAACAAAGACTTTTGCCGCACGAGCACCATATATACGGGCTCTATTCTGCATATCAAAACCATTGAAGTCGCCAATATGGGTGAACTGAAGTGCATTCACACGCAGGGGCTCAAAGGGTCGCTCGCTGTAGAAACTCATCTGTGGCGACCACAGATTATTCCACATGGAAGAAGGAGTATCGAGTTGGAAGTTAATGCCTGTGTCCCACGTATGCCGGCTGAAAGCATCAAGACTGGCATCATAAAGGGTAGCCACCAACTGGGCTTGCACGGGCTTTCCATGCTTATCGCTCACGTGAAGCGTCCAGGTTTCTTGTTGCCCGGGCATCAAACGATTGCGGAAAGTAGTCCATTTCAACTGCAAATCCATCATGGGCATGGGACGCCTGATGGTTGTTTCATGGCGATAGAGCACCCCATCTTTGACCCATGCATAAACCAATCGCAGCCCATCCTTATAAGCGTCTTGATAGGTCAGCGCACGTGTCTTCACCTCGTTGCTCAACGACAACTGCCCACTTTCGAGCACTTTATCGCCAGCCAACATACTATAATACACCATCACCTGTGGGTCACGGCTACCCACCTGCACATAGACAGGCTTGCCATCGGCAGGAAATTGCGTGGCCGAACCATAGAACCAATCGGGCGTATCTGAAACCATCGTTTTATCCTTGACATCAAACAACACGAACGAGCGGCGCAAAGTGTCACCCTCGCACACGGCTTCTATGGTGTGTTTGCCATTCTTCAGTGTCGACAAGGGCAAGGTAACCGACTTATTGGCAGCGACGGTGTAACGGGTGTTGTCCAACTGATAGTTTACCGTGGCATCCACCTTTTCTCCCGCTAAGTTGAGATACTGAAAGGTGATGGGCTTCAGGCTGTCGCGCTCTATGCGCTCAGCCATGGCAAAACGGAACACCCCTTTGCGATTGCTCAACGGCAGTTGCATGTCGGCTTCGTGGCTCTCGCCGGCCTGATCGGTAACAGTTGCGTGCAGCTCATAGTTGTAATAACGGGGCAAGGTGGTTTCGCTTTCTGGCAAATGCAAGGGCAACAGGAAACTGAAACGTCCCTCTGCATCGGTCTCAACCGTATCTTTTAAAACATCTTTTGTCGTTTGATTTGCGACGCGCCACCAAAAATAATTGGGACGGAGTGTGGCTTCATATTTCACTTTTGCATGCTGCACAGGCACCCCGGCATAGCTCTTTGCCACCCCTTCAATGCGGATGGTGTCACCATCGGCATAGTGTTGCTTATAAGGAGTGAACGCCACATAGAAGTTTGGACGCTTATATTCATCGACCACAATCGTGTAACTATCGCCATCATTGGCCGATAGGCTATATTCACCTGTCTTGCCTTCTTTCGGAAGGTCTATCGTTGCCTGTGCCGTTCCATACGCATCGGTATGCAGAGTCAACACTTTTACCGCATCGCCTTCGTCATTTTCCAACGACAATATCACCTCCTTTTGGGCATCGACATGTGCCTTTTTGGCTTTATCGTCGCGTGTAAAAGCCACCACACTCACCTGCACTTGTTGGCCGGGGCGATAGATTTTGCGATCGGTGAACACCATGTAGTTCTCTTCCTTGTAGGCATCTTTTTCTTTATCCTCATAGCTCTCGCCTTCTGAATAATAGGAGTTATCAAGTGTTGTCAAAGCAAAATTATCGTCGTTTGTAAAGGCACGATAGCCACTTACATAGTCGTTTTTGCCATATTGCAACATCGCTTCGCCCTTTTTATCGGCGGTGAGCACCAGCTTTCGATCTTTGTTTGTACCATTGCTCGAAACGATATCAACACTAATTTTCGCTCCCGGCACAGGATTCCCTGTGGTAGCATTCACCGCAACGAGGCGCATTTGGTCGTTAGGCAATTCGAGTGCTAACACACGCAGGTTGGAAACATGGAGCAATCCACGCGCAGGCGGCACATCTTTGTCCTCGGTTTTAAACTCAACCAAATAGACACCTTGTTTCAAAGGAGCCAGCGTCATCGAGTCGGCCACCACTTTATAAGGTGCATTGCCCACGTAACGATGGGTTTGCGACACGGCTGTCTCGGGCAACAACAGGCGCTGTAGAACGGCATAATCCTTCGTGTTTTCGGGATTAAGCTTTGTGCCCTCGGTTAGACGCAAGCGCGTTACGGTCATCGTGAGCGAAGGAATGTTGGTGATTTGCATCACTTTTATTTGATGCTTCACACCCGGACGAATCTCCTTTTTACCGAAATTCACTAAGAACGACGGCAAGGTGAGCCGGCTTTGCTTGTTGCGCAGCACATTCATACGCGGCCATTCGCCCCATTTTTGCAAGGCATAATTCAAATAACTCATCTTTTCACGGGCGGGCACATCATTGGCTCCGTCCATAAATTCATATCGGGCAATGGCCAATTCGCCTGCAATGGGCAGGTCGCCATAGCGCGAAATGAGCGAGTCTAACCGCTGCAGATAGACCGATTTCCGCGCCAACGACGACGCATTATTCTCCGTTTGTCTCAACAACTGCAATGCCACATAGCACGCGGCACTGCGATTATCGTGGGCGTCATACCACCGATGCAGCGTGGCATAATCGCCCACTTCCATACCAATGACATGCAACAAATCGTTGTTGAAATATTTACTGTCGACCCCTTCAACCAACAAAGGCACATAATCAGTCGCCTTTGTGCCGGCCAAAACGGCAGGGTTGGTCATCGCCAAAAGCTTATAACGGTTGGCTACTGCCATCGAATCCCTGTTCCAACGATGAGCCTCACCATAGCCTTTATACAACAAGCAGTTATAAACGGCCGCCAAAGCCTTGTCGTTTTGCGCGGCACGCTGAGCCGAAACCTTAAACGACTGCAACTGCGAGGCTAAAGAGTCGGGTGAAATCTCGTCCCACGCCGCCATCAAAGACAGCTGTGCTTTCAGCAGATTGCCATACGACTTCTCGGCCTTAGCCTTGGTAACAATCTTTTGTAATGTGTTGATAGCCGAGCGTGGTTGCCCTTTCGCTTGCCATTGTTCAACTTGCTTCCACAACGTGGTGTAACCATTTGCCTGTGCCATGAGCGGCAAAAACAAAAGGGAAAGCATCCATACCGTAAACTTCTTCATATCGCTTTGTCTTTTCGTTTCATTCCATCTGCCACGAGCGCGCATCAACATGCGGTTTCAATTGATCCGAGAGATGGTTGCAAGGAACCAACAACGCACCATACATCGCTACGCATCACACCGGAAAATTTAGCTCACCCGTGCACTTTTCCATGCAAAGATAATGTTTTTCCCGCATATCTTTATTAGAATAAGGTGTTTTATTCGTCGGTCACCCCAAGCATACTCCTTGCGACGGCCTGCCATGTAAATGGTAACGAATACGGGATGCAAATCAAATCTCGTATGTTTTACACGACAATTCCTATTATTTTGTGCCGAAAAATGCACCATATTACGGCGTAATATGAATGAGATTATTTTGCAAAAGCGGCGAAATAATTCCTGGTAGGCTGATTATTTCTCCCTGTCATCTATTCATTACGCCATTCTTCTAAACTTTTTCTCTAAAATATTTTGAGTGAACAAGAAAAAGTATTAAATTCGCCATTGTTAACAAAAATCATTGAATTAACGAACTATTGACGTTATGGTGTATTCTAACCTAAAGTGTATTGCACTTGCCATTATGCTTTTTATGACGCCCTCCTCATTCGGACAGCGACAGATTAAATATGTATATGATGGCGCAGGCAACCGTATTAAACGAATCGGTTTTGTGGATAGTATTCCAAAATATGTGCAATCAGCGCCATTATCACCCTCACCCAGCCTCATCATAGCGGGAGAAAAGAACCCTAACATCCTCGTTTCTACCGATGTTACAGGAACAAGCATACAGCTAAAATCGTAAATAAGATCAAGAAACATTACGGGGAATATAGGTGAAGATGCAAAAAAGTGTTTGAAGCAAGCTATGATGCGTGGGGGAAACAAACCATTAAACTTAACAAGATTGGTTTGCAACGCGGCTACACGGGGCATGAGATGCTGAATGATTTTGATATCATCAACATGAACGGTCGCCTCTATGACCCAGTACTTGGCCGCTTCCTTAGTCCCGATAACTTTGTGCAAATGCCCGACAATGCACAGCGTTACAACCGCTACAGTTACTGTTTGAGTAACCCATTGAAGTATACCGATCCATCAGGTGAAGCCTTTGTCATTGATGATGCAACTATCGCCTTTACCCTCTTTAGCGTGGCAAGCAGCATGATGCAGGCAGCAGCTACAGGTGGAAACGTCTGGAAAGCAGGTGCAACTATTGGCGTTTGGTTTGGAGGAGGCGGATTTATACCTGGTGCTATAATCGGCGGTGCAATCGGTAGTGTTGCAGGTTCTTTCAGTGCAAGTTGGATAGGAACAGGCGCTGTGGATGGCTTATATGGAAGATAAACGTTTTATATGGTATGAATAGAAGTAGGTTTGCATATTTTTTAAATGCAGTACATTACTGTATATGGTTAAATGATATAAAGTTTGGAGACTTTATAGGGCGCATTGTTGATATAGTATTATCACCCATTCCCAAGCTCTTTTTTACAAAAAAATATAGAAAGAAATACGAAAGCCGCTTGCCACAGGCACAAAAAATAATGAATAAGTTTTACTATGATAAAGAAGTGGGCTACCATATCGGTTGGGCACACCATTGGTTTGGATATTTTTATTCGTGTTATTCTGGAGTATTATCGTTTATTATATTTGGAATTATATTACATTTTTGGGGAATGATAAATCGGTTTGTAATTTTATTCTTCATAGGCATCCCCATATTTATATGTTTCATACCTGCAGACAAAGCCGTCTTTTCAAATGATATTTACCTGAAATATTTCAAAGAATTTGAGAAAGAGGATGAACAATGGCATAAAAAGTGGAAACGAAGAACATGGCTATTTTGTATAGGAGGGTGCCTTATGACAATAGTGGGTGTCGCTTGCATGTGGGTAGTACTATTAATGTGAAGCCTTCGAAAACTGTCTTTAATATATGAATTATTCATGTATCAATTTCAAAACCAATGTAGGAAACTTGGGAAATGATAAAATTGTGTTGGTTATCCCAAATGGAGCGGGCGTTTGTGCACCGCCGTGCATGCTTCTTATTGTGTTGTTAATCCTGAATAAAGCCGATATTTATGCTACCAAGGTGCATATCTCCCGATGTCGCTTTGCCGCAAAGTTAGCCGTTTTCAGTTGAAAATTATTATTATTTATAGCAATGACAGTTGAAAATCTATTCGTTTTTTTCGATGCGAAAACGCTACCATTAAGGCATAAAATCAAAATACAAAGATTGCACTTAAATAAGTCCAAGGCTCGAACAAATAACATAAGTAATATTTATAAGGATGTATCCTACAGTTAATATTTTTTCTCTTCGTATTTTTTGATGTCTAACCTGCCACAGAAAATAGATTTCTATGCATGTAAGTACGACTACTATCCACAAAAGTATTCCACGAAAATACATAACCTTGAAATGCTTACTGATGTAGATAACAAGGAAGATGATTATGTTAAGCAGTGATAACGCGTAATAGTTCATGCTATACATATTCAAATTAAAATTCTTGTTTAATATAAAAATTAAAATGGAGCCTCTGCAATTTTTATATTGAGAATGATATCATGAAATTTTTATTGAACAATGCAAAAATAGAATTTTTCATTTTAATTTCAAACAAAAAAGGGCTTATTTTTATTGATTTTGCAAATATAACAAACAAAATCATACCATTATAATTTTTGTTCTTTAAATTTTTCTTGTTATTTTTGTAAACTGAACTACTCCACTTTCACATCATCATAGGCCGCATAGCGTGCAAACATCTTCACAACATAAGGGCAGACGGCACGCAGTTTCTTTTGATGGAGACGCGCATAGCGTGCCACTTCGTCTAACAACATTTTTGCAATGCCTTTTCCTTGATGGGCTGGTGCTACAACAGTGTGTGTAATTGCCATCACATCACCTTGCCACTCATAGTCAATATAGCCATAGTTTTCATGGTTTGCGCTGATGAAAAAGCGGCCCCCTTGCGGTGTCTCCTCGTGTCTGAACGTCATATTCTTTTTTGTTTGATAATCATTACCTATCTGTTTTGCAACGCTTGTTTCCACTTTAGTGTTGAAAACGCGTTATCATTTGGGACAAAGGTAGGAAAAGTTCCCTTTCATCAAGCCTTTTTATCGTAGGAATGTGAAACAAGAATGAAATTTATTTCGTACTTTTGCAACATGGACAACAAAGAGGCTACCCTACAGTTAGGGACACAACCCGTTGGAAAATTATTGCTACAATACGCGTTACCCGCTATTGTAGCCATGACGGCTGCATCGCTTTACAACATTGTGGACAGCGTTTTTATTGGCCAACGTTTAGGTCCTTTAGCCATCTCGGGCTTGGCCATCACTTTTCCTTTTATGAATTTGGCCAGCGCCTTTGGTGCAGCGGTGGGCATAGGTGCCGCCACTTCCATCTCGGTGAAGTTGGGACAAAAAGACTATGCTACGGCAGAAAACATCTTAGGGAACACCATCACCTTGAACTTGATTATTGGCATTGCATTTTCGATTGTCACACTTTTATTTCTCGACCCCATACTTTTGTTCTTCGGAGCAAGCCACGCCACATTGCCTTTTGCACGCGACTACATGGTGATTATCTTAGCGGGTAACGTGTTTTCGCACATGTATTTTGGCATGAATGCCATCCTTCGTGCGGCAAGTAAGCCCCGCTTAGCAATGTTTGCCACCATCTTCACCGTGCTGATGAACACGCTGCTCGACTACATTTTTATCATTCTTTTTGACTGGGGCATTGCCGGAGCGGCCTATGCCACGATATTGGCACAGATTATTGCGTTGGTGTGGCAGATGAA
>ERZ772955.1819-NODE-1819-length-12490-cov-35.540732_pt1 | contig 12490 bp, 8 predicted proteins | sample MGYA00511133_ERZ772955 | MGnify/ENA primary metagenome ERZ772955 (study PRJEB29015, sample SAMEA2737914) | human oral metagenome | biome: human oral; feature: human-associated habitat; material: dental | place: China | collected 2149 ... | reverse complement strand
GCGTCGGCGCTCTTGGCCGTGCCCGTCATGCCCGAGAGCTTGTCGTAGAGGCGGAGGTAGTTCTGCAGCGTGACCGTCGCCATGGTCATGGACTCGTTGCGAATCTCCACGCCCTCCTTTGCCTCAATGGCCTGGTGCAATCCCTCTAAATAGAGCCTCCCCTCCATGACACAGCCCGTGGACTCGTCGACTATCTTGATCTCGCCATCGACAACCACGTACTGCCGGTCGCGGTGGAACAGGTATTGGGCTCTGAGCGCCTGCTTGAGGTGATTGGCTATCTGACCGGAGGGATCCGAGTACAGATCGTCGATGCCCAGCCTCCGCTCTATCTTCTCCAGACCCTCCTCGGTGGTCATGATGGCGTGCTCGGCCTCGTCCAACTTGAAGTCGACACCGGGGGTGAGCTCGCAGACCGCCCTTGCGAAGTCTCTGTATGTGCTGGCGGAGCTTACGCCGGGATCCGAGATGATGAGCGGCGTCCTCGCCTCGTCGATGAGGATGGAGTCCGCGTCATCCACGATCGCGAAGGCGTGTCCGCGTTGCACGCGCTGGTTCGCTCTCATGACCATATGATCGCGCAGGTAGTCGAAGCCGAACTCGCTGTTGGTGCCGTAGGTGACGTCAGCAGCGTAGGCATCGCGCCTTTAATCACGATTCATGTCGTTCTGCAGGCAGCCCACGCTCATGCCCAGGCGCCTATAGACTCTGCCCATCCACTCGCTGTCGCGCTTGGCGAGGTAGTCGTTCACGGTGACGACGTGGACGCCCTTGCCGGCGATGGCGTTCAGGTAGGCCGCGAGCGGGGCGACGAGGGTCTTCCCCTCGCCACCTTTCATCTCGGCGATCATGCCCCGATGCAGGACGACGCCCCCCATGAGCTGCACCGGGAAGTGACGCATCCCGAGGGCCCGCCCGGAGGCCTCCCTCACGGCGGCGAAGGCCTCCGGGAGCAGCTCGTCGAGGGTCTCTCCCCACCTGTGGCGCTCCCTGAAGTGTGCGGTCATGTCCCTTAGCTCCTCGTCCGACATGGACGCGAAGCGGTCCGAGAGGTTCTCGACTTTGCGGGCTATCCTCTCGAGCTCCTTCTGGCGCCTGCCCTCGCCCATCGAGAGGGCAGGCATAAACAGACTCTCTTTAGTCGTCGAACTCATACACGATCCTCTCGACTTCCCCTCACAGGCTGTCCGCGCCCCGTGCCCTATTTGCCCATCGGTGCTCTCGCGGTCCTCCTGCCCTGGTAGTCCCTAGGCATCTTGCCGCTCCGGGAGCGAGCCTCTCCACGAGCCGTTCCCCCGTAGGGGCCCGAAGCTCCTGCCTCGCGAGCTGCGGAGGCCGCTCCAGAGGCGAGGTCCGAGCCAGAGGCGCCCGTCTCGCCCGCCCTTCCCCGCTTTGGGGCGAGGCGCGCCGTCGCCTTGCCAGCGCCCCGATCACCGCCGGCGTCAGTCGGGCCGGAGTAGCGGGCCCCGCGCAGGGCGCCGTCGTTTTCGGACTCGAGCTGGCGGGTCTGCGCGCTGGAAGTGAACCCCACCCTCAGGATGATGCGTAGGAAGTCCTCATGCATGGTGTTGATGAGCTCAGCAAAGACGACGTTCGATTCCCTCTCGTACTCGAGGAGAGGATCACCAGAACCGTACCCGCGCTGGCTGACGAGCGCCCTGAGGTAGTCCATCTCCTGCAGGTAGACCGTCCAGCGCGCATCGATGATCCGCAGCATGACCTGGGCGGAGAGGGCTCGCATGGTCCCGTCTGGGAGTCTCTCGGACCTTTCCCCGTAGCAGCGGCTGATGAAACCCTCAATCCGTCCGACCACCTTGTCTCTGCTCGACCCATCCCCTATCCAGAGGGCGTTGGCGCGACCGGTGAGCCCGGCCACCCATCCGCGCAGCCCCTCGAGGTCCCATTCACTGGAGCTCACGTCCTTTGAGAAGAACTCCGGGATACGATAACCCACAACATCGCTGATAACGTCGCCAATGACGTCATCGACGTCGCCCACGCCATCGGTGAGGACCTTGTTGCGCTCCGCGTAGATCGCCCGGCGCTGCCCGTCTATGACATCGTCGTAGTCAAGAATGCTCTTGCGCATGGAAAAGTTTACCTCCTCGACCTTGCGCTGGGCGTCCTCGACGGCCCTCATGACCTTCCTCGACTGAACGGGCATGCTCTCAGGCAGCCTAGAGCGCTCCATCGCGGCGGCAATCCTGTCCATGCGCTCGCCCCCAAAGAGGCACATGAGATCATCCTCGAGCGAGAGGTAGAACTGGGTCTCGCCAGGGTCTCCCCAGAGGCCCGCGCAGTCCCTCAGCTGGCTGTCAAGGCGACGGCTCTCGTGGCGCTCGGTACCGATCACGCAGAGGCCTCCTGCCTTGAGGACGTGCTCCCTCTTGGTCTTGTAGATTCCCTCGGCCTTCGCGATCACCTCATCGCTCGACTCGCGTGCCTCTTCCGTTCCCTTGTCGGCGTCAAGGTAGCCCTTCTTACGCAGCATGCCGCGTGCAAGCTCGGTAGGGTTGCCGCCAAGCAGGATGTCGGTGCCACGCCCGGCCATGTCGGTCGCTATCGTGACGGCACCCTTACGGCCGGCCTGGGCCATAATGTGAGCCTCGCGCTCGGGATCCGTGGAGCTTAGGACCTTGTGTCTGACACCGCGCATGTCGAGCAGGCGCGAGAGCCGCTCTGAGTCCTCGCCCGAGACGGTGCCGATGAGCACCGGCTGACCGTTTGCGTGACGCTCGGCGACGGTATCGGCGACGGCGTTGAGCTTTGCGTCTACGCTCCGGTAGACGAGATCGTCGTGATCGACGCGAATGACTGGTTCGTTGGGCGTGATGGGCTGCACGGGTAGCCCGTAGACCTCGCGAAGCTCACCGTCCTCCGTCATGGCCGTGCCCGCCATGCCCGAGAGCCTGTCATAGAGTCGGAAGTAATTCTGCAAGGTGATGGTGGCAAGGGTCTGGTTCTCCTTGCGAACGGGCACACCCTCCTTCGCCTCGATGGCCTGGTGAAGCCCCCCCGGATAGCGCCTGCCCTCCATGGTGCGGTCTGCGAGCTCTCCGGCGATCTTGACCTCGTCGCCCTCGACCACGTACTGCTGGTCGCGGTGAAAGAGATACTGGGCCCTGAGCGCCTGTCTGAGATGGTTAAGTAGCCGACCATAGGGGTCAGAGTACAGGTCGCCCGCGCCAAGCCGCTTCTCGATCTTGCGCAGGCCCACCTTGGTGGCCTCGATGGTGCGCCTCTCCTCATCAACCTTGAAGTCGACATCGGCAACGAGGCCCCGCACGGCACGAGCGAACCGCTCGTACTCGACCGTCACGTTGCCACCCGCACCCGAGATGGTGAGCGGCGTCATCGCCTCGTCGATGAGGATGGTGTCCGCCTCGTCCACGATGGCGACGGCATGGCCGCGCTGTACGCGCTGTTCAGGGAGGGTGATCATGTTGTCGCGCAGGTAGTCGAAGCCGAACTCGTTGCTGGTACCGTAGGTGATATCGGTTCGGTAGGCGGCCTTCCTGCGCTCGGGACTCATGCCACCCTGCAGGAGGCCGACGTCCATGCCCAGGCGATCATAGATCAAAGACACCATCTTGGCGTCACGCCTGGCAAGGTAGTCGTTGATCGTCACGACATGGACGCCCCTGCCAGGGATAGCGTTGAGGTAACCAGGGAGCGTCGCGACGAGGGTCTTACCCTCACCGGAACGCATCTCGGCGATCATGCCCATGTGCAGGACAATGCCACCGACGACCTGCGTGTCGAAGTGACGAAGCCCCAGCGCCCGCCTTGATGCCTCCCTCACGGCGGAGAAGGCCTCGGGGAGCAGCTCGTCGAGCGTCTCTCCCCTCTCGTGACGTTCCTTGAACCATGCGGTCATGGACCTGAGGGCGTCATCAGGCATGGCCTCGAAGCGGGTCGAAAGGTCGTTGACCTTCTTAACCATCCTCTCGAGTCCCCTGAATTGCCTATCGACATCCCGGTGGATGGACTTGAACATGTGATCCCCCAATGGTTCGCGTGACATTCCATAACGCATATACAGTGACTACTTTAGCTGATTCTCGAGATTTGTCAACTTCTATTCAGGAAATATAGACTTGATTTAAATCTTGTCAATACTCATGATGCCACGAGATCCCTGCCCAGGGCATCCTCGAATGCCCGCTCAAGGGCCTTAGAACGCCTGCGCGCACCCCGAGAGGTCTGCCTACGATACTTCTCGCACAGTGCCTCAATCTCAGATGACCTACCCAACTGCGAGAGCGACTCCACGAGGCATATTGTCGTGTCCTCGCGCTTTGGCTCGATCGTGAGCGCGTCTCTCGCGAGCTGAGACGCAAGGTAGGGTCTCCCCTGCCTGAGCGCTGCCATGCCACCGGATGACAATGCGCTCACAAAGAGCCCCTCGAGCGTCCGCGCATGTCTGCGTGAGAGCCCCGTCACGTCGTTGAGCTCAATCGACGGGCCACCTCCATACCAGCGCCGTGCGTTGCACGCATGTCTCATCGCCTTGAGGTCACTGCCCTCATGTCCCAGCGAGAGGAGGGCCTCCTCGGTGAAGTCGTCCACATCGCAAGAGACACACTCAGGGTTCAACGCGATGGTGCCCTCGGTCCTGCTGCTCAGGATGGGATCGATCCCGCACTCCTTGGCCCCAAGGACCCTGCGAACCACCGAGGTTGCCTCATACAAGCGCTGCATACCCTTCGAATACTCATCGTCACCCCAGATCGCGAGCAGGGCGTCGCGCTTCGTGACCTTATGCCCCTTGACGATGGCCAGAAGGGCGAGAAGGTCGCGCGCGTGACGGGCGACGAGCCCCTCCTGCTTGACGGTCCGCCCGTCGACCCTCACCAAGAAGCTCCCCATGAGCGTGATCCTCACCCTGGCAGTCCTGTCGGCCTTCTGCGGCGCCTTGGGCTCCTCCGGAAGGTCGCGCTCCTTCCTGACTGGCCTCTCGACGCGTGCCGGCCAGCTCGACAAGTCAGTGGTGCGCTCGACCCTCAGCCAACTGGCAGGGACAACGGAGTTGACGTCGCTCGGTGACAGGTCACCATGGTGCAGGACGAGCATGAGCGCCCAAGCCAGCTCCCTGGGAAAGGTCGAGCGTGAGAGCTCATCAAGACGCAACGAGTCAATCCGCCTGCCTCGGCTCATCAACACGGCGGCACGACACAGGTCCCTCAGGGCAGAGCCGCTCCCATGCGTCCGGAGCCTATCCTCGTCGATGTCCTCCCCCATGCGAAGGCGGGAGAGAAGGCCGACGAGCAGCGCCGCGTCAAGAAGGAAGGACGACTCCCACTCCCGGACAAGCTCACAAACCTTAAGGGTTCTCACATGAACGCGCGAGAAGGCGCCCGCCTTGAGGTCTCCCACCGCAGCCAAAAGGAGAAACAGGGCCTCCACGAGCACGTCTCCGTACTCGTTGGCCCGTGCGATGAGGTACTCGATCCCACGAAGCTGCGTCCCATCACCGACGATGACATTAATGGCCCCATCCAAGGCCCTCGCATAGGGGCCAAGACGGCCCGGAGACGCCTCCTCGATGATGCGAATGGAGCGCTCGACGTCCTGTTGTTCACGCGGCGTCCGGCTTCCTCCCACCATCGCCTCCGCCACAGCGAAGTCCAAACAGAGCAGTGCCCCTGTCACGTCCTCGGGTTCGTGCCCGTCACCATCATCGAGCAGCTCGTCGAAGATGGTGCTGAAGGCGCCGTCGATAAGCAGTCGAGTGCAGCGTTGATGCTTGAGGAGCCGCGCGCCCCGCTCGCCCGCCCATTCGCCCAAGCCTTCCTGTGGGATAGAGGCAAAGACGCCCGCAACAAGATCACGCTGGTCACCCATGGCCAGCACGTAGCGGCGCAGGCCCTCCTCATGGTGCGAGAGTCCCTTCAGTGCCCTTAGCTGCTCTCTGCCGTGAGACAGCTCGCTGTGACGACCGTTCAGCTCCATGATAGCCTGACGCGTTATAGACGGCAGGGCACCGTCGGTGTTGCCCGCCTCGCGCTCGTGCCTCAGAGAGCGACTCACCATGACCACCTTGCCGCTCATGAGGAGCTCGACGCCCCAGCGCATGCCGATCTGACTGAGTTCCTCCTCATCCGTGATCAGACCACAGAGCAGTTCGGCCCGCACGAACTGGCCCCGCGAGCAGAGCACGCGGGCGGCATGCGCGAGCAGCTTCGGACGCTCCTTACAGCACCGCTTCATCCCGCTCAGGCAGAAGGCAAAGAGTTCGTCGGAGAAGACACCTGCGGTCTCGAAGCAGAGGCGGTGGAAGTCCACGCCAAAGAGCGGGGCCTGGTCCTGAAGCCACATGAGCAACTCGTCGTCCACATGCCCGATGACAGCATCGAGGTCATCGAAGCTGCCTTGACCGAGCAGTGCCATCGCGCACCTAAGATCGAGTTCCTCGTTTGTCAGGGAGTCCCTTAGATGATTACAGACGAGGTTTCTGAGGTAACGGGCGAACTTGCCCGGCGAGACCTCGGTCCCGTACATCCCAACGCGCGCAGCCTCGTCCTCCATCAGGGCCTCTGTGAGCATGGGAATGCCGTGAGTCAGACGCCTAAATTCCGGGTCAAGCATCAGTTGGTCTCCCTCGAGTGCCACGAGGGAGAGAAAGTCTTGGTTGTCAAGACGCTTCGCCTCACCAAGCAGGTTGAACAGGTCGTCTGCCTCGGGCAGCAGACAGATGATAACAAGCGCTCCCGCCGCGGCCATCCTCCTGATCGCCCTGAGCTCGCGGACCATGTCACCCTCGGACGCCACAGGCACGCAGTCTATGCCAACGGCAACGCGCTGACCACGCCTTCTGAGGCTCGTGGTCTCGCGCGCGATCCTACCCAATCGCTCCGCCGGGGATTCCGCCCCAGGGCCATCAAGAGACATACGCTTGACGGTAGCCCCACGCTGTGCCTCGACCAGAAGGACGGAGTCCATGAAGCTCGACTTTCCCATTCCCGTCTCTGCGCACAGGACAAGGATGCGTGGCTCGTTGCCATCCTTGCGCACGTAGCGGCCTGCCACACGGAGCAGGGGCGCGGTAGCAACCCGAGACTGAACTGGTTGTCCCTTAGCCTGTGAGCTCTTCTTGGGCATGTAACATCCCCCTCTTCTCCCTGCTGCTGGCTGCGTGCGCAAAACGCAACCATATATTGATATGTCAACCTTTATACAACCCCGGCGAGCGAAGCGGTCACGAGAATGGCGAACATTTTTCGAGCATGGGCTGAAATTCCGATAGTTAGCCGCTAGATTCATCTCCGTGGTCGAGACATCTGAATTCAAACCAGCGTCAGATTCTCTCACGAAAGACATGGCATGAAGTCGCGCCCCTGAACCCACTCGGCCACATGCAGGAGCTATGACAGCGCAAGATCATGAGCTAGCTAAAAGAGTCGGATATCGGCGCAGGTAAAGGCTGCGACTCGCATCGGGAGCTATCTGGAAGCAAGGGGAAGTTCTGCTCCCTGGGTGGGAGCCTATACGGCAGTGCCCCACAGGGTCTCGGGCGCTGGTGTCAAGGCATCGACACCAAGCCGTTGGCCTGCGGGGCACTGGCTACAGAAAACGTCCCTTCCTGCAGCCCGACGCTATGCGGGAGTGCCGACCATAACAACGTATCCAATGTCGTTCTTAGCGAGGTCAAAGAAGGTCCTCATCTCACTGAACTGGCCGAAGTTGTCATCGGCCATGGCATTGTCGATGAGCGTGTCCCTGCCCTCCTTGCCCTCGTCGCGCACGAGGCCCTCGTCGCTCAGCAGGGTGAACGCCCCCGTCTTGCTGTCAGAGACCGCAAGGCCACTCTCCTCGAACAGCTCCTTCCACGCGTCGAGCGTAAGGGGGTGCGCCGGCACGTTGATGACCTTCTGCAGGAGGCGGAGGATGGCAGGCTTCTTCTTCCAGAACACGACATCGTGGGTAAGGACCATGCCCTGTGGCGCAAGCACGCGACGGTACTCGACGAGCGCCTTCTTCTTGACGGTATCGGGCAGCATGGTGAGCATGGCCTCGTTGATGAGGACATCGAAGCTGCCATCCTCGAACGGAAGATTCGTCGCGTCGGCAACGCTCACATCGATGAGATCGGACAGGCCCTCCTTCGAGATGCCCTCCTTTGCCGTGGCGATGGCCTCCGGGTCCGAGTCGATGCCCACCACGCGCAAGCCATGCGCCTTCGCAAGCTGCATGAGCGTGTAGCCACGATTGCAGGCAACCTCCAGCACGCGGGGCCTTGTCGTGAAGTCCACATGAGAGAGCAGCCAGTCCGTACCCTCCACACCACCAGGTCGGAGCTTGGTCTTTCCGAGCCTCGCAAGCAGTTTGTGTCCCATCTCGCGCTTTGGCATGATGTCCTCGCAATCGTTATGCACGCTACCGATGACCATCCGGGTCCTTCATGGAGTGAGTGAGTGAAGACTAACTCATATGAGACTGCGTGTCCAGCAAAAAGTGCGGATAATTTCGAAACCGACCGCCTGGTAAGACGAGGCCCGGTGAGTCCCGTCCTTACAAAACCCGAAGGTTTCCAAGCATTCCTTTTTACTCGGCCAGAAGCTGAATGTCAGCCAAGTTCCAGATAAGAGCTTGGTTCCCACTCCCACTTGAGCTCTGACGGGTTCTAGCGCAGGCCTCCCGCCTCACAGCTGATTGCAGGGTCGAGCAGACGGCCCGCGAGACTGGTTGCCACATCGACTGTCTCCAGCGGCACCGGAGGCTCCGATTTTGCGCACAGCTTTTCAACTGCCTCACAATGGATGCGTCCCAGCCTCGGGGCACGCTGAAGGATTCCGCCAGGGTGACCCATCGGACGGCGGCTTCGCGACGCACGCACCTCTGCACCCCTGCTCCATCGACAGGGTACGTCGTCGCATGGACCGCGATGTTGACCAAGTCCCTCACCCGTGATGGGGGCTTTCCCAACACTTCATCGAGACCGCCCCATGGAGCCAGAGGCTCGATGTCGCACGTCGCCCTCGCATCAACGGCGCGCAAGCATCGACTGCCCGCCTTGAGGACGAACGCATCGTAGCCTCCGGCGAAAACGCGGCGCAGGAGCCTGTGGAGTGACCCCACGCCGCGCAGTCACCAAGCCCTTCCTTTTCCCACGATGGCGGGGAAACGCAAAGCCCCGGTGCGGCGGACCTATCCGTTGTCGATCTCCTGCGCCAATTTGCTTTTCTTGAGGGTTCCCTCTTTTATTCTTTTCAGCAGCACAAACGGATTCGAACTGTACGACAGCTGTATCTTGTAGTAGTTCACCCATTCGATGAAGGCGAACAGCAGAATGAGAATCCCTATCGTTGTCGTGAGCCGGCAGCCATGCGTCACCACGGCCACGGGGATGCCGAAACACAGGAGGACGAGGTCAATTGTCCTCAGCACCCCATAGACTCGGCCCGCCTTCCGCGCGCAGGACCTGTCGGTCACAAGCCGCATGTACAGAATCCACCAGTACGAGGCTCCCTGAATGAGAATGAGGCTCAAGACGATAAGCGGGTACGTCGCAGATCGCATCAGACAAGCACCCATGCCCAGCTTTGCAAGCTGGGAGTAGCAGAACCAGAACATGGCCGTTGCCGCGATCTCGCCGGTCCATAGCTTCCTCAGCTCCCTCTTGAGGTGTTTCCTCACGTGCGTTCCCCCTTCGCTATGTCAACGACAACCGAAATCAACCAACATGCTCCCCAGCATGCCTCATGGTCGCAGGATGCCGGCCCTGCTCCCGCGCCGAGGTCGCCCCTGGTCCGACATGGCCGGAGGCCAGGGTCCTCGCGTGAAAAAGGCGCATGCTATGAAACGGCGTGTCCAGCAAAAGCGAGGATAATCTCGAAGCCGATCGCCTAGTCCTCCTGCTCGATGGCAAGGTCCTCCCACTTGCGGTAGCTTCGCCAAACGAAGTATTGCACAACCAGGATGAGCGCGCCAAAGATCAGGAAGACGACAACGAACATGGCGAGATCCCCCAGCCAGGTCACCTCATCCCAACCAAAGCGGATGATCTCGTTGTGGAGGCGCCCAAGGGTTGCCGCAGCCGCGATGAGGGCTGCAGTGAGAGCCGACGAGGCAACCCCGCCCGTCTTTCCAAACGAGCTGGCCTCGGTGTAGCGGAGGGAGTCGCTGTACACATTGCACCTTCTCATCATGATGCCCACGGTGAGGCAGGCAGCCATGAGCACCAGCGCCTCAAAGGTGTTCTGCGCGAGGGCACCGCCCTCCACATTGCTCTGCGCAAGGTAGTTGAATCTTGTGTAGATGTCAAAGAGTATTCCAAGCGCCATGATTTGAAACCCGACCTTGTAAATGGGTCCCAAGATCGCCGTAAGTCGCTCGTCCCTTCCGTTGCCCTGTGTGTTGTGTTTCTGAGTTTCCATGATGGTCTCCTAATCTTCCCAGAAGAGGTCATTGAGTGTCTTGCCGAGCGTCCGACAGATGTTGGTGCACAGGCGCAGCGTTGGGTTGTAGTCACCCGACTCGATGCTGCAAATAGTCTGTCGGGTCACACCCACGCATGCCGCGAGCTGTGACTGCGAGAGCCCTGCGGACTTTCTCGCCTCTTTGAGGCGAATGTTTCTCATACCTTCCATATATGCTCCCCACGTTGGTCCATAGCCCTTGATGTGTGACGTCACGATCGCAGCCTTCGCTGACTGATGACAAGTATATATGACACCTTTTTGAGTGTCAAATATATTTGCCAGATAGTTCGATCACGGGCTCACGTGTGCGGGTGATCCGTGTCTGACCCATGCCGCTCCGCTCATCGAGAGCCGACGATCTGCGTGCGGCCCCACTCGGAGCCAACGTCGTCCTACCTACCCCCGTACATGGAAGGTCACGGTCCCGACACCACAACTCCCCTTGTCGCCACAGAAGGCTTCGGTAACCCCGCTCAGACACAGAGCGCCATGTACAGCGGAAGGTAGACACGATGCCCCTCAGGCTTGAGCTGCTTGGGATGAACCACGACTTCCTCGCCGACACGCTTCGCCCATCGCTTTCCGAAGTCATCGAGTGACACCGTGGAGTAGCTCCTCATCGATTTCGCCTCTGTTAGGCAAACGTGAAGCTTCCCTGCCGCATTGGAATACCCTTTGGTTATCAGGAAGTCAATCTCTCGTGGCCGCAGCTTATACGCATTCTTGTCCTTGGGTGGCTCTTCCCATGTGTAGTAGAATAAGTTTCTTTCAGCTGTCTTGAGTTGCTGTGAGACATAGTTTTCAACGATCATCCCTTTGTTAACGGAGACCCTGCCAAACTGGAGAGCCTTCTGGACCTCAAGGGACTCTTCGCCGTCCGAGAACGCATGGCTTACCAACAGCCCGATGTCCCCAAGGTAGAGCTTCATGGCTGTCTCGTCTGCGCTCAGCCTGTAACCAACATTCGGATCATTGCACCTACGACAAATTGCTTGACTGTCTCTCGGGCCTTGGGAAGATGCTGCTCCTCATCAAATATGATGACCGATTACCTCCGGAGAAGCTCGACGCCATAGTAGAGCTGCAGCATCCTAAGCAGGGTGTCAATGTCGTTGGAGTGCTCGTCGAAGGCATTTTTTACCTCACGGCTGGCCCTGGAGAAGTCTATAGCGAGATGGGCATCGTATTCCGCATCGGCAAAGGACTCCGCGAGGGTCGTCTTGCCCACGCGGCGCGCTCCCTCAATCAGGAAAGCAGTCCTCCCTTTCGAGCTTGCCTTCCATTCAAGAAGCTTCTCATAGCACTTTCTCCTGAACATGTGCGATATCAACCTACTCTTATACAACTTTTCGTTAGGTTGGATATAGACTGCCTCACATTTTCTCGCTCGAGGCTGTGGTTAACCCTATCCTGATTCGGCTGCCTCGTGTGATTTGCGCCGCTGCAGGAGGCCTGCCGCTCCGACGACCCGATCGGGCTACTTGCCGAGCAGCTCCCGTGTCCTTCGTATCGACTGGCGCGAAGACGGAGGATCGGAGGGTCGCCACGCCAGTATCAGGGTAGGGCTAACAGAACCTTCGATCGATAAAGATCACTGCCTCCCGCACGTCTGCTCTCTATATGGTACAGACATACGGGCACCTCGCCGAGGATGGCAGGCGCTCGCTAGATGCGTCGCAGGCCCTCCCAGACCCACATCGCGAGGGGGGCGGGGAGGAGCTTGTCGGCGATGCGCATCACACAGCCTGTGGCGCAGCAGGTGGCAATGGGGTAGTTAAGCGAGTTCACACACCAGGACCAGTGCGCGACGCGCCTAGCCCCAAGCAGGGGAAAGAAGTGCCTGACTGTGGAGCCATTGCTGGTATCCTGGGCAACCTCGATGAACTCGGTTTTGATCCACAGAGGACAGACTGCCGTCACGCGTATACCCCGACCACGAAGCTCAAAGCGCAGCGCTCGGGTGTAGCTTCGCACGAACGCCTTGGTCGCCGCATAGACGTTGAGGCCCGGAAGCGGCTGGAACGAGGCGCTTGATGCTATCTGCATGAGACGCGCACCGCGCCGCATGT
>ERZ772955.1817-NODE-1817-length-12500-cov-2.404982_pt1 | contig 12500 bp, 9 predicted proteins | sample MGYA00511133_ERZ772955 | MGnify/ENA primary metagenome ERZ772955 (study PRJEB29015, sample SAMEA2737914) | human oral metagenome | biome: human oral; feature: human-associated habitat; material: dental | place: China | collected 2149 ... | reverse complement strand
TATCTCGTTAAACGCAGTCAATGGATTATCGGTGGCGATGGTGCTTCTTACGATATCGGCTACGGTGGTCTCGACCATGTACTCTCTACAGGTGAAGATGTGAATATCCTCGTACTTGATACAGAGGTTTATTCTAACACTGGTGGTCAGAGTTCCAAGGCTACCCCACTTGGTGCTATCGCTCAGTTTGCTGCTCAAGGCAAACGCATCCGCAAGAAAGATCTTGGCTTAATGCAGACCACTTATGGTTATGTATATGTGGCCCAGATTGCTATGGGTGCTGACAATGCACAGACATTGAAGGCTATCCGTGAAGCTGAGGCTTATCCAGGGCCATCACTCATCATTGCATACGCACCATGTATCAACCATGGTATCAAGGGAACTAAGAACATGAAGCGTAGCATGGGACGCAGCCAGAACGAGGAGAAACTTGCTGTCGACTGTGGTTATTGGCACTTGTGGCGCTATGACCCACGCTTGGCAGATGAAGGGAAGAACCCATTCCAGTTGGATTCTAAGGCTCCTAATTTTGCTGATTTCCGTGAGTTCCTTATGGGTGAAGTCCGCTATTCTTCAGTAGCTAAGGCTTATCCTAATGAAGCTGAAGAGCTGTTTGCAGAAGCAGAAAAGATGGCTAAGCTCCGTTATCAGACTTACCAGCGTAAGAGCAAGGAAGACTGGAGCGAGACTATTGACTAAAATCAATATGCATATAAAAAGAAGACGCACATCAATGTGCGTCTTTTTTTGTATGAAAAAGCTTTTCTCTACCTATCTTCGAGAAAGAGAAAGCAAACGAATAAAAAGGTATTTACAGAATGAAATGAATAATAGAACCCTATTAAAATCATTCACAATGATATATGCTCAAGTTTAAGATACATATAAACTCCAGCCAATCATAAATGAAAGAAACCCTGATGATTTATCGTTTTGAATTTATTCTTTTTTTAAGTGTATTTTGTTTTTTTATTATATTTACTTTGCTGATGACGTATAATATATTCGAAGCATGAAGCTATTTCCGCTGCTTTTTGCTCGTTTTTCCCAGTTGCTATATGCACGAAAGGCGTTACTAAATTGTCAATCTTTATATGTACAACGAAATTGTGTATAGTTTTATCAGGAGTAGCATACGTTTCAGCTCCACCAAAGCTAAAGCCGAAAAATGAAATTCCTGCTCCATAAGTTGTTTTATATCCTGGGATAAATTTGGGATCATCAACGACTTCACAGTTGATAATATCCTTAAAGTCAATCGTTTTACCCATGCATATAACTTTTTTTGCATTTTCATAAAAGATGATTTCTTTATTGATGTTAGGTTCTATTGCTACATCTTTGATAATCTTCGTTGGTTCTCCGTATTTTGCATTTAGTGAGTCCATTGAATATTCATAATGCAATTGGGAAAACATTTTTTTATCTTTTCCGAAGTTATCGTTTAGATTGTCTCGAAGTTCTGAAATGAAATTCCAAAAATAGATGTATGTGTACACGTATGCTTTTGCGTAACTGATTTTGTAAGATGATTTAGGGATGAAAGGAAACACTTTTGATATTTTGGGATTATATGTAACCTTATGTTTGTTATCACCGGCGGAGTATTCATCATTTTGGTAACTGTCCACCATGAATGAAATGATAAGTTTTTGATCATCTATGAGCTGAATATTGAGAGTTGGAGAGATTGAGATCTTGTTTAATACAAAATAACTAGCATGATTTGCAATGCTAATAGCCTCAGCAGCAGAATTGATTTTCCCTTTATTCTTATCTACTTCTAACACCTTCCAACCTTTATGTTTTTCAATCCATGATGAAATATATTTCAGTAAGTTGTCTGTATGAAACAAAGGATTTTCGATATTCAGCATTGCCTGAGTAATAAGATACTTGTCTTCCGGAGCTGATGGATTTGCATATAGTTCAAACTTCTCCTTGACATTGTTTGCGTAAATCTTATAATCATCGTTTTTCATAGAAACAAGAAGATTTTGATATTTTTCTATTTCTGGACAATTCCATCGCATTGCAGGAGCATTTTTTATTTTCTCATAACTTATGTTCGTTTGTGTTTGTGCGATAGATATTGTCATAACAGACATCATTATGCCAATAGCAATTATTTTTTTCATACATTTATCTTTTGGTTTGCTGTTAATTTTAGGATACAGTTCTCTTGAATATTTATTGATTTTGGGAGACTTTAAGGAGCAACGCTTACTGCTACCACACTATATGCAGGCAATTGAAGCCTTCCATTCTGCACACTTACTAAAGCACCAGACTTTTCAGAAGAACGCAGTTGGCTACTTTCGTCACCAGGTTTTCCACTGAAATAAACCATGCGAGGATGTGCAGGAAGCGCAAGTCCGTCGACCTTCAGACTGACCGTTACAGGCAGCGCATTGACCAATTTCAAATAAGTATTGCCCGACCGACTGTCTTTAACCACACTTGAGGCCATACGATAAGCCAATTCCGGTGCTATTTCCACACGCGAAGCAACGTAGCTGTCGCCAGAGAATTGAGAGAAAAGGGCCTGTGTGTTGTAGCTCGGCGTAGTCTTCACTTCCGAAGCATTGAAATAAATCATGTCGGGATTCCAATTCTGATGTTTCTCATGACAAAGCAATGGAGCATAGCTCGTCATTTCAACAACATCGCCATTACGCTCGATATTACACAGATGAACAGCCTCGGCAAGCGCAGACTCCATTGTTCGCGTGCGAGAAGCATATTCGCCCAAGTACACTTTCGGGGCCTTACGGTCGTAGCTGTCATAATAGTCTTGATTATGAAGGAACCAACCTGTCGACTCATAATAATGCTCATCCACGGCATCTATCACTTCCTTATGGGCTTTGGCAAACTTCCAGCCCTCAATGTAATCGGCCGATGGATAATGGAATGGGCCTACCGTACCAACGACCTCTATATCCGGATATTTGGCTTTCACAGCCTTGCAAATCATCAGATAGCGTTCTTCAAACTGCGTTGTTATCAAGTCTTCATTGCCAATGCCTATCATTTTCAATTGAAACGGAGCAGGATGTCCGGCATCAGCACGCATCTTTGCCCATTTCGAAGTAGCAGCATCACCATTCGCCCACTCTATCAAATCGAGTACATCTTGAACGTAGGCAGGCATCTCTGCCATAGGAATACCTCCCTGCTGACCGGCAATACCCTCGGCATTGGCTGCCGAGTTCTGACATGGGACACCTGCTGCAAGCACGGGAAGTGGCTCTGCGCCGATGTCTTCACAGAACTGGAAATACTCGTAGAAGCCTAAACCTCGCGTCTGATGATAGCCCCATATATTGCGGTCGGGCTTGCGATTATACAGTGGGCCAATGCTTTCCTTCCAATGATAGATATTCTCTAATCCGTCACCATGCAGCATACAGCCACCCGGGAAACGCATAAACTTAGGCTTCAAAGCAGCAATCGCCTCTGCAATATCCTCTCGCATGCCATGCCCCTTATAGGTTTCGTGCGGAAACAATGACACCATATCTACAGCCACACGCCCTTCCTTGACACTGATAATCCGCAGACTACAGTTCTTTGGTTGCACGGGTTGCGTCCGCTTCTTGCCCACAGTATTCAACACAAGTGAATACTGCTGCCAGCCAGCTCCCTCGACTTTCAGCTTTCCTTCGGCCAAAGGCTGCCCCACACTATCTGCCAACTGCACTATCAGCTGACCTTTCTTTGGCTCCAAACAACGCGCATAGAGCGAGAATTCATAAAGTCCGCCACGATCGTAAATCGTCTTATCCCAACCCTGGTTCACCAATGTGGCTTGATCCAGAATAGCATAATGTGGATTATTCTTACTCAAAGGCTGGTCTGTCGCAATCACCATGGGCTTGTCAGAAGTCCATGCTGTCTGCGCCGTCCACCCCTTATGGTCGGCCGAAGTATATTCAAAGTCACCGTTTTCAAGCAGCTGTGCATAGATACCTCCGTCTGCAGCACGACTGATATCCTCAAAGAAAACACCCACAAGCTTGTTGCTTATGGCCTTCGTTTGCGCATTGTCCACATGCAATGTAGCTTCCACTGGTTTGCGAAGCGAAGCGAAACGCTGTGCATCATCTTTCATTCTCTCAGCATAGAGCGCTGCATCCTTTTTCAAAGCAGCAAACCAAGAGCGGATATAATTCAAGTGCATAGCCGGCACATCAAACGCATTTCCCTTATAACTTTTCCCATTCACCTCGGCATTGTCTACCTGCCAAAGAATGTCATCGGCTTCTGATGCAAGCGAATCTTCTACAAAATGTCGGAAATCTTCAGTAGCCTGCACATAGCGTTTGCCTTTTGCAGTCTTGAAATAGATGTCGAACGAGCCATCACCCATCTGATAGACAACGGGCTGATGTATGCCTTTTTCGCGCACAACAGGATAATCCTGCGGGCGCCAAGTAACCAAATCCTCTGAATAGGCAGCTGCAAACACAGGCGAAGTGCTGTTGACAGCCCACACAGCTCGCCACGTTCCGTCATTGGCCTTAGTCACAAAGGGGTCAAACATCCGTTTCTCTGCTCCCCATGGGCCATAATCAGATGCGCAAAGTTGCCCCACTTCATGCCACTTTTCATCATCCCCAAGGAATGCAAGATGCAGTCCTTCGCGCTCTCCAGGTGAATAAACAAAGATCTGACAGGTAGAGTCTTTGCCCTGAACAGCATAGGCTGGCACGACATTCTGTGCCTGCAATGAGCCACAACTCAATAGAGCTGCCACCAAAAGTTTTGTTCCATGTTTCATGTTATATGACTGTATATGATTAGTTTTATTCTTTTCTTCTGCGCGATTAGCGTCAGATTGTCTCTCAATTAGCGTCAGATTAGCATGCAATATGCGTCAAATCACCGTGTGTTCTGCATCAAATTACAACACGATTTGCGTCAGATTACTACATGGGTCACAAGGTAAAAAACGGGACTGACTCGCATCACTGCGCCCCAGTCCCACAAAAAAATTAGAGAGTTATAAAAAAATCAAGTTACTATTAATGTAATTAGTCTACTTATAATATTCTTTCTTTCCTGCCGACAAAGTATTCTTCATCAGCGAGCAGATAGTCATCGGCCCCACACCTCCGGGCACAGGAGTGATGAAACTGCATTTCGGGGCCACCTCATCAAACTTGACATCACCGTTCAAGCGGAAGCCACTCTTGCGCGTTGCATCGGGAACACGGGTCGTACCCACATCAATCACCACCGCACCTTCTTTCACCATGTCGGCCGTAACGAAGTCAGGTTGCCCAATAGCTGCTATGATAATATCGGCCTCACGGCACTCTTTCTTCAAATCTTTCGAATGACTATGACACACCGTCACCGTTGCATCTCCGAAGTTTTTCTGCATCATCAGCTGCGCCATTGGCTTGCCTACAATGTTGCTGCGTCCCAACACAACACACTTCTTGCCACTCGTTTCAATATGATAATGCCTGAGCAAGGTGAGAATTCCCAATGGAGTGGCCGAGATAAAACAAGGGAGTCCGATGCCCATTCGCCCCACATTAATAGGATGAAAACCGTCAACATCCTTGCGGTAATCAATCGCCATAATCACCTTTTGCTCATCAATATGCTTCGGTAAAGGCAGCTGAACAATGAACCCATCAATATCCGTATCTTTATTGAGACGGTCTACACAAGCCAGAAGTGCAGTCTCTGTTACATCAGACTCATAACGCATAAGAGTTGCTTTGAACCCACATTGCTCACAAGCGATAACCTTATTGCGAACATAAGTCTCTGATCCGCCGTCATGACCAACCAGAACTGCAGCTAAATGAGGTTGCTTACCACCGGCTGCAATGATTTTCCTTACCTCTTCCGCAATCTCAGCCTTAATCGCTGTTGCCGTTGCTTTTCCATCGATGAGCTGCATATCTTGTAAATTATTTTATTCTTTTCAGAGCTTCGGCATGCCTGGAATATTCATCCCTTTCATGCGACTCATCATGCCTGCCATTTGGTTTCCTGTGACCATTTTCATCATCTTGCGCGTTTGGTCAAATTGCTTGATGAGCTTGTTCACCTCCTGAATGCTCGTACCCGAACCTTTCGCGATACGCTGTCTGCGGCTTGTGTTGAGCAATTCAGGACTTGTGCGCTCCTTTGGAGTCATACTTTTGATGATTGCTTCAATGCCCTTGAAAGCATTATCATCGATATCTACGTCTTTAATGGCCTTGCCAACCCCTGGAATCATACTTGCCAAATCCTTCAGATTGCCCATCTTCTTGATTTGTTCAATCTGTCCGAGGAAGTCGTTAAAGTCAAATTTATTCTTCTGTATCTTCTTCTGAAGTCGCTTAGCCTCCTCTTCATCAAACTGTTCTTGGGCGCGTTCAACGAGCGAAACAATATCACCCATACCCAAAATTCGGTCGGCCATACGCATAGGATGAAACGCATCAATGGCTTCCATCTTTTCACCTGTACCGACAAACTTAATGGGTTTGGTGACAACCGTACGGATAGAAAGGGCTGCGCCACCACGAGTATCACCATCGAGCTTGGTCAACACCACGCCGTCAAAGTCTAAACGGTCATTGAATTCCTTTGCCGTGTTTACAGCATCTTGACCGGTCATGGAGTCAACTACAAAGAGTGTTTCGTCTGGGTGGAGTGCATTCTTCAGATTGGCAATCTCTGTCATCATCTCCTCGTCTACTGCCAAACGACCTGCAGTATCAACAATAACGACATCATTGCCCTTTGCCTTCGCTTCGCGGACAGCATTGTTGGCAATCGTGAGAACATCCTTGCTCTCGGGTTCCGAATACACTGGAACCCCAATCTGCTCACCAACAACTTTCAACTGCTCAATAGCTGCGGGACGATAGACGTCACAGGCGACGAGTAGTGGCTTCTTGCTTTGCTTTGTCTTGAGCAGATGAGCGAGCTTCCCCGAGAAGGTGGTTTTCCCAGAGCCTTGGAGCCCCGACATCAGGATGATGGCAGGTGTCCCTTTGAGGTTGATTTCGGTGGCCTTGCTCCCCATGAGCTGGGCCAGCTCATCGTGGACGATCTTTACCATTAGTTCGCCTGGGCGCACAGCGGTAAGTACGTTTTGTCCTAGGGCTTTCTCCTTGACCTCTTCGGTAAACTTCTTTGCTACATTGTAGTTCACGTCTGCCTCGAGGAGTGCACGGCGTACATCCTTGAGGGTTTCGGCAACGTTTAGCTCGGTGATCTTGCCTTCGCCCTTTAGGATTTTAAAGGACCGCTCGAGGCGTTCACTAAGGTTCTCAAACATATATTGCTATGGGATAAGTCTGTTTGTTTCCGTATCGGGGAAGACGACAGCGGGCTTGAAGCTCTGAGCTTCCTCTTGAGACATCCAAGCGTAGGCCATGATGATTACGATGTCGCCAGGCTGCACGAGGCGTGCTGCTGCACCATTGAGGCACACCACACCTGAGCCTCGCTCCCCTGCGATAACGTAGGTCTCAAGGCGTGCCCCATTGTTGTTATTTACGATTTGTACTTTCTCCCCGGGGAGAATGTTTGCAGCCTCTATGAGGTCTTGGTCTAAGGTTATGCTCCCTACATAGGAGAGATTAGCCTCGGTGACAGTAACTCGATGAATCTTTGATTTGAGTAGTTCGATGAGCATCGTTTAGATTTCTTTGATCCAAGCACGACGAGTCTTATGGTGCTTGCGCTCGAAATAGTTCCACTGCATCTGTACAGCGGCGTTGGTCTCTAGCTCGGGGTTGCTCTCGGCGTAGCGTATCCCGTTCTTGTGGAAGATAGGGATGAGGTCATCGAAGAGCAGGGCATTGACACCCTTGTTCTGGTATTCAGGGATAACGCCGATGAGATAGAGGTCTACGACAGGGTTTTTCATCTTCAATGCACGTAGGAGGTGTGCCCAACCGAATGGGAAGAGGCGTCCCTTTGCCTTCTGCAGGGCACGACTAAGGTTAGGTAGTGTGATACCAAAGCCTACTACCTTGTCATCCTCCTCGCGCACGATTACAGTGACATAGTCGTAGCGTAGCATGGGGATATACATGCGTACGTAGTAATCAATCTGTTCACGAGAGAGCTCGGAGACTCCATAGAGTACAGAGTAAGCCTGGTTGAGGGTATCGAAGATACGATGGGCATAGGGGAGGATCTCCTGCTGGTTCTTGAACTTCAGGGTCTTCAGCCCATACTTCGAGCGGACGATCTCAGCGATACGCTTGTGCTTCTCGGGGATATCTTCGGGGATGGTGATCTTGTACTCCTGCCAGTCCTGATCCTTGATGAAGCCCATACGCTCCATTTGTTTAGGGTAGTAGGCGTAGTTGTAGATTGTGGCCATCGTGCCGAGCTGGTCAAAGCCCTCAATGAGCATCCCAGCGTGGTCGAGGTCTGTGAAGCCCATAGGCCCCTGAAGCATTTCCTTACCCCGTTTCTTCGCCCAATCGATGACGGCACTAAAGAGAGCATCTACGACCTCATTATCGTTGATGAAGTCTACGAAGCCGAAGCGAGCATTATTCTGATTCCACGTCTCATTGGCCCGGTGGTTTATGATGCCAGCGATACGCCCTACGATACGTCCATCCTTGTAGGCAAGGAAGTAAGCGGCTTCGCAGAACTTAAAGGCGGGGTTTCGTGCTGGGTCTAGTGTCAGTAGCTCGTCTTCTACTAGTCCAGGCACATGATATGGGTTGCCACGATAGAGGCGGAGGTTGAACTTTACGAACTTCCTCATATCGGACTTCTCCGTGATCTGTCTTATTTCAACTGCCATATGTCTATGTCTCATTGCACCCCGTCACGGGTGCTAATTAATTGACCCACAAAGATACGCCAAAAAGTCTATATGCCTTATTGTACCCCCGATCTCTATGGGCCGGTTGAGATAAGGTCTCTGACTCTACTGTATTGATCCCACGGGAAGAGAAAGGGGCAGATGCAGAGAGGGAGAAAACGCAGTGCCGATAGGGTAGGAAATTGTATTTGTATATGGGTGGTTTATAGTCTGTTGTAGAGGGTGCTAACGTTACCATAACTCTCCACAACGAGTTACCATAAGTCGTTCTGATGAGTTATGGTAAGTCTCTAAAACGAGTTATGGTAACTCGATGAAGCGACTTATGGTAACTCGTTTCAGTGGGAGCTGGAGAGGGAGTAGGGAAGTGTCCCTTAGTTGGTGTCAATTCGTTGTTATATAGGGAATTATTCTACTATAAAAGGTCGGAGGAATAGCCTCTTGACTTTCAAGAGAAGATGCCATCTGTTTTTATCTATATTTGTCTTAGCTTTTTGTAATTAATACAAGTGAATATGCCTTACTTAGAAGTAAAGCAGGTGAGCAAACACTATGCTGCACACACCGCTTTGGATGCTGTCTCACTGAGCGTTAGGGAGGGTGAGATCTTTGGCCTGCTTGGACCCAATGGGGCAGGTAAGAGTTCCCTCATTCGTATTATTAACCGTATCACGGCTCCCGACAGCGGAGAGGTGCTCCTAGCGGGGAAACCTATCCGTGAGGATGACCTACGTAATATAGGCTACCTCCCAGAGGAACGTGGGCTATACCCTAAGATGAAGGTTGGAGAGCATGCCGTTTACCTCGCTCGTCTCAAGGGGCTCACCAAGCACGAGGCCGAGGATCGGATACGCCACTGGTTTCAGCGATTAGATATTCAGCCTTGGTGGGAAAAGAAGGTGGAGGAGCTATCCAAGGGGATGCAGCAGAAGGTGCAATTCATCTGTACGGTCATCCATGAACCGAAGCTCTTGATCTTTGACGAACCATTCAGTGGCTTTGATCCCGTGAATGCTGAGATTTTGAAACAAGAAATCCTAGCACTGAAGGCTCGGGGGACAACACTTATCCTCTCCACGCACAACATGCAAAGCGTCGAGGAGCTATGCGATAGCATTGCTCTCATAGATCGGGCACATGTAGTCCTCTCGGGTGACACAGAGGAGGTTCGTCGCTCCCACAGCAAGGGGACGGCTCTTATTAGCTACGATGGTATGCTGCCTGCAGAGTTTGTGGAGCAGCTTAGCCCAATTGAATATGAGCCCAATGCCCGAGGTGGCATGCTTCGTCTATCGCTTGGGGCAAACGAAGATCTCCGCCAGCTCCTTGCACACCTTCCTTCACATATAAATATCCTTCGTGCTGAACGAGAGTTCCCCTCTATGCACGAGATTTTCCTAGAGACAGTACAAGCAAGATCAGACCGCTATGAATAAGCTGAAACTTGTGATTGCACGAGAGTTCCTATCTCGTTTACGTAAGCGTTCCTTCTGGGTCATGACCCTCCTCTTCCCAATCATCATGCTGGGGGTATCTATCGTGCCGATACTCCTCGCGCAGAGTGGTACGGATAGCCAGCGAGTAGCTATCATAGACCATACGGGGAAGTATCTATCGCTCTTTAAGGATCGTGATGCCTATACGTTCGTCACGGCTGACCGCAGTATCGAGGGCTATAAGGCTGCAGATCGCCCAGAGGACATCACAGCAATCCTTGAGATACGTCAGGATCTATTGGAGGAGCCTAGTGCAATTAGTCTCTTCTCCTTCAAACAGCTTCCTCGAGGGCTGGAGGACTACATCAACACCACACTCTCTGGCTATCTAACCGACCAAAAGATCTCGTCCTATCAAATCCCAGGTCTCAAAGAAGCAATCGCAGAGAGTAAGGTGAATATCTCCGTCACGACATATAAATGGAACGAAGAGGGCGACGCTACGACTTCGTCCAGTGCTATGGCATCAATCATTGGGATGGGACTCACACTGCTCAGCTACATGTTCATCATGACCTATGGGGGAATGGTGCTACAGGGCGTGCAGGAGGAGAAGAAAAGTCGTATCCTAGAGATTATGGTGTCCTCCGTCCAGCCCAAAGACCTCATGATGGGTAAGATCATTGGTATAGGCCTCGCCGGGATTGTGCAGATCTTCGTTTGGATCGTACTGCTCATGGCTGGGGGGATAGCTTTACAGTCTGTGCTAGGCATGAGCACAGCAGAGCCTACTGGAGCTATGAACCCCGCATCGACAAGTGAGATGATCCAAGCCTTGCAGGCTCTCAGAGGTGTGAACTTCGTAGAGATAATTCTCTGCTTTGTCTTGTTCTTTGTCGGTGGGTATCTTTTCTACGCATCTATCCTAGCAGCTCTGAGTGCAACGGTCTCCTCCGATGAGGATAGCTCGCAGCTCATGATACCTGTCGTGCTGATCATGGTCTTCTCGATTTATGTTGGGATGGCGAGTGCAGATAATCCTGATGGAGCTTTAGCATTCTGGTGCTCCATGATTCCAATCACCTCACCTGTCGTTATGATGGTTCGCCTTCCTTTTGAGGTGCCACTCTGGCAAGTAGCATTAAGCTTGGTGCTGCTCTTCCTTTCATTTATTGGGACGAGCTACTTTGGTGGGAAGATCTACCGTATAGGCATACTGATGTACGGTAAGAAGCCGTCGCTCAAGGAGCTATGGCGCTGGGCAAAGTATAATTAGCTTATAGGAAACTCGGGATACAAGTAAGGGGGGTAGATAGGCGTACACCTATCTACCTCCCTTGTCTATTTTTGGGGATTAGTCTCCTTACTTCAGGGGGTCTCCAACCTTTATTTTGCAGAGCTGGTCACCCCTGATGTGGAATACCTCACCAAGCTCACCTGCCCAGAAGCGGATTGCTTTGACTGTGTCCAGTGGGTGAAAGGGGAGCGAGGAGACAAATGTCTCAATTGGATAGCTGTCTGTCTCTGCACTGAGGAGACGTTTATCTAGCTCTTCCTTCACTTCGTCAACGAGATGTTGGGTCAGCCCCGTTGGGTGTTTCCTGAGACATACATCACAAGCACCACATGGAGCACTATCCTGCTCTCCAAAATAAGCCAGTAGCATACGTGAGCGACAGGTATTCTCTTCCTCTATATAGGTACGTACAGCACCTATGCGGTCACTCATACGCTCTTGCCGTTGAGTGTAGGCAGCATATGGAATCGTCAGCAGTCGGCTATCCTCACGACGGATGCGGAAGGATACACGGGGGACATGCTTCTGGGGTATATAGTGCAAGATGCCCTTCATCGTTAAATCGATAAGGAAGAGGTATACCTCTTCGTTCGTGTAGCCTGTAAGTTCGGCTAGGTCACCCTCGTTGATAGTGACGTAGCCCGAGAAGAGTCCTGTATAGGAGCGTAATAGAGCACGAATGAGACTGTCGGGGCGGACACTCTTCTCGTAGAGGCGTGAGCTTGGTACGAGGAACATCAGGCGAGAGCGACTATCGTCATCGTTGTACTCTAGCCAACCAGACAGCTGCATAATCTCTATGGCATACCGTGTCTGCACAGGGCGCATCCTGAAGCGTCGTATGAAGAGATCGATGTCGAAATCATACGTTCGCCCCAGTCCTTCACCTTCACCGATGGAGAGGAAGTTGCACATTTGGTCATAGACATGGCGTATATAGTCCTTATCAGGAAAGGTA
>ERZ772955.1816-NODE-1816-length-12516-cov-9.982265_pt1 | contig 12516 bp, 10 predicted proteins | sample MGYA00511133_ERZ772955 | MGnify/ENA primary metagenome ERZ772955 (study PRJEB29015, sample SAMEA2737914) | human oral metagenome | biome: human oral; feature: human-associated habitat; material: dental | place: China | collected 2149 ... | reverse complement strand
GGCGGACAGACGAGGGCGTCTGTCCCTACTCTGTGGCATCACCTCCGTTTGACAAGGGCGTTTCTTCATATTGAAGAGACGCCCTCTTCATAGCAACGAAACGCCCTCTTACTTTTGAAGGAAGCACCCCCTTGTTTTTACTCCTGCTGTTCCAGCTTACGAGGCACTGCCTCGTAACACATCGATCCACCATCCCTTCGTACGCAAACAGTACTATCCACTCCCCTCTCCATTCGGAGAGGGGGCGGGGGTGAGGCTGTAGTTGGGCTGATGGTGAGCCTGTATAGCTTGCGAGTGAGGCCTCCTTTACAACAGACTCTCCCCAAAGATAGCGTTCTTGATATCCTTTTCATGCTCGAAGACGAAGCGCGCCACGATAGCACTCAATATAGCTGTTGACGGCAACTTGATGCTCGTAGCCGACTTCAAACGGTCCAAGACGCTCTTCAAATCAGAGTCTATATACACCGTTGCAAGGCGTGAGTCGCGCATTTTATAGTCTCGCGCAAGGTCGAGGAAGAGCCGCCAACTATCCTCACCACTGTCCTTTGCCATTGAATACTCACGTGCCAACTGCCTGCCCTCAGCTTTGGGCAACTTCTTCGCAGCTGGTGCCGTGCGGTCTTTCTCATCCTTGACAGCCTCGGTCACGGTATGCTGTCCGAAGTGAGAAGCATGTGCAGTCGCCTCCGTTTCAGCCGTCTCGTCCGTCGTTTCCGATACCCTTTCGACCGTTTCTGCATGCTCGTTTTCAACTGTTACAACCGCCTCACTCACTTCCTTTGGAGCCTCTTCAGCAATCGCTTCTGCGTCCTCAACTATCTCATTATCAGATTGTTTATCTTCTGCGTTAGTAGTAGCAGCATTCGTACTAACCCTCTGAACGCTATGTGCCAAGTCTGCCATTGCACCCGGCATCATTACCATTGTTTTCTTCTTCTTTGCCATTTCGCTCTTACTTCATTCTTTTAATCATATACTCAAACGCTTCTTTCACCGCACTCCGTTGGGTAGCTAAAAGCTCAAAAGTATTCGTGCGCTTCAGTGTGGCACGACTGTTTACGGCCGGCGTAACCTTTCCGAACTTACCAAAAACATCATCCGTTTTCTCCCACATGTCCTGCTCCTCCGCCGTACCAATGCGTGGATCAATGCGGTTAGGAACGAAGAACAGCTGTGCATGCATTTGTGGGTTATGCTCGCGTAAGACGTTGAGAACCTGCACGAAAGTACCTGTCGAATCGAGTGTCTTGTCTTCATATTCATACGGACAAACGATGTAATCGGCATCAACGAACAGTGGTGCCAATCCGTCCTCACTGATGTTACCCGGCGAATCGAACAACACGAAGCCGTCAACCTGTGATGCCGAATCCATCAATTCTTGCATGGTCTCGACATCAGTCACATCGAAATCCTGCACGTTGTAAGGCTCTTCTTCACCCTCATAGAGCTGTGCATCTTTCTGACGTTGCATGAGGATGGTCTTCTGCAAGTCGGTATCGATGATGCAAACATCCTTGCCTTTTGAGGCGAGATAATTAGCAAACAGGATGCAGAGGGTGCTCTTCCCTACCCCACCCTTTTGGTTTGCAAATACTACTTTCTTATTCTTCATTATTGTTATTGATATTTGTTTCTATTCTTATTAATTATATTGTCGTATTATTGTCACCTATCAGCATTTTCTTCCAAAGCACTCCGATACCTATCACATCAGCGATAATAAAGATGGGAAGGGCATAGGAATAAACATCTGAAATCCATCCTTTTACTCCCGTATCAAGCCCCATAAGGAAGATTAGAAACGAACCGATAACGACCAAGACAAGGGCTGATAACATCCATATCTGTTTGATTATCAGATGGTAAAGTTTGCCTCCTGTAAGTATTATCAGGCGTATCATAAGGAATAAATAGGCGGTTATCGTCACCCAACGGGATAGACTCACGATGGTTTTCCAGCTTATATAGAAGGCTTCGCCACTATAGTCTGCCTCGGAGAAAAGCTCTAAGGGCTTCACATCCGTTAGGTAGATTACACCGAAGACTACGCATATCCATGACACGTAACTAACGATTGTCCAACCACTTACAGTGCGTCCCAAGCGGTGCGCCACACGTGCAAATACGGCGATCATAGCCATGAAAGAATAGCTCACCAAAAGCTCTGCTATCATGGAGAAATGGTCGATGAGCGTGTTTTGTTCGTCTGTGAAAATGTTGTCATTAACGATCTCTAACTGACTACCTAATGCCATTACATCACCCAATACACCTAAGATGAAGAGCGAAAGGAGGGCACTCATCAGATTCTCTTCGAGCCTCGTTGCAGGCAAACGGTCTATTATCTTTTCTTTTCTCATTGCTTTATTCGTCTATAAAGGGGTCTTCTTCGTCCCGCAACAACCACATTCCATCGGTGGTGTTATCCATGCTCGGAGCATGGAGATGGGCTGCATCTAAAACTTTTCTCCATAGTATTCCGATGTAGAGAACAACGGAAACATAGGATAGAATCAATAGTATTTCAACGATCCATGGGGCGTTGGTAGTGGCTGTAGGTAGGCAGAATTGAAATAGAATAAGGAATGCACAAAAGGTAGCTAACTGCTTGACAAACAATATCCTAAGGTCTCCTTTGCTCAAAAAAAGCGACCGAACGAGGATGTAAACATAGCAAAGTAAGCTCAAAGAAATGCACGATAGGTACAGTCCGCTGGCTATATTGATAATGTTGTTATCAGTCACGGCGACTGAAGAATAGTTGATTTCACACATGACAACGATGTCTGCACAGAGGTTGACGATCAAGAAGAAAGCAAACAGCCAAGCAGCTACTGCAATGCTCATCCAGCCAAAGTGCGACCGACCAATACGATGGATTACGATTCCAAAGAGGGTCATCAATCCCGCAAAACCGCAATAGAATGGGACGATGGCAATAGTCTGAAGCTCCATTTGACTTAGTCCAGAACCATACCAAAAGAGGGTGTTTGGACCAAGGATATATACCAAGCTATAGGCAATTATGCCCATGATATATAGCAAAAGGAGGATATTTGAAGCTCTTTGCTCCCATTTTCTCACAGGCAAAAAAGTTACATCTTTAGCATCCATAACGGTATTTAATCGCTGTTTGGGTGGCTTTTAATAGCCTTATTGAACATTATTTACTTATTAAACTATCATTTTGTAAACTCTACCCTACCCTTTTCTTCGTCATTTCTGGCGTATTTTAAACTTCCTTACCATCTGCCCGCAAATATCGAAAATATACGCTGTATTAATGTAGAGAAATCTTACTTTGAGTAGGGGTAACGCCCCTCTCCCACCTTATTTATATATATACTATATGTAAATTCGTGGTTGGGAAGTAGCTTATCTATGGTTGAGTCATCTCTCCCCTATCACTTCTTCGTCTGGAATATCCGACGACATCGAACCGCGGAGGGCTATCGCTGGAATCAAACCGAGTACGAAGACGATCAGTGTGAGGATGGTTCCGTAAGTGTCAATGGCTGTCATTGACAGTCCGCCAACCTCATTGTACATATAATAAAACACTCCGCCAGTTAGGAAAATGAGTATCGGACAAATAATGAGGGACATTCCGTACAAACGAATCGAACCTCGGAACTTACGGATCAGACCGATTCCCAAGAATAGATTCAATAGACCAATAACAACGTTGTTGTAGCCTCGGAAAGTTTGAATCAATGCTTCCTCGCGTGGCGTTTCCATCATTAGGTCGTGTGCTGGCAACAATGCTTTGTAACAAACAGCAGCTGTTCCTAAAACAGACAAAACCATTATCACGAGCAGTGCCAACTGCAAAATGAAATGCTTACTATTATTCAGGCATCTGCGAAAAACCTCCCACATCACAAGCTGGGTAGCGCAAACAAGAATCGACTCAGCTATCTGAATGGCAGAAGAACTCTGAACAGTAGCAAAGGTCTCAGTCAATGAAGTCGACCCTTCAGTGGGTGCTCCTGTCCAATGATCTACGATGTTTACCAAACTAAACGCTATAAATAGTCCAATGCTCCAGTTGAGTGTCTCACTCTGAACAGCAGATATTTTAAACCTCTTCATACGTATTTATATATTTACATTAACGCTTATCTATACAAATAAAAACCTATTCGTTCATTTATATTAATGTGTATGCAAATATACACTTAAATACTGAAAGAAGCAAATACATTCAAATGTTTTTATTAAAAAAGATAATCATTTAAATCATTAAAAACGCATTTAAATAAGCAAATAAATACACTATTACGTTATTACATTTTTATATATATAATTACTCAAAAGCGCCATTTCAAATATAGACAAGTACTTAAATAAATATAGAGGTTCCATCAAGAGCACTTTAAAACATTATCAATTAAATATATATTTACGTATTAATAGAATATAAGAAAGGTTTAAAACAAATATTATATATTTATTTATTCACATAAATAAACAATCTTAAAGAAGCTAAAAGAGATGCATATTTATATATAATAGCGTTATGCAAGAAAGCAGAAAGACGAGAGTTAAGATATAAATATATATTTAAATAAAGACACAAAAGTATTGGAAAGAAAAGAAGAAACGCACTTCCATAAGAGAAGTATCAATAAATAAACAAATATATAAACATTGATAATATTGTTATTCAACGTTTTATAGATTATTTATAAGTGCTTCATGATGTAGAGGAGATACATTGAACAGTGTGAGAAGATTGACTCCTGCAATAAATTAAAGTCTCTCTTAGGCAATAACATCATGTTTTGACATGAAAAGGAAAGTAAGTGATAAGGTGAAGTCAAATATCTATTTATATATAATTAGATAATAAAGATAACATAAAAAGGATATAATCAGATATATAACAGACGCCAACATGCAATTATAAAAGGTATAATATACTTTTATATTAATATATATTTTAAGGTTAAAACAAAGATAATTTTAAATGAATAGATATTTAATTAAAAACATAATAAGCACAAATAAAGATATAAACAAGCAATAGTATATTTATATATAATTGATAATTACAAAGCAAATAATTATCTTATTACATTATTACGCTTATGTATTTTTATATATCTAAGTTCTTAGACAAATAAGTAATAATGTATTAAAACAAAGGAGAAGATGGACAAAGATATATAAAAAGAAAAGTGTTTTTATATTTATATATAGATACATTTAAAAACAAGGAAGTATAAATATAAATAAAAAGAAGTGTAAATAGACATAAAGGGAACTGGAGTTTAAGTCAGAGTAATGGGTTGGGAAAGACAGAGGAACATAGGAACACGGGACTTAGAAATCTATTCCTAAAACGGAAAAGTATAAAGACATGCTGTTTTAATGACGCATTCTTAGAAAGAAAAAGCATAATGAGCATACCTTGAATGAACATATTTCTTTCCTCTAAATACACCCAAAAAGCAGGGACAGACGCCCTCGTCTGTCCGCCAGAACACAGCCAATTTAAAGCCTTCCAAGTCCCTCCCAAAAGCCCCACCCAGCTTCCCTGTAAGGGGAGGAGTGCCTAACGAGGTGTTACAACAGGCTTAAAAGGTGGACAGACGAGGGCGTCTGTCCTTACTTTGTGGCATACCTTTGGATAGAAAGAAACATTCAAACAAGTTACTGTTAGGTACTCTTTCCCTTGGGGGAGGCTGGGAGAGGTTTCCATCCAAGAGCGTCTGTCCCCATTTGGAGGCACAAGATAGCAGGGAGGTGGAGGAAAGGAAGATGAAAAGAAAGAACTAAATCAGTGTAAGAAAGATGTTTCGTGATAGTAAAGAGGGCACATCTTGAGGGTAAAGAGGGCGTTCCGTGATAACAAAGAGGGCACATCTTGAGAGCAAAAAGGGCGTTTCGTGATAACAAAGAAGGCATATCTTGAGGGCAAAGAGGGCGTTTCGTGATAACAAAGAAGGCATATCTTGAGGGTAAAGAGGGTGTTTCGTGGTATCGAAGAAGGCGTTCCTTCAATTTCAAAAGATGTAGGATAAAACGATGAAAAAGAGTGAGTTAGAGTAGGGAGGACGAATGAGTGAATAATTAAAGGCGGACAGACGAGGGCGTCTGTCCCTACTGGTGAGGAGGAGGAATGACACTGCAAAATAGCTTAAGTTAGACTCGCATAACCTTTAAAGAGGTGGGATAGAGTTCGTTGGGAGGTGGAATAGGGTATTCTGAGGGCTGGGATAGGGTATTGAGGGAGGGGGAATAGGGCATTTTGAGGGGCTGGGATAGGGGATTGAGGGGGCTGGGATAAGGGATTGAGGGAGGTTCAATAAAGTGGTTGGAAAGATGAGATAGGGAAAAGGGGAAGGCAAAAAAGGGAAAAGGGGGAGGCGAAAAAGAACTATAGCACGGGTGGATTATTTGTTAAATGGCTCCTTTGCAATGTGGAAGAAACAGCGAATTAGAAAAGAAAGGAGGGTAGGGGAGGGGTGAAAGAACGACAAATTAATAAGGTGATAAGTGGTAAAGAGAAAGGGAAAGAACGGCAAATTAATAAGGTGATAAGCGACAAAGAGAAAGGGAAAGAACGGCGAATTAGAAAAGAAAGGAGGGTGGGGGAGGGTTGAAAGAGCCACAAATTAATAAGGTGATGAGCGGTAAAGAGAGGGAAAAGAGCCACAAATTAATAAGGTGATGAGCGGTAAAGAGAAAGGGAAAGAGCGACAAATTAGTAAGGTAGTAATTGATGGGGAGAAATGCAAAGAGCGACAAATAGGGAGAGAAAACTTGAGAGGGTGAAAGGAAGAAGTGCGACAAATTAGTAAGTAAAAACGCAAGGGAAGAGGAGAAGAAAGCGTTAAAAGGGCGACAAAAAAGGAAGTTTTAAGTGGAAAGAAAGGCTTGCGACAAATTAGGAAGGTGTTTCCTTGGGTGCAGATAACGATGTATTCCTCTGTAAATCAGTATGTTTATGGTAGGAGTTAAAGGCAAACGGCGACAAAAAAGTGAATTGTTTAGGCTGGAGTTAAATGTTTCGTGGAGAAGAGGAAAGTTATATCTCTGTTTTACAGATGGTTAGATAATATCATTGGAGGGCTTTTGAAGAGAAATAAGTTACTAATATGTCGCACATAAAGAGGGCTTAATTGGCGACGAAAATAGGATAATTTAACAGAGAGGAGGGGCTAATTCGACAAAAAGGGAAGAAAAAACTCAAATTGAAAGAGGCGTCACTTCCAATAAAGGAGACACATTGGGAGCATTAAATAAACGACAAAAAGGGAAGAAAAATATGGTGCTGCACGATGTGAGAAGAAGTCGAATTTGAACCTTAAAAAGGGTAGAAGGAGTTGGAGAAAATCGACAGGAAAAATAGGAGAATATTGGTTGGAAAAATACCAAACGAGGCTTCTCTGAAATTGAGAACAAGGTAGACAAAAATAGAACTTACCGAATGACAGGAGGGTAGGGGAGGGCTGAAAGCGAACGTAAGAAAGACGAAACGGGACAGAGCTATACGACTAAGAACAAAACACTTAGCCGATGAGTTGCACACGAGCCAAGCGATCAAAAGAATTGGAGGAGACCGATAGCCTCACACGCACGGGAGCGACAGAAAATGAACAAAAGACCGACAACGAACGACAAAATGAAGCCGAAGAAACAACGGAAAAAACGAACAGCAACAAACAAGCAAAGCCCTTCCTTTGAATGAGCGGACACCCTTCAAAAAACAAAGAGACGCTTTCTTCACATGGAAGAGACGCCTTCTTCACATGCAAGAAACGCCCTCTTTGAATCGAAGAAACGCCTTCTTCGCAGCAAGCAAACGCCCTTCAATGCTATGTGCGACAAATAGGGAGGGTCGCCTAAAACACCTTAGTAAAAGTCATCTCCACACAGGGAATAATCTTTTAAGCCCTTAATTTAAAAACTTCTCTTCGAGTTAGATATCGTTATTTAATCAATTATAAGATATTAGTAAGGGTACTTTAAGACACTGATACACAATAGTTTGCGAGGTTATTTGCCGACAGATTAGTAAGTTAGCGACGACAGATTAGTAAGGTGGTAGCGACAGATTGGGAAGGAGAATGCGACAAATTAGTAAGTAAAAGGTGTATCGGTTCGACAGAAAAGGAGGGTTGGTTCGACAGAAAGGGAGGCTTTTTCGGTTTTTTGTGAATAGTTATGACAAAACAAGGAAATTGTTAGTTGTGATAGAGAGAATAGTCGTCTTTTTGATGCAAAAAGCTGTTTTGGGGCGGAGTAAATAGTGAGAACTAATATAAAGGATAATCAGTTATAAGATACTAATTGTTTGATAGTTACAAAAGTAATCGTTTTTAAGGTCGACAATAAGGTAAGATTTTATGTGAAGAGAATTATGCAAAGATACGACAAAATGGTAGGTTTTTGAAAAACCTTTACTTGTTTTGGGGATAGGTGATGGTGAAGAGTGAGGCAGATGGGGCTGATTGGGTGGATAGGGGAGGGTGATGAGTGAGGCAGATGGGGCTGATTGGGCAGATAGGAGAGGGTGAAGAGTGAGGCAGATGGGGCTGATTGGGCAGATAGGAGAGGGTGAGGAGTGAGGCAGATGGGGCTGATTGGGCGGATAGAGGAGGGTGAGGGGTGAAGCAGATGGGGCTGATTGGGCGGATAGGGGAGGGTGAGGAGTGAGGCAGATGGGGCTGATTGGGCGGATAGGAGAGGGTGAGGAGTGAGGCAGATGGGGCTTGATTGAGCGGATAGGGGAGGGTGAAGAGTGAGGGTGATGGGGCTGATTGAGCGGATAGGGAGGCATTGGAAAGCCGCCAAACCAGTTGGTTATCCATCATTTTAAAGGCTGAATTTTGGATTATGAGAATAATTGCTTACTTTTGCCTATTGATATATAAGGTTCCTGCGAAACGCCAGTAAGACCATTGCGAACGGTGAGCAGGAGCGGAATTTATCGATAGAGACACGAGAAGATATGGAACCATTGGCAGAAAGGATGCGTCCCCGGACGCTGGATGAATACATTGGGCAGGAGCATCTTGTGGGTCAGGGAGCTGTCTTGCGACGTATGATCGACAGCGGTCATATCAGTTCGTTCATCCTCTGGGGACCACCAGGCGTTGGCAAAACCACGCTCGCTCAGATCATAGCCCATCAATTAGAAACACCCTTCTACACGCTCTCGGCGGTGACAAGTGGTGTAAAAGATGTACGCGAGGTGATCGATCGGGCGAAGAGTGGAAGGTTCTTCAATTCGGTTTCCCCGATACTCTTCATCGACGAAATTCATCGATTCTCTAAGTCGCAGCAAGACTCCTTGTTGGGTGCTGTGGAGAGAGGAGTTGTGACGTTGATAGGCGCAACGACGGAGAATCCCTCATTCGAAGTCATCCGCCCACTGCTGTCGCGTTGCCAGTTATATGTGCTGAAATCGTTAGGGAAAGACGACCTACTCCGCCTCGTGCAACGTGCAATTACGGAAGACACGGAGCTGAAGAAACTCACGATAAAGCTCTCCGAGACGACCGCCCTACTGCGTTATAGCGGTGGCGATGCACGTAAATTGCTCAATATTCTTGACCTCCTCGTGAGTGCTCGGGCGTCAGATGAGATTGTTATCACCGACGAACTCGTGGAGAAAGAGCTGCAGGAAAACCCCTTGGCATACGATAAGGACGGTGAGATGCACTATGACCTTGTGTCTGCATTCATCAAGTCGATTCGTGGAGGAAACGCCGATGCCGCCCTCTATTGGATGGCTCGGATGATTGAAGGAGGCGAAGATCCGCGCTTTATCGCACGCCGAGTAGTGATCAGCGCAGCCGAGGATATCGGACTTGCGAACCCCAATGCTCTATTGCTGGCAAACGCTGCCTTCGATGCAGTCGACCGCATAGGATGGCCGGAGGGACGCATACCTTTGGCGGAAGCGGTGGTCTATCTCGCTCGTTCCAAGAAGGACAATTCGGCTTATAAGGGTATCAATGCCGCCCTTGAGGAGGTGCGCCGTTCGGGTAATCTGCCCGTTCCGTTGCACCTTCGGAATGCACCGACAAAGTTGATGAAAGACCTTGGTTATGGCGATGGATATAAGTATCCTCACGATTACGAGGGGCATTTTGTCGAGCAACAATATATGCCGGATGAGTTGGAGGGGAGGGAGTTTATACCCGACTAACGGCCTTATCCCAGCCCCATCACAGCCTCACCCCCATCCCCTCTCCGAATGGAGAGGGGCGTGAATAGTGCTGTTTGCGGATGAAGGAAAGCCTCTCCCCCGTCTCCTCTCCGAATGGAGAGGGGAGTGAATAGTACTGGTTGCATACGAAAGGATGGTTGAGGAAGCCTCCCCCGACCCCTCCGAAAGGAGGGGAGTGTTGCTTGAGTGTTGGCTGGGGAAGGCTGGTCGAAGTATTACGAGGTACTGCCTCGTAAGCTGGAACAGCAGGACAGCAAACAAAGGGGTGCTCTTTTTAAAACGAAGGGGGCGTTTCTTTGAAGCGAAGAGAGGCTTTCTTCATTGCAAGGGGACGCCTTCGTTGATGGGAATGAAAGCCTCACCCCCGTCCCCTCTCCGAATGGAGAGGGGAGTAGATAGTGCTATTTTCCACAGAACAAACAACTCGTCAACTCGTCAACTATCAACTCGTCTACTTATAAAAAACAAATAACAACAACAAAAAGAGGCTCTTCCTCTTATCCTAACTCGACCCCGTTAGGCTACATCCCCTCCTTCGGAGGGGCTTGGGGAGGCTTTAATTAAACAATAAAAAAGTATGAAAATAGTCATTCTCGACTGCCATGCAGTCAACCCAGGCGACCTCTCATGGGAGCCAATAAAGCAACTCGCTGATTGTACGATATACGAAAGAACACGACAGGAAGACGTCGTTGAACGTGCAAAAGACGCTGACGGAATACTCATCAATAAGGTGAATATCACTGAAGAAGTGCTCCAACAACTGCCTAAACTGAAGTATATTGGAGAGTTGGCAACGGGTTATAATAATATTGACATCGCTGCGGCACGTGCAAGAGGAGTTGTGGTTTGCAATATCCCAGCCTATAGTACCGATAGTGTGGCACAACATGTTTTCGCCTTACTATTGAATGCTGCAACACGAGTAGACCATTACGCCGAGGCTGTCAGACGTGGCGAATGGTGCAAGCAACAGGACTTTTGCTATTGGGATACCCCTCTGATCGAACTTGCGGGGAAAACTCTTGGTATAGTCGGACTCGGTCACATCGGTCAGAAAGTGGCGCAGATTGCGCACGCCATGGGTATGGATATCTCGGCATACACCAGTAAGAACAGCACCGATCTACCCGAGTGTATCCGCAAGACAACCCTCGAAGGACTCTTTAGTACGTCTGACGTCATTACCCTCCATTGCCCTCTTACGGCAGAGAATACGCACATGATCAATGCAGAAAGTCTACAGAAAATGCGCCCCGGAACCATCCTTATTAATACAGGACGCGGTGCGCTCATTGACGAACAGGCAGTTGCCGATGCTCTCGAAAGTGGTCATCTCAAAGCCTATTGTGCGGATGTTATGACCGACGAACCGCCTCGGAAGGACAATCCCCTTCTACAACAACCCAACGCATATATCACTCCGCACGTGGCTTGGGCTACTCGTGAGGCACGCGAAAGACTCATGGCTATTGCCGTGGAGAATATTAGGAAATTCATAGAAGGCACTCCGCAAAACTGCGTATGACCTACACCGACCCTCATCTCGTCCGTACCCTCCAGATCATCTTGGAGTTCCTTGGCACCTTCGCATTCGCCATCTCTGGTATACGGCACGCCGCCCAAAAGCACTTCGATTGGTTCGGAGGCTACGTATGCGGCTTTGCTGTAGCCATCGGAGGCGGTACGATACGTGATGCCATGCTTGGTGTGCGCCCGTTCTGGATGTCGAATATCATGTATGTGTTGGTTACTGGACTTGCACTCTTCCTCGTCATCCTATCGAGGAAATGGATCAAGAGGCTCGATAACGCATGGTTTGTCTTCGATACCTTGGGCTTAGCTCTGTTCACCATAGCCGGTATTCAGAAGACCATCGCACTAGGACATAGCTTCTGGGTAGCCGTTATCATGGGGTGTATCACAGGTGTGGCAGGTGGCGTCATACGTGATGTTCTGTTGAATAACATCCCCGTCATCTTTCATAAAGAGATTTACGCCGTGGCAAGTGTGGCAGGAGGTCTCACCTATTGGACACTCTTCTCGCTCGGAATGGGGCTTCCCCTGACGGTGATAGTCTCCTTTCTTATGATCTGTATAATACGCTTTGTTGCAGTAGGTTACCATATTTCGCTACCGACACTACACGATGAAGACGAAAAGAAAACGTAAAAAAGTTGATGAAAAGTTTGGTGGGTTGGAAGAAAAGTCATACCTTTGCACTCGCAATTAAGCAATAGCATTATTGCTTTTAGCGTTTGCAACCATTTTAATGGTTCCGTAGCTCAACTGAATAGAGCACTTGACTACGGATCAAGAGGTTACAG
>ERZ772955.1813-NODE-1813-length-12527-cov-10.815587_pt1 | contig 12527 bp, 10 predicted proteins | sample MGYA00511133_ERZ772955 | MGnify/ENA primary metagenome ERZ772955 (study PRJEB29015, sample SAMEA2737914) | human oral metagenome | biome: human oral; feature: human-associated habitat; material: dental | place: China | collected 2149 ... | reverse complement strand
AGAATTATTAGACGCACCCAACTCTTACGTTAGCAAGATTAATATTTCTTCTCACGTAAAAATTCTATTCATAAATTAAACATAGTGTATAGCACTAATAGCCTTCTACTCATAGTAAAAAGAAGCTGTAAATAGTAGAGAACGAATATAAAAAGCGGTGCTTTACACTTAACTATAAAGGTTCTAGACTGCATATTACATACTTCTTGCTATGATTTAAAACATAGTTTATAAACAAACTATCTATAACAAATCTTGCATGGACTAAAGCCTTTTAACTTTGCTGCACTCACAGAAAGGCTTTTTATACTGCCTGAGCATCTATTAAGACCACGGCAATTTTGACTTGAATGATACTTTCTCGCCTTTGGACCCATACAAATGTAAACTGTTCCAGACTGTACATCCGTATTTCTCTTTGTTGAAGCTGTCGTTCCTCCTATCGTAGAGAACAACGTAAGTGCTATAAACGCTGATTTGATAAATTGCATATTGGTATAAAGTAAGATTGTTGTAATGAACTTAGTAAATTAGAAGTGAGACCGAAAGGTAAAGGCTGTACCTCTCTGGGGTAAACATTTACTCCCACACTAATAGCAAGAGAACATAAAAGAAATAGGCAGTATACCTACGTAAAACATGGTATACCGCCTAAAAAATATATTTCTAAGAAAATACTACATTTCTTCCACTGCTGCCTGTGCCGCAGATAAATGTTCCTATTAATTAGTCTCAACATGAGAACACGTGGCATACACAAAAGCTTCAGTTTTTCAAATTATTTGCTTATCACATTTCATTCAAGTTTCTTTGAGGTACTTGGAAGCATCATCGGGATAGAGAACTTGACCCTTGAAACATTCTGTTGTATAGCAGAACTTTCCTCTTGTGACTTTCCACCAATATGGAACAACTCTACTACCTTGATACCACCTGTCATACCATCTGAACTTTTAGTATTGGTCTCTGAGGTGACTGCCACATCAAAGTCTATATTGCGTACGGGAACATAACCTTCTGTTGTATAAACTTTCTCAACATTACTACCTATAATGTGTGTAGGAACAATCCACGCAGTTGTTTCATTCTCTGTCTGCGCCTCCGTAATTCCTCCTGCAATATCAAATAAAACTTGTTTGATAAAATCCTTTAGTTCCATTGATTCATATTTTTAATAACATATTTTGCAAGCCCTTCGTCCCATTTCCTTAGCCTTAGACAAGGGAATCATCCTTATATTTCCGCTACATTTATTGAGACCACGACAACCTTTACTTTTGTGAAAAGTCTCGGCTTTTGGTCCAGTGCATATATACACAACAGAATTGGTACTGTTACTGTTAACGCTCTCCGTGAATACGTTCCCCAATACCAGATATAATGAAATGATAGCTAATAATTTCATAAGTTATATTTTATAAATTTTATGAGTTTTATACTATAAGTTGAGTTCATCTTTTATTTCATCTATTTGAGATTTGCTCTCTTCTACAAAAGTTTCCAAATCACTTATTCGAGAACTGTTTTCTCCTACTGTTTGTTCGAACTCCTCTACTTTCACTTCCACTTCATCTAAGCAAGATGAAAGAGAGCTTACCCAAAACAATAACGTAACAATCCCTATAAGCAAAATGATAATAAAACCTTCTGCAAGCAATAAACGCTTTTTATCATTATCAGACATGGTTATATTTCATCAGATAAATTAACAAAGTTTACTGGTCCATAGCTCAAAGTTGTCCAGTATTTCATTTCTCCGCCCTTTGTTTCGCCTTTTGAAGTTCTTATATTTATAAAGCCATCTTCTCTATTATTGGGAGAATGACCAAAAATATAATATTTAAAACCATCTTTATCTGTACCGCTCCACCTGAAATCGTATTTCTCCAAGAAAACTGTATATAGTCTATCTCTCTGCCGTTTTGCGTATTCAGCTGAATTTAAATTGAAACGGCTAGCAAAAAATATAGAATATAAGTACGTTGCACTACCTTCCACTTGAAAATCAAAATCCACATAGTCAAATTGCTCGCCTGCGAACGAGACATCATAATACGTTAACTTGTTTGTGGAATTTTGATAGCTATCCCTTCCTCCATTGAAACGTTTATCAAGCACACGTTTACACGAAGTATAGTTATCGCCAAAGCGTACTCCAACAACTGTTGGTAATGATTGTGCACTTAAGGTTATTACACATAATAAAAATAAAACACATAAGTAAAGATTTCTTTTCATAATTATAATTTAGTAAATAATATCATTTATTCTTATATTACTTCATAAATAGATTTATGAAAGTTAAGATAGCCCAGCAATATCACTATCATATTTAAAAGTTCGTTTGCAAATATAAAAAAATAAAAATTAAATAGCAAATAAGATAGATAAAAAATTAAAAAGATTATATAATCCTTAGTGAGTTCATAAACCTATATAAATAGTCGCAAAAAAGACATAACATATAAATTATAACTATTATCCAATTAGACAGAAGTTGCTCATTGAAACTGATGAGATATAGTTAACTTATAAAGCCTCTGTAAATTGACAAATTTGAATTCGTACATTTGCAGATAAATTAAATAATTCAATAAATACTCAAAAACAAGAACTTTTCGTTCAATTAGTCTTATTTCTTAACAGAAACTCACTTTATTATTTTTCCGTAAAAAAAGAGGTGATAAGGTCAACTTACACAAAAAGATTTTAAATAAAAAGGTTTACGTAAGCAAATAGGCGGTATACCTACATAAAAACATGGTATACCGCCTAAAAAATATATTTCTAAGAAATTACTACATTTCTTCCACTGCTGCTTGTGCCGCAGCAAGTCTTGCGATAGGCACACGGAATGGAGAGCAGCTAACGTAATTGAGCCCTACATGATGGCAGAACTTGACAGAACTTGGCTCACCTCCATGCTCACCGCAGATGCCACACTTGAGGTTCTTGCGTGTCTTACGCCCCTTCTCAACAGCCATCTGGATAAGTTGACCAACACCCTTCTGATCGAGAACTTGGAATGGATCAACATCAAGAATCTTCTTTTCCAAGTAACTTGGCAAGAAGCTAGCAATGTCGTCGCGGCTATAACCGAAGGTCATCTGTGTTAAGTCGTTTGTTCCGAAACTGAAGTATTCAGCCTTTTGTGCGATGAGGTCGGCAGTTAGAGCAGCACGAGGAATCTCAATCATCGTACCCACCTTGAATGGAACCTCTACACCTTCTTTCTTGAAGAGCTTATCAGCTGTCTTACGAATGATGTGCTCCTGTATATCAAGCTCATTTACGATACCAACCAATGGAACCATAATCTCTGGCATTGGGTTAAAGCCTTCCTTCTTCAACTGGATAGCAGCACCGAGGATAGCCTTTGTCTGCATGGCTGTAATCTCTGGGAATGTATTGCCCAAACGACAACCACGTAGTCCTAACATTGGGTTATGTTCTGACAGAGAACTTACACGGCTCTGGATGAACTGAACGCTTACACCCATCTCTTGAGCCATAATCTCTTGACCCTTTAAATCATGTGGTACGAACTCGTGCAATGGTGGATCAAGCAAGCGAATGTTTACTGGCATACCATCCATACACTTCAAGATACCATAGAAGTCTTGTTTCTGATAAGGCAATAGTTTATCGAGAGCCTTCTCACGATCTTCTGTGCTATCAGCGAGAATCATCTCACGCATAGCCTTTATCTTCTCATTCTCGAAGAACATGTGCTCTGTACGACAAAGACCGATACCAACAGCACCAAAGTTGCTTGCAACCTCTGCATCGTGTGGAGTATCAGCATTGGTGCGTACAACCAATTTGCTATACTTCTTACAGAGATTCATTAACTCGGCAAAGTCGCCAGTTACCTCTGCTGGGCGTGTCTTCACTTCACCTGCATAAACCTCACCAGTAGAACCATTTAATGAGATATAATCACCTTCACGAATGATTGTTCCATCAATCTCAACAGTACGAGCCTTGTAATCAACCATAATTGCACCAGCACCACTGACACAGCACTTACCCATACCACGGGCAACAACTGCTGCGTGTGAAGTCATACCGCCACGAGCTGTTAAGATTCCTTCAGCAGCTGACATACCTGCGAGATCCTCTGGAGATGTCTCAATACGCACCATAATTACCTGATGACCATCCTCATGCCACTTTGTTGCATCATCAGCAAAGAATACAACCTGACCGCAAGCAGCACCTGGTGAAGCTGGCAAGCCACGTGTCAATACATGTGCTTGAGCGCGTGCTTCCTTATCGAATACTGGGTGGAGAAGTTCATCAAGTTTATTTGGTTCACAACGCAAAAGAGCTGTCTTTTCATCAATCTCACCTTCGTGAAGCAAGTCCATGGCTATCTTCACCATTGCAGTACCTGTGCGCTTACCATTACGAGTCTGTAAGAACCAGAGCTTACCCTCTTGTACGGTAAACTCCATATCCTGCATATCGTGGTAATGCTTCTCCAACTTATCTTGAAGAGCATACAACTGAGCATATAACTCTGGCATAGCTTCTTCCATTGAAGGGAACTTCTTACGACGAGTTTCTTCATCAACATTCTGTTGCTTTGCCCAACGCAATGAACCTTCCTTTGTAATCTGTTGTGGTGTACGGATACCGGCTACAACATCTTCGCCCTGTGCATTGATAAGATATTCACCATTGAAACAATTCTCACCAGTAGCAGCATCACGAGAGAAGCAAACACCTGTAGCTGATGTTTCACCCATGTTTCCAAAGACCATTGCCATAACTGTAACGGCTGTACCCCATTCTTGTGGAATGCCCTCCATCTTACGATAAAGAATAGCACGCTCATTCATCCAAGAATCAAACACGGCACATACTGCACCCCAAAGCTGCTCCATTGGATCGTCAGGGAAGTTCTGCCCTGTCTGTTCTTTAATAGCATTCTTAAACAAAGTCACCAGTTGCTTCAACTCATCAACCGTCATTTCGTTATCGAGTTTGATACCACGCTGTGCCTTTACTTGCTGAATAATAGCCTCAAATGGGTCAATATCTTCCTTATTTACTGGTTTCATGCCTAATACGACATCACCATACATCTGTACGAAGCGGCGATAGCTATCGTAAGCGAAACGCTCATTGCCCGTCTTCTTTGCCAATCCCTCTACAACAACATCGTTCAGACCAAGGTTAAGGATTGTATCCATCATACCAGGCATTGATGCACGTGCACCAGAACGTACACTGACTAAAAGAGGATTAGAGGGATCGCCGAACTTAGAGTTCATAAGAGCTTCGATATGCTTAACGCTACTCTCAACTTCTGCTTTCAATAAGCCTACTACAGTCTCTTTACCCTTCTCAAAATACTCGTTACATACATCGGTAGTAATGGTAAAACCTGGAGGAACAGGAACACCGATAAGATTCATTTCTGCAAGATTAGCTCCCTTACCACCGAGGAGATTTCTCATGTCAGCCTTACCTTCTGCCTTACCATTACCGAAGGTATAAACTCTTTTTTCGCTCATAATTATAATTGATAATGTATTTTAGTTATTTATCTCTACGTGCAAATATACCAATAATTAGGTAAAGTGACAAACTTTTCAATGAATAATGTAATCTCTACCTTACATTTTCATCTTGTTAGCGGACACACATACCACAATAAAGATAGGCACAACGATGCATACTAGATTTTTTTAGTAACTTTGCAGCCAAATACAAAACAATTTATGAGTAGAAAGAGAAAGCCATTTCCTATATTTGAGAATGTCACAATAGAGGCAGTTGCTGCCGAAGGAAAGTGTGTTGCACACGTTGAAGACAAGGTTGTCTTTGTTCCATTTGTTGTTCCCGGTGACGTCGTCGACTTGCAAGTTCGAAAGAAGAAACGTAGTTATTGCGAGGCTACCGTCATTCGATTTATCAGCAAGAGCAATATGCGTGAAGAACCTATGTGCGAACACTTTGGTATCTGTGGCGGATGTAAATGGCAGAACTTACCTTACAGCGAACAATTAAAGGCAAAGCAGCAGCAGGTTTATGATCAACTGAGCCGCATTGGAAAGGTTGAGCTTCCTGAGTTCCGACCGATCATGGGTTCTGTCCACACAAAGGAATATCGCAATAAACTAGAGTTTGGTTGTGCTAATAAACGTTGGTACACCGCCGAAGAATTAGCTGCATTACCTGAAGGTGTCGGGCTTTCAGGTGGTGCCATTGGATTCCATATAACGGGCAGCTTCGATAAGATTTACCCTATTGAGAAATGCTGGCTCATGGATAATCTTTGTAACGAGATACGCAATGATATTCGTGACTATGCTTTAGAAACGGGGATGACATTCTATGACATTCGCGCTCAACATGGTTTATTACGTGACCTCATGCTTCGTAACTCTAATACGGGTGAGTGGATGCTGCTCGTACAATTCCATTACGATGAAGAGGGAGATGACGAGCGAGCAAAAGCTCTCATGCAGCATATTGCTGAGAAATTCCCACAAATAACCTCTCTTTTCTATGTCGATAATCAGAAGGGAAACGATACGTTCAACGACTTAGAACTAACGCTTTATAAAGGTAATGACCATATCTTTGAAACGATGGAAGACCTGAAGTTCAAGGTGGGTCCAAAGAGTTTCTATCAAACGAACACCGAACAGGCTTATCATCTCTATTCTGTTGCTAGAGAATTTGCCAATCTTACGGGAGATGAGCTTGTTTACGATCTCTACACAGGAACGGGAACAATAGCCAACTTCGTTGCTAAGAAAGCTCGTAAGGTGATTGGTATCGAGTATGTACCCGAAGCGATTGAAGATGCAAAGGTCAATTCCAACGTCAATAACATTGATAATACGCTCTTCTATGCTGGCGATATGAAAGATATTCTCACCGAAGAGTTTATCCAGAAGCAGGGACGCCCTGATGTTATCATCACTGACCCACCACGTGCTGGTATGCACCCTGACGTTGTTAACGTCATCCTCGGAGCAAGTCCTAAACGCATTGTTTACGTCAGTTGTAATCCTGCAACACAAGCACGAGATTTAGCTTTGCTTGATGCAGATTATAAGGTAGCCGCTGTTCAACCCATTGATATGTTCCCACACACCCCACACGTTGAGAATGTTGTGCTATTAGAAAAGCGATAATTATACTCGAATATAGAAGAGCCTCCTTTCTTTCCGAATGGAGGCTCTTCTCGTATGTAAGAGGTATCTTATCTTGTTAAATAAAAACAAAACATCAATTAGTTTAAATAAAAAAACTATATTTGCAAACCACATAAACTATTATTATTAACTAAGCTGTTATTCATTATGAAAATCATTAACTATCTGATAGCAACACTTTCCTTAGCAACAATGCTAGCGTGTAGCAATCATTCAGAGATTCAAAGTCCTATTCCTACTTTAACCAACTCTACGAATACAGGATGTAAAACAAGCCCCACTTTAGCTAGAGCAAACAATCTATCAGGTGGAGAAGGGAAAGAGTATCTTGCTTTAAAAGCATTAGGTGAAGGAAAGATGACTCTCGAACACCATAATGCAACACTGGCATGCGATGCCCTAATCAAAACCCAAATGAATACTGACGGGAGTAGCACAATAATATTGACAGAACAATCTACAGGAGACACAAATTGTACTTGCAAATACGACATACAATACACGATCTCCAACTTAGTACCCAATAAGTATCACGTTATCTTAAAGAAGCAGGAAATCAATCGCAATGGTAATCCCCTATCGGATGCCACCGTCTACAAAGACTTCTACTTTAAATATTCCACAGCATTATCATCCGTTATTAATTTAAAGTAAATAGCATACCAACAACAACTACGAATTAATTTATCAACATAAGAGAGTGTATCGCAGGACTTAACCGGTGCGATGCACTCTCTTTCTCTTTGCCTAATCCAATGTCGTGATTAATGAGCTTATCACGTTATCACAAGCTCGGCATATCCAATAAAGGTTCAGTGTCAATCTTTCCAGCACAGAATCTCCATTTGCGTTTAATTATCCAGTAGACTTACACAAAGAGTGTCTATGGATTCTGCTAATATAATAAGGAGGAATCTCGTCAAACTAAGAAGCATCATCAACTGATAATACAAGTCCTGTCGCATAGATAGTATATATCCTGTCATACTCTAAGTTAGAGTACGATATTATACACGTTTGTATAATTGATTATACACGTTTGTATAATTGATTATACACGTTTGTATAATTAGTTATACACGTCTGTATAATTGATTATACACGCTTGTATAAAAGACTATTGATTAGTTATCATTGATAGGATATATACTTATGATGGGGTCTGATAGATAATATAACATCAGATTATACCAACCTTGTTGTACAAAGCTTATCAGCTTTACAGTATATAGAATAAGGTAGGGAATGATTAGACAATGACATAGAGAGAAAAGCAGGATATTATTTTGCATTTATCCGATAAAGCACTATCTTTGCAGCATTAATACTCTAAGTATCATTACAACAGCTCTTATCTCACCTAAAATATACAATTTATGAGAAAAACAATTATCTTAGCAGCATTGATGTTTAGCAACATCATAAGTTATGCGCAAGGGCAGAAGTGGATAAACAATGTAAAGTTATCTGGCTTCGGAATCGTTCAATATCAATACAATGGTATGCACAACAGTAAGACGAGCAAGTCGAACAGCTTTAATCTTCGATTAGGTCGTGTGTCTTTAGATGGTCGCATATTAGACGATTGGTATTGGAAAGCACAATTACAAGTAAACGGCAATACTTCTACCTTAGGGGCTTCGCCTCGTGTAGTTGATCTCTTTGCCGAGTGGCAGAAGTACGATTATTTCCGTGTAAAGTTGGGACAATTCAAGAATCCATTTACATTCGATAACCCTATTCACCCTATCGATCAGGGCTTCATGAGTGTTGCACAAAGTGTATTGAAGTTAGCCAGTTTCTCTGACAGAGCAGGTGCACACCCTTCAAATGGGCGTGATATTGGTATTCAAGTGCAAGGTGACTTCCTAAAGAATAATGCGGGGCGCAACCTTGTTCACTATCAGGTAGGAGTATTCAATGGTCAAGGTATTAATACTAAGGATGTTGACCAACAGAAGAATATCATCGGTGGTGTATGGGTTATGCCCGTTAATGGTTTACGCTTAGGATGGTTCGGTTGGACGGGCTCATACGCAAGAAAAGGCACTTGGACTGATAATGCGGGTATAGTACAAAGCGGTGTACGCAAATTGCAGCAACGTCGTTATGCTTTCTCGGCTGAATATAAAGCGAATGATTGGACATTGCGTTCTGAGTATATCCACTCTACGGGTTATGCCTTTGCTAAGTCTTTGAGTAACACGGATGATGCAGCCGCAAAGGATTGTAACCTCAGTGCAGATGGTAATAAGGCACAAGGTGTATATGCACTGGTTATCGCTCCTATCATCCCTAACAAGTTGCATGCTAAGGCAAGATATGATATGTATCAGCCTTCGGATGGCGCACAAAAGCAGCGTACTCAATATGATATTGGTCTTGATTATGAGTTTACAAAGAACTTAGCTTTGAATGGCATCTATTCTTATGTGCATGATAGATCACAACACGCACTACAGGCTAATCCTAATTATTCTATGTTTGATGTGGAATTAAGTTTCCGCTTCTGATAGACAATAAAATACGGATATGTTCGTACATGTCCGTATTTTATTATACCTTTGCAATCTATCCATAATGACTAAAGTGGATACTATAAGGAATACACATTAAAGAGAGAACCCAAAAAGATGACAACAGAACACCATCACCAACACCACCATAAGAGCCATTCTAATAGTAGAATTGGGCGTCATACAACGATATCATCTAAAGGAGCACAACGCAGACATAAAATCAATCAAGTTCTAAAGTTCGTTGCGACCATTGCTGCAATCTGCTTACTATATCTTGTATGGTGGATATATAACAACTAATCACAAATACGGCGATAGGCTTTAAGAGTTTGTTACCGATCTTTATTTAGGATATGAAGGTGATAGTGCGAGCCGTCATTATCAATGCGCATCATCTTATGTTGGAAGCTCTTTTTATTCGAAAGAGATAAGGCTACATGCCCCATTGTGCGACGCAAATTTATCTCAACGAGAGGATGCAACTTAAAACCAACGTCTCCCCTACTCCCATTAGCTACAATCATCATATCAACACCTAATGCTCCATAATAAATGCCTGTTAGCTGTTTCGACAGTAAAGTTTCTAACGCCTGTGCTATATTATTTAGCACTGGTATTGAGATATAGGCAGAGAGGAGTTCTTGTTTAACTTCTTCTTTCTCAAGACTATTGCCTATATATGCCCCATTCATTGTATGGAACACTGATAGACCTACATAATGAACACCATCTTTATCCGCAATGAACTCCATCCCAAAGTCTTTCACCTTGTTATAATAAGGCTCAACCATAATACTCCCTTGCTGCTTGATAACGTTGTTCGCCCAATTAAGTATTGCAGGTTCGATCATTGTATCAATATAACGAACACCCCTCCCACTGCTACTCCATGGAGCTTTTATCACAGCCTTATCAATTTTCTCTAAGAGAGAAGTAAGTTCTGCTACATTCCTTGCACAAAACGATTCACCTATTAATATATCCTCATCTAACAACTCTCGCAATTCACGCAAAACTTGTGAGGCATACTCCCGATTACTAAGTTCTCTAATTGCTGATAGGTTTTCATCCGTGGGTAATACGTTAGCCTTAATCCCTAATTGCTCCAACTGGAACTTGATTGCAGAATCCCAACCCCATGGCATTACCTCTGTCACTTCATCAATAATCTGTTCTATATTATCACTATCAATAAAATGAACTTGCTGACCATAACTCATAAAGCGTCGAGCATGGATTCGGGCAGAATTGACATTCTCTACTAGAATATAATCGCCATCTTTAGCCCATAGAACTGGCAAATAATCCAAATCATGCCTCATTTGCCTACCAGCATGGGGGGCTGTAAAGTACTTATTATCATAAGCTAATGCAATATCATGTTCCGGATTGAATATATGTAGTGTCATCGTACTTTATTTTTACGTCATGCAAAGTTACATTAAACCAAATGCAATACAAAATAAATGCCTTTAAATAACATTTTTTGCTATATAGAGTTTGCAAATCAAAGAAATAATTGTAACTTTGCAAGTGCATAATACAAAAATCCAACAAGAACAAGATGGACGCATTCTTTCGTACTCACTCATACCTAGTGGAGCATACAAATGCCCCTGTTCGTCGTTGTCTCATGGATGAGATAGATTGGAACGACAAACTAATAGGTATCAAAGGAACAAGAGGCGTGGGAAAGACAACATTCTTGCTACAATATGCAAAGGAGCGTTATAGTTCTACTGACAAGCAATGTCTCTATGTAAATATGAATAACTTCTATTTTCAAAGTAGAGGAATTGCGGACTTCGCTGGAGAGTTTTATCGTAATGGAGGAAAGGTTCTGTTGATTGATCAAGTATTTAAGCAGCCCGATTGGAGTCGTGAACTACGGCGGTGTTATGATAATTACCCCAATTTACAGATTGTCTTTACAGGGTCAAGCGTGATGAGACTGAAAGAAGAGAATCCAGAACTAAACAGTATCGTCAAAAGCTATAATCTACGTGGCTTCTCCTTCCGAGAGTTTTTAAATTTACAAACAGGATTACAACTTAAGCCTTACTCTTTAGAAGAGATTCTAAATAACCACGAGGAGATTACCAATCAAATCTTATCTAAAGTTAGTCCGACAAAGTATTTCCTTGACTATCTTCATCATGGTTTTTATCCTTTCTTTTTAGAACATCGCAACTTTTCAGAGAATCTTCTGAAAACGATGAATATGATGACTGAGGTTGATATCTTACTCATCAAGCAAATAGAGTTAAAGTATCTGACTAAGATAAAGAAGCTCTTTTACCTCTTGGCACTTGAAGGAACAAAAGCTCCCAACATCAGTAACCTTGCAAAAGAAATAAACACAAGTCGTGCAACAGTGATGAATTACATCAAAAATCTTACTGATGCTAGACTTATTAACTTGGTTTATCCTGTTGGGCAAGAGTTCCCCAAGAAACCATCGAAGGTGATACTACAGAATCCAAATCTGATGTATGCAATCTATCCTATCCAGGTGGAACAGCAACAACTTATGGAGACTTTCTTTGTTAATACAATGCAAGAAACTTGTGTTATCAATGAAGGAGGAAAGCAAGGAACTTACATTGTCAATCAAAAGCATAAAGTTAAGATATGTAATGCTGAGAATAACAAGATTCGATTCAGTAATGACACTATCTACGCAAAATATAATACTGAAGTTGGGAAAGATAACCAAGTACCACTTTGGTTAATGGGATTTCTTTATTAGAAAAAGACCAAAAACATTATAAAACAATTTTCATTTAATAAATTTCAAAATGGCTAAAGAAAAGAAGTTTATCACTTGTGATGG
>ERZ772955.1810-NODE-1810-length-12529-cov-25.010342_pt1 | contig 12529 bp, 19 predicted proteins | sample MGYA00511133_ERZ772955 | MGnify/ENA primary metagenome ERZ772955 (study PRJEB29015, sample SAMEA2737914) | human oral metagenome | biome: human oral; feature: human-associated habitat; material: dental | place: China | collected 2149 ... | reverse complement strand
TGAGATATTCGGAATGCCCATGCGCATAGCCCGCACAACCACCCGTGACGAAAAAGAATTGTCCAAGATGGAGAAGATGATGGCCGAAATGGGTACAGAGGGCTGGGGTATCTTTCAGCAGGGGACAGACATAGAAGTCGTAGAGTCCACTAAAGGAGATGCCTTCAATGTTTACGACCGCCGCATTGACCGTGCAAACTCCGAACTCTCCAAACTCATCATCGGGCAGACCATGACCATCGAGGACGGTTCGTCACTATCACAGTCGGAAACTCACTTGGAGGTATTTCAAAACCTCGTAGAGGCTGATTGCGATATGCTTCGCGATGCCATAAACAACCAACTCATTCCGCGTATGATACGGCACGGCTTCCCTTTGCAGGGCATTCACTTCGACTGGGACTACAGCGTGGACTATACGCCGGAGCAACAAGTGGCTTACGAGCAGCTCGTCTTGAACAATTACGAGGTGGATCCATCCTACTTCGAGGAGAAATACAACATGCCCGTAGGCGAGCGCAGGCAGCAGGTTCCCGTTCTTGGCCCCACACCCCCCGACGGTGGCGGTGAAGAGCCCAAGGGCGATAAAACACCCAAGCCGGGCAAAAAGAAGCGACAGGAACAAAATAAACGCCCTTTTTTCGACTGAGCCCCTCTGACTACGAGGGGCTGCACGAACGCTATGCCCATCTGCTGGACAAGTCCGCACTGCAAGCCACTTTCAGCCGTGAAGAAGATATAAGGAAAGAACTCTCCACGCTCTTTGAGGGAATGATGCGGACACTTTACAAGGTGGAGGGGGCACAGTTCCGCATTGAGATTCTGGAGACGCCTAAAATGCGGGACTTCATTGAGGCGCATGCCGCTGCATTGGACTCTTCCTTTGAGCAAGTGGCGATGTCCGATACGATGCGAAAGCGGCTGCAACGGTCTGACCACATATTCTCCGGCATGAAGACCTTCCACGAACTGAATGAGGCGTTCCCGTCGCTACTCGATGAGAACGGCAATCGAAAGTCATTCGAACAGTTCCTGAATGACGTCCAAAGCATTGACAGTACATACAACCGGAACTATCTCCGTGCGGAGTATAATTTTGTGCAGGCCTCCGCACAGATGGCTGCCAAGTGGGAGGGCTTCATGCAGGATGGCGACCGGTACAACCTCCAGTACCGTACTGCAGGAGACGATAAGGTACGCCCTGAACATGCCGCTCTTGACCGTGTAACGCTGCCCATCACTGACCCGTTCTGGGAGGAGTATTACCCGCCGAACGGATGGAACTGCCGCTGCACGGTTGTACAGGTGCGCAAGTCGAAATATCCCGTCACGCCCCACGACGAGGCGATGGCGCTCGGAGAAGAGGCGACGGGCAAGGACACAAAGGGGATATTCCGTTTCAACGCCGGACTGGAGCAGAAGTCCGTACCCGACTACAACCCCTACACCATACGCCGCTGCAGGGACTGCGATATTGCCAAAGGTAAACTGAAACTTGCTTTCATTCCTGACAATGAACTTTGCGCTGCCTGCTGGCTTATAAGGGCTCAAAAACACGAGAACATAGGGGCTGCGAAACGCATCCTGAAATATGACGAAAGAATATGGGAAAGAACCTATGTTTCGCCAAAGGACATCGGACTTGTGGCTACGCAGTTGGAGCGCATAGCAGAAGCTACGGCCAGCAATGCCGAAAGGAACAAATTCAATAAAGAAATGAGAATGTGCAAGGTTCTTGCCGACAATGGGCACGATGTGGAATACCTTCAGGGGGTGAATCGTCCAACAGGACAAACCTACGATATTCTGTTTGACAACATAAAGGCTGACCTGAAATGCGTAACCGGTGGGTCAGGCAACATTGTCAAATACGCCAAAAAGGCACTCACAAAGCAAGGAGGAGAGGCGGTCGTATTCGAGATACCTACACATGATGCGAAATACTATGCCGCTCTGACAGAAGCACGACGAAAATGTACCGGCAGGATTTTCTTCTATATAACGGACGAAATGGTATTGAAGGAATTGAAGATATAAAAAAATAAGGCCGCTGAAAAGCGACCTTGGGGCGGTACACGGTCATTACTTCGACCCTGTCCCTTCGTATTTCTACGCACTGCAAATATACAAAAAAATCCGTTACTTCCAAACAAAAGTAGCGGATTTTTTGTTTTTAGCCTTGTTTTTTCGTTCAGAGGCTCTTGATGGCTACACATTGGTAGCTTTCTATGTTCTCGACAATTTCCTCGTGGTTGTGGTTTGTCCGGCTTTCCACCAGGTCAAATTCCATGAAAGTATCACCTTCCATGCAGGTCAGTGCCTTGTGTATCTCCTCCAGCAGGTCGAATACCTTCAGGCTTTCCTCCCGGAACTCGCTGCCGGCACTGACGCTGCCCGTCCAGTCCGTTACCACATGCAGGTTCACTATCGGCTCGGCACGGTATTCCACACCGTTCTGAATAGCCTGCCACTGGATGGGGGCGAACTCCACGAACACAGCGGGACGTTCCCATTGCTCCTCCTGCTCGATGAACTCGACGTTGTGGTTCCACAGGTCGATATGCTTGATGGCTCCGCCGCTTACTGTCTTCAGCTTATCGCAGAGCATCTTGTACAGTTCCTTTCTCATTTCTCGTTAATCTCGAATTCAAAGTTGATATACTCGGTGATATTCTCCTCAATGATTTCCCGGACGGCTTTCTCCACTTCCGGACTGGTGCCCAGGAAACGGCGGCGCGGTATCCTGATGGTCGTACCGGCTTTCTTCAGGGCCATGAACTTCCAGAACTCGGCTTCCTCGGAAAGCTGCACCGTGCGCTTGTCATTCCTGCGGCTGCCGTCCTTCTTCCTGCCGAACGAGCCGGTCGCCTCGTAGTATTTGTGCCAGAAGTACCGCTTCATCTTCGCTGTCACCACAATCTCGCCGCCCTCGTTGTGAATGGCTGCATAGGGTTCTTCGGTGAAGAAGGTAATGCTGTTCTCCGTTGTCCGGCTCTGTATGCTTCTGCGGAGCCGTCCTGTATTGACCAGTATATGGCCTCCCGGGCGCGTGGGACTCTTGCGACGCTGCCACGCCTCGCCGAAGAATGACTGACGTTCGAAGTTCTGGTCGAACTCCTCCGTCATCTCCACGCGGATGTCATTAAGGATTCTTCCTAAAATACGACGGGTCTCTGGTTTCATCTTCTATAAACAGCTCAGGGAACAAAAAGCCCTCTGCTGAAAGCTCCGAGCTGTCCTCGATTCCGGGACTGCCCGATGCCTTCAGCAGATTGTAGAAGGTGCGCTCGCTGATGCCGTACTTGGGGTAGACATAACGCTTCCATATCTCACGGTTCGGAAGACCGGTCTTTACGTAAGTGTCATATATATGGTTGATGTCGGCAACGCGTTTGGCATAACTCTTTCCTTTCCTTTTGTTCACCGCTGTGGGATTTGTTAGGGTTGTTGACTGTTTCTGTACGGGCGGATGTCGAGGCTCATCTTGCAACTCACCAGCATCCTGCCGCTTCCCTCACACTGGGGACACCGGACGCGTGTCAGTGTCCCGTCTATGCTTGCCTTCTGGAAGCCCGTGCCGTGGCATTCACGGCACAGGGCTACCTTGGGCGGTTTCGATACTTCCCTGATCATACGCTGGTATCTTCTTTCTTGGGTTCGACATAAAAAGCCTCGTCCTGTACTACTTGAATGCCACATTCAACCATCTGCTCACGAAGAGGACGGTAGCCACGGTTGTTTGGATCACCACCGCCAAGCTGAACTTCCACCTCTCGGTCTGCAAGCAATTTGTCCTTGGCAATCTCCTCTGTCTGGCGGATATAGCTTGGCAGGAAGCTCTTTACAAGGTTCTGCGCACTCGCCCAAGTAAAGCCTTTCAGTGTCTTCAGCTTCGGTGTTCCTGTACGGAAACCGATGGTACCGTGAGCCATGTCGAGGCTCTTCTTCTTGGCAAAGAGCTCGGCTTGGTTCTCCGTGGCAAAAGCCTGCAGGGTATCGAAAGCCTTGTCCCTCTCCTCGGTGAGGGTCGCCAGCTTGTCTGCATACTTCTCACGGATCTTGGCACACTGCAGCTCAATGTCCGCATTGATTTTCTGCAACTGTGCATCGTTCTTGGCGTAAGTTGCGAACGCTTCATCGGCGGCTTCTCTGCTCACGCCGGTAATAATTACTTTTTTCTTTCTTGTTGCCATTGTCTTTTCTTTTTATAGGGTTGATAAAACTAATCTTCTATGTCGGGCGACCAGTTCAACTGCTGGCGTTCCTCCTCAATTTCAAAAGAGAGCTGCTCAAGGCAGGTATCATACTCCATTTCACTCAAGCCCTCCGTGAGTTCTTTGATGTGCTCCATCTCACGCTTTACAAATTCTCTTGGTGTCATATTCATTAACTTTCTGCTATATTACCCATCGGGACATAAACAAATGAGGTCGTATTCTTCTGCTCTTCCCGTGCTTGCTGCGGCTTAAAGCCACCCTTGCGTTTGATTATCCTCAGTTTTACGGAGAGTTCTTCAAGTTCCTCTATGCTGATATTCCTGAAAGGCTTGCCGGCAAGACGGGGATTCAGGCAGAAGTTATCCACTCGTGCCCAGTCCGTGGTATCGATACCGAGCTGCTGCATCAGCTTCAGGCACATGCTGCGCTTTCGGCGGAGTTCCTTCCGGATTGCCTCTCTGCGCTTGTCAAAACCTGCCACTCGTTCCATATCGTTGCACATCGCATCGTACTCCTGTATGGTGGTCTCGTGCAGATGGACCGTCCGACCGTGGGTATATTGCTCCACAAGCGTTTCCTTATCTGCTCCGGGCAGTTTTTTCAGCAGACAGTAGAAACGTGCGTAGTTCCGTTCCGCTCCCATAGCTTCTCCTCCTTCCAGTCCTTGTATGCGCTGCGGCCACAGGCTACGACCTCGGCCACGCTGTTCTTGAAAATATCGATGTCGAACAGTGGTGTGCCGTGTACACAGATGTACAGCCTGCTGTTGAATTCCATTACCTGCACAGCTTCCCGTGCCTCTGCATCAAGTGCCGCCTGACGGTCTGCTTCGATACGCTCCGCACGCTGCTCGTGCCACACTTGAATACGCTTCTTGATTTCATCTAAAAAATTTTTCATTGCATTTATATCTTTAAGTTATACGTTGTCCGAAGCCTTCCACTCTATCGTGACCACGGCATCCACGGTCTTCCTGCCCAGACAGATCGGGCACGGGACCTTTTCGCTCTCTCCGCAAGTGTCAGATCCCCAGAAGTAGCCGTTGCCGTGGCAGTATCCGCAGGCGTGCCCCCTGCTCACCAGGCGTTCGGAGGCTGATTTGATCCTCGGCGGAACGAGTTCTACCATTCTGTTGATTTTGCTCATTGTCTTTCTTGTTTTGACAGTCTTATTCTTTCGGGCAGTACCACGGTATAGTTGCAATACCGGCAGCACCGTCCTTCCGTTCTCACAGGATAGGGATTATTACCCATCCCCTCTATCTCTTTGCCGCAGATGCAGCATTTTTCTTTCTCGTCCATATCACAGATTGTTACTTGTTTTCAATATACCTTCTTTCCAGACTACATAATGGTTTCCGGCTTCACCGATTGACCTGCCCAAGCAGTAGGCTTTGTAACCCATCACACGAACCTTCATATCGCAGATATACCTTAGCCGTCGTGCCGGTTTGCCTGTTGGCTCACTTTTGTCTTCCTGACTGATGAAGATGAAGCACTTGCGATTGAAACGGCGCATCAAGGCAACAGCAGCAGGATAAGTCCATCCGAAATCGTCGTATGCCACTTGATAAGAGTCCACGATAATGAATTTCGGGGATTTGGGCTTGGAAAGACGCTCGGCAAGTTCCTCTATCGAATCATCGGTTACAACTCGAAAACGTCCTTGTACCTCGTTCATTCCCAAATAGTCCATTCGGCGCTGAAAACTCTGGTTTACACGTTCCTCATAGCTCATATAGAGAACAGGACCATACTTGCACAGTTCCTTGCCCAACTGCATAACAAACGAGCTTTTGCCCTGCGCACTTGCTCCACTGATGAACCAAGAGGCATTCTCGGCAGGGAAGCCGAACGGCTCACTCCACTGCTCACCCCAAGGCAATGTCACCCATTTTTTGGCTGCAATCTCTTTCGGACTGTATGCGCGTTTGGTCATAGTTATTTTTTCAGAACCTCTATTAAGTAATCGGCGGCCACACGAGATAACCATGCCGCACTTCGGAATACATCTACAGCGGTATTATCCCCCTCTAACTTTACCTGTTGACAGGTTTGAACATAAAGGTCTTTTGCTATCTCATACCGGCGCTGCTCCCAGTCTATCTCGTTAGCCTTGGCCATTTCCTTACGCATACCGATAACGGCTTCCATAGCCTCCATTTCTATTTTTGTCATATTATCCAAGTATAATAGTTAGTCCCTTGTCTGTAATCTCCACATCATTGCGGTCAAAATCATATTCCTCATCATTATTTTCATCATAGTATCTGAAGAAATCGTCAATACGACCTTCTGCGTATTCTCTCAATTCTCCAAGACTGGTATCCTCGGGAACATACCCTGTATACTTCATTACAATGCTTACACGTTTCATATCATGCTCCTTTCTTTATTTTCTCAATTTCCGTATATACTCTTCGCAGCCCGCCGCTGCTCTTGCGCACGATCTGGCCGATGTCCATGCCCTTAGGGGCGTTCACCGTCGCCACCACGCGCGCCTGCTCCAGCAGGAACGCCTTGCGCTCGTCCGCCTGGTCGGGAGTCACCTTGCTGTACTTGCCGCCATACCGCGAAAATATCTCGGCATAGCCTACCTTCTGGCATTCCACCATGCGGTCTATCTTCGCACGAAGCCCGTCCGCGCCCATCATATACCATCCACAGCACATTTCCGTGGCGTTCCACAGGGCTTTCAACTCAAGGAAAGCTTCGTATTGCAGGTCGCCAGCCTCGTCAAGCACGACCAATGGACGCTCCATACTTCTGAGGTAATACACGAGGTCTTCGTAGGTGTCCTGATACTTGCCGCTTGTACCAACGCCAAACTCCTTGGCTATCTTTTTGACCAATGCACGCTTCGTCTTTACCTGAGAGCAGTCCACATACACGGCGTTCCGATGCTCATGCACATACCAGCGTGCCGCATAGGTCTTGCCGATGTTGGGCAGGTCGCAGAGTATCACGCTCAGGCTGCGTTCCTGACACGCCTCCATCTGCAGGCTGATATACCTGAAGGTTTCCGTCTGTGCCCCTTTCCATTCTATCGTCTCTCGGAGGTTCACGTCCAACCTCCGGGCAATGTTTACCCAGTTGGCATCACTCAGCGCTTTCTCCGTTTGGCCTTTTTTCAAGCCGTTATAGACACTTGGAGAGATACCCAGTACCGATGCGTGCTTCGCATCACTCGGATAGTTCTTGCGGTTGGCTGCTATCGCCTCCAGTATCCGCTGTTTTTGAGTCTCACTAATCATATTCTAATGGCATTTTAACGTTATTCTATATGTCTGCGACCGCTCTGTCCGATGCGCTTGGCAATGGCATTTTTGGCTCATATTTCAGAGGAGCGGGGGATTTCAGTTCCAGTACCTCCTGCTGTGCCTGTTGGCTCGGCTTCAGTATTCCCAGTCTGTCGATGGCGTTGTCCTCAACATATTTGTTGAACTTCGCTATCTTTTTCTGCTGTTCCACGAATGCAGCTTGGTCTTCTTCCGTCTGTTCGGCCATAACACGGCTGTAAGTATTCACTTTCTCCACGGTGTCGATGTATTTGCCTTTCTGATAAATAAACACCTCCTGTGGAGCGCCTTCATCATCGGGAAGATAACAGGCTGTTACCTTATAATTGTTCGGTTCCAGCCGTTCCAGTACACTCGTGCTGCTCAGCCACCAGTCTTCGTGTGCCACCCTTACGGTCGAATTTCTGCGAATACTCGTTTCCACTCTTTCACCGATATGATAGGCAAGCGTTCTCGCGTCGTATGGCAGCAGGTTCGGGTTGATGTTTGCCTCCAGCACCTGCCAGCGCGTCATTCCCGGATACATCTTCTGGTTGGGGTGCAGCATGTTGTTCCACTCTTCATTGTCCTTGCGGTCATCGGCAACCAGCTGCTCCCAAGTGAAATATTCCTTGTCCTCGTAGAGTTCGTTGGTCTCGTCGCTGATTTTCTGATACTCCTGACGCCACTTGCCCTTGCCGTAGAAACGGCCGATACCCTCGTGGTTCTTGTGTATCACGCTGCGCTTCTTCGCACCGTTCAGAGGCTCGGCATATTTCTCCTGTGAGTTCAGAGGGGCGCAGAAGCGCACGAACCTGAACACCGTCTCGGCTTTCAGGAAGCCCTCCTTGTACTGACTCATCAGGTGGTTCTCCACTTCGATACCGGCAGGAATGCCCCAGCCGTTACTGGCTATCAGCCGGAACATATCGCGGAAGCAATCCACTACGAGCCGCTCGTCCTTCTTCCTCGCATAGCTTGCGCCTATCACGCACTGGCTCACCACATCGTAGGCATAGTAAGCATGTACACGTTGCTTCGTGTCCTTCAGCTTTCGTGTCAGGTCCACGTCGTCCATCGTGATCTGGCTCAGTGAGAAGTGTCCGCTGTGTCTGTGCATATAAGGCATTTGCTCGTGCATGAAGGTGCTCCAGCTCGACAGCGATTTCTCTATCAGCATCTTGGTTGCCGGCTCGTTCAGTATGTTGTTGATGGTGCTTTCGCTGAGATACTTCGGATCACCGTTCTTATCCGTGAAATCATCGGGGTTGAAGAGCTCTCCGGTCTTCGGGTCATAAACATCAAGCTCACCACATACAAAGCTGATATACATCTCATGTACGTTGCTGTTGTAGGGCTTGTTGGGCAAGACAGCCAAGCCACGGACCAGCTGTTTGGTCTTGTAATCCACTTTCCTTGCGCTCTGGTTGCCGAACTTGCCGCTGATAAGACAGCCGTAGCCGTTGCGCTTGTAGTCGTTTACCTTCTTCCTGAAGCGCAGCGTACTGGCAGGGAGCGTGTGTACCAGTTCCTCGCGCAAGGTCTCGATGGTCTTTGCCATCATATCCCAGTTGTATCTGCCACCGAACAGGCGTTGGCTGTCCCGTGCGCGCTCATAAAGCTTGATGCAGCAGTTCAGCACCGAGGCATTGATGATATACTCACGTTTCTTTTTCTCGTCAAGGTCGATACCTGTCTTGCTGCGATCATGGAAGAAGGCAACAGCAGCTTGGTCCATCTCATAATTGGAAAGCACCCACGTCTTGATGCGAACCTTGTCGCCACCGGGATACATTTCCTCGACAGCCTCCTTGTATTTTGTCGGCAAACTGTCTATGGCAATCAGAGCACAACAGCCATTCGCACCACCTCCACGACGGACAACGTCTATCTGACCTTTCCAAGCCTTATATTTGTAATTAGGCTCGGTCATAATTCCGCTGTCCACAAGCTCGTGGTAGGATATGCAAAGTTTATTACCGTAATACTCCATACCGTCCTCCTTATCTCAATGCCGATGCCCAGTTATGGATGGAAGGTATTTCGCTGACCATCACGTGATTGTAGCGCTTTACTTCTGTTCCTTTGTGAAACACTACGCAGTTCTCCTCCTTATAGCAGAACTCCAGCAAAACATCGTTGGGCAGATGCCATCGCATATAGCCGTCGGCATCGTACAGGATTTCAGCTTCCTCAGCTTTTACCATTACAATGCCTCCACGTTGCAAAGCGAGCGTGCGTATCTTCTTCATAAGGTCGTTGCCCTCATTTATATCCTCAAAGTGCGTAGCATTGAAAATTGTGCGCTCAGTGACCTTTAGTGCCTTTGAGATAAATTCGCGGTCTGCTTTCTGAATGTGAATGTACTTTTTCATAATCTCACTTATTTATTAGTTATACTTGGGACGGATGCCGGGAGTCGAACCCGGAGGTAGCGATCCTGCTGTCCGAGCCATCCGTCTTGTTATCCTACAATCTATTTACCCTCTTTTTCCAAGAACTTTCTTTTAATTGTTTCAAATATCATACTGTTCAGCTTTAGGACGGCTATGTATGTTTCGTCCTTGTAACGCACTTCTTTGTTTGGTTCTGCAGCATTCATATCGCAAATAATTTCGCCTACAGCATCCAAAAGTCTGTCCAAATTGTCATCATCTACTTGATACAAAAGTGTCTCGTTCATAATCTTTAATTCTTAAAATTCGTTACTCTCGGCCTTTTTTCGTATATTTGGCCGCATTTCCAAATGGAACACGCTGCAAAGATAGCGATAATTTTCAACACTCCAAATTAAAATGGGGATAATTTTCAATTTATGTGTAAAATTACATCAAGATTCGAGGAAATATCCAAGCAAGAAGGGATTACGATCGGTGCTTTGGAGAAAAAGATAGGGGCAAGTAAAGGCGTTTTGTCACGAGCTATTGCAAAGGGGACGGACATACAAGCTAAATGGATAGAGTCCGTTGTTGAAAATTATCCCCAATATTCTGCCGAATGGCTTCTCACAGGTAAAGGTAGTATGCTTAAAGAAGAGAAAACAGAAGATGTCTCAGCCCCGGTGGTCAGTTATGACCTCAAAATGGGGCAGCCTTATTATGATGTCGACTTCTTCGGGGGGTTCAGTGAAATATACAACTCGCAAGTTTCATTGCCGGATCGCAACATCATTGTGCCAGGTTTCGACCGGGCACATCTATGGTGTAATGTTACAGGACATTCCATGGAGCCACAGATCAGCCACGGCGACATTATAGCTTTGCGGCCATGCACGATCAACGACATTCAATATGGAGAAATATATGCTGTTATCCTTGACACAATCCGCACAATTAAGATCATCCGTCGTGGGTCTTCTAAAAAAGTCCTTCGTTATGTCCCGATAAACCCCAATTTCGATGAGCAGGAGTTCGCCGTCAACCGCATCATCAATATCTTTGAGGTGATCGGCAGTATCAGCAAATTCTTTTGATCATGAAGAAATATTATCTTGTATCCTTTCTTATTCTGACATTAACAGCTTGTCAAAAGACTAAAGAGGAAGTTGCAAATAAATTTATACAAAAGTTCTCTAATGAAGCCTCAGATGAAGGGACGGAGGTGGAAATAGTGAAAACAGACCCTCTCGTACCGGCACAGCTATCATTTGATGAAACTGAGAAGGGAATAAGTATAAAGCAGTCTATTGATAAACTTCAAGAGGAGACCCACGAGCAGTTACAGTTTATCAAGCCATGGGCACAGGTCACAGATGTTAGCAGTGACTTAAAAGAAATCAATCATAAAATAAAGGAGATTCAACGTCTTGAAAATTCATTGACCACTGCTCGTAAACATTTTAAATACGATACAACTATGCTTATGAAGCCAGTTATAATTAAAATCAGAGAGAAAGGGCAAGTTATCACAGACACAGCTTACTTCTTCTTTGATAAGCAAGTAAAAAGATGTACGGGTATTAAAGCTAGAGAAAAAGGCGTTTATCAATATATCGAGACACCCATTTTGGTACCAATCAATTAATTGACAACTCTCTTTATGATCGACCTCAACTGACTCAACACTCTGTAACATTCCAAGCGTATCCCTCCCCCTCCCTTGTAGCTCCCTATATTTTGAAATCCCCCCTCTTTTATGTCCTTAATCTTTGCGAAGTACCTGATATTCTGCTATATAATAAGGTGTATTTTAAAAAGTGGATGGCATTTTTGGGGGGGCTATCGGTACAAAAAACGTGCATATCATTAAAAAAGTAGTATCTTACCCTCATTGTATCGCACCCCCTCAAAACCTACTTTACTAACCCCAGTTATCGAAAAAACTAACCCCACTTTTTAACCCCACCCTTAACCCCAGCACCTAAAATCGCCAACAAAAGCACGAAAAAAAGGATGATAAAACCACTCTGATTTTACCACCCTCTCAAACGGCGTTTTAATGCCGTTCTAAGCCTTTTCTTTCTTAGTCTTTATACGCTGCCCCAGAACCACCCGAAATGAGCGTAGATTGCTTTATTACAGCCCGTTTCGTGATAATCGTACCATTGCCTGAAAGCCCGGCATGGAGCAAATAATTACGTGTAGCACCTACCTGCTCAGGCGTAAATACTGTATAAACGGCAGAAATACTGCTGAAATACCAGTCTTTCCGTTTCGTTTCCTTTAATCCGTGTATCAAATGTACGTGTATAACCTTTGCCATAATCTATTATTTTATATTGCAAATATACTAAATAATAATTATATGGAATAAAATAGCACTTTATTTTTTTTATAAAACACCAATAAAAAAGAGCAGATTTACTGCCCTCTTTATTCTCCTCATTGTTCTATGTAAGCCTTCTGTAAACCAATGTGAGTCTTTCGCCAACTTAATAAGCCTCATCAAGCCTCAAATGTAAACCGAAATTAAAGCAATGCAAACGTTTCGTTTTACAGGCTCATATTCTATCAATACGCATAACTCTTTGAAACATAAAGCAATAAGCCGTTTTTATCTTCAACTCATTTTATACGCTTCGTTCTGTGCCCCATAA
>ERZ772955.1809-NODE-1809-length-12531-cov-13.137223_pt1 | contig 12531 bp, 8 predicted proteins | sample MGYA00511133_ERZ772955 | MGnify/ENA primary metagenome ERZ772955 (study PRJEB29015, sample SAMEA2737914) | human oral metagenome | biome: human oral; feature: human-associated habitat; material: dental | place: China | collected 2149 ... | reverse complement strand
GCTTGGCGGGGTCTTCGATCTCGCCGCCGACGTAGTACGGGAGACCGCAGTTCGCGAAGGATACATAGCTCCCGCGCTCCAGGACGATGATCTCGGCGTCCTCGGCGCGCCTGCGCAGGCGCGCCGCCGCGCTCATGCCGCCCGCGACCCCTCCGACGACCACTACTCGCATGTTCGGCTCACTTTCTGTCTCCAATGCCGAGGCGCGCCTGCCACAACAAGAGCAATAATACCCCTGGGGGTATCAAGAGGCAACAGTAACTCCGCGCCCAACCGTCATGAGGTCGCGCCTCAGCACACAAGACCGGTAGCGTCCCGCATAGTGTGTAACCGTGTGGTGATCGGCCTGTTGCTTGTTATGGGTGCGGTCACCGTGTGATCCTTCGAGAAAGCTCTCTACTTCTCACTCGAAACGATGTGGAGGCACAACGATGACCGCTCCTCGCGTTATCGACCTCGCTGGCGTGGCCGGCAGGGCAGCAGGCGGCGATCGTCGCAGGGACGCGGGCGCATCCGGAAGTTGAGCACAAACGCGAGGAGAGGGTCTCGCCCCATGGCGCAACATGTATTTTTGACGCATAATATTCCTCGTCGGCACGAGGAGGAATATTATGCCCGACAAGGACATGATTGCAGTTATCCAGCGCGCAGCTGAAGCTCTCTCCCCCGCCATGTGGTCCGCGCATGGGGCAGCGCTTCAGGACGCCGATTCACGTATGCGCGGCCTCGCGCACGAGAGATACCCTGCGCTGCGTCCGCTCGTCGCGCGCGCGAGTCTGCGTGAGCTCCTGATGGCCGATGAGATTCTTCCTCCGGGGTGGCGCATTGCCGGTAGGCCGCAGCAGATGGCGCAACTGATCATAGAGTCGGACGATGTCACTGCGCGATTCTTGAAGGAGTCGCCGACGGTTTTCCCCGGCGGGGTTCCAGCTGCGGGCAGGAATGGGGCGCGACAAGCCTTTTGGCAACCCTCTCTCCTTGAGGTCGACAGTCCGATACCTCAGCTGAATCTTCTGCTCCTGTGGGACTACAACACCCCTGGCCACGCGGATGATGGTTTCACCCTGCGCCTGGTTCACCCAAAGGGGCAGGGTAGGTACCTGGGCAAGACTCCTATCGATGCAAGCATTCCCCTGAGCGAGGACCTCAACTGGCTGAGTTCCTTGCGGTTCACTGATGCGCAAGAGAACGCGCAGGAGGACTTCTTCGCGCAGATTGACGCCGACGAGGCTGAGGGACATGGCTTCGCGGGCTAACTACTACGGTGGGCGCCTGGGGGTTCTCCTTGCCCTGGAGGGGATAACGCAGGCACAGGTAGCCGAGCGGCTTGGAGTATCGCAGGGAGCTGTCTCGAAGGTCATCCACGGCGTATCACCGCTTTCCGAGGACCTGGCTGTTCGGCTCGCTGCTGAATTCACCGTTCCCCTCTCATTCTTTGCGCGCGCGCCGCGCGCATCAGACGCTGCTGCGGTGACGTTCCGCAAGAAGGCGTCGACGAGGGCCTTTGAGGAGCGTAGGATCGGGGCGCTCGCGCAGCTTGCGGGGGACCTGTGGCGCGCAGCGTCGCAGCGTTCGGGATACTATCCGTTCACACCTCCCGACGTGCTGGACATGGATGCGGACGACGCAGCCACGGCGGTCCGTGAGGCCGCAGGATTAGGAGCGGACACCCCGGTCGCATCGATGACTCGCATGGTGGAGCGTATGGGTGTTGCGGTCGTCGCAAACCTGGACCCACAGCGTTCCTATGGAACGACAATGGCGGGCGTATCGCGCCCCTCTGCCAGTGAGAATCGGCCCGTGATGGCAACCTTGGGGCCCGAGCGGGGCGACGTACAGCGTATGACGATCGCCCACGAGCTCGCTCATCTGCTCTTCGACCACGACCTGGCGACCCCTCCTCGTGCGAGGTCGCCACGTGAACGCATGGCCTTCGAATTCGCGGGAGCGCTCCTCCTGCCAGCGGCACCCATGCGCGCCTCAATTGGCGAGCGGTCGACGATTCCCGACTACATGCGCCTCAAGGCACGATTCGGGGTGTCACTCATGGCCATCGTGAAGCGCGCCGAAGGGCTACACCTGATCTCGCCCGGGCGCGCGAAGAGCATGTACGGACAGATCAACGCGCGCGGCTGGCGACTCAACGAACCCGTTGACGTCCCCGTCGAAAGGCCCTCACTCCTCACGCAGGCAACCGAACGCGCCTGGCCGGGCACCCCTCTCAAACGAGTCAGCGAAGCAACAGGCGTACCCACCACGCTTATCACCGCCTGGACAGGCACCAACTCCAACGCAGCCCACCAGCAGCAGGGCGCCGAGGTCATCAACCTCGCCGCTAGACGAGCACTGCTCTCAACTACCTCACGATGACCCACCCCAAACCAAACTTCCGCGAGCCCCACATGGACGCTCGCGGGAGTCTCTTTGCGCTGGGCGCATGATAAGCGCCCGTTTGAGGCGCGTTTTCGGCTGCTTAGGAACGGAATCGTGTCTGAGCGCAGCGCTGCCAGGCCTCGACAACCCCGCCGGGCAGGTCGATCTCCTCGGCGACGAGAGCCGGGCACGGCCCGACGAGACTGCCGGCGCGTGGGTACAGGCCCGGGGCAATGAACCGGCGGGCGACGCAGACACGACCTGCGCCGCAAACACCGCGATCGCGCCACCAGACAGAGCATGCGCATTCATTGCCGTGCCTCCACGCTCTCAATCTGAGGAATACATTCCACTGTTCGCTCGGTGTTGTTCTCCAGCTTTGAGCCGCGAGGCGCGCCGTGCCGTGGACGGTACTCTCAGCGCAACCGTGCACCCTCCCACGCATCGGAGCGAACCAGCACCACCGCCAAGCCAGCGAGTACCAGGCCGGGAACAAGCAACCACTCGGGCCAGCCCCCTTGGTTCTCGAGGCAGCGGATACCCAGCCCCTTCACAAGGCCGAACGCCAAGGCCAGGCCACCATTCAGCGATCGTCACAGCCACAAAGGCCGACGGGACGTGATATCCTTTTTCGCGAGCAACCTTTTCGCCTGCTCTCGCGCCCCGGCGTTGCAAACGCTGGGGCGCATCTCTTTACCTTTTTCGCCGACGAACGTGATTCCTCGCGACGGCGCGGTCGGTCTACCAGGTGCTCGCCAGAATCCGAATCGGCGGGGTGAGTCTTCTCGAGCGGGTGCGGGTCGTGACTCCTGCGGTCAGACCCGCGCCGACATCGAGGGTGAGGCCGGGGGCGCGGTCAGGAGGGCAGCGGTGCCACGGGTCCACCTCGATAACGTCGTCGGAGCGCTAAGCTCCAGCGCATCATCGAGGATCCTCTCTTGACGCTCCCGAAAGGGATGACGCTTCCGCTCATCCCGGACCCTCCAAGCGAGATCATGTCCGACATCTGAGGAGGATACCAACGCGGCCCCGGCCACTGGAAGACATCTTCCGGCGGCCGGGGCCGTTTTGTTGTACCCACCGCGTATCCCAGCCGAGGCGGGCATCGCTGCTATTGCAGGCGATGAGTGGGAATCTGTGGAGCTCAGGGGGCACGTGTCGAACTCGTGCCGACTCGCGATCACCTTTTGTTGGTGGCCACGGCAGCGTGAGGCGCGCTCAACCTCCTCGTCGGGGTAGAGGGCAAGCATCCCAGAGATTTCCTCAACCACCTTTCCTGCTACGCGTCAACGACCGCAATATTGTGGTGGCACCTCCACGTTCCGGAAAAGGAAATGACGGGCAGCCCAGCGGATGGGAAATCGTCCGAACCGTTGATATTCCAGTCGAACTCCACTCCGGTACAAATACTGTGACCATCTCAGGGAACACCCCATGGGCTCCTGATATTGATCGAGTGATTGTTCGCTAGCGACGTCTGTGGGTGGAGGAGAAAGCTATAGATCCCCTCCACCCACAGTCCGTTTTCACGAGAAAAGATCCCTATTTGACCTCAGGAAGGCGCCCCAGAGTTCCTCCTTCGATGAACTCTCCGGGCACCAGGATCGAGGCGTTGCGCGCCTCGGAACCGGCTAGGCGTTCCTGCGCGAGCAGCACGGTCTGCCTCGCCAATTCACGCACCGGTTGCGCAACCGTCGTCAGGTTCAAAAGCGGTGAAGAATACGGACCGGTCGCGTCAAAGCCCGTCACCGACACCTGCTCCGGGCAGGCAATCCCTCGCGACGCCAAGTGTTCCAAAATTTTCACCGCAATCAGATCACTTCCCGTAATGACCGCAGTACACCCGGCATCAATCGCCCGGTCAATGCCGTCGAAAAGATCCTCACCGTAGTCGCTGTGAGACGTCACGATATGTGGCTGGACGCCGTCGACAACCAGCTGGGTAATGAAGGTTGCGGTACGGGCATGCAGGGTGGCCGCGAGAGGGTGGCTGGTGGCGGTGACAGCAACTTTCCGGTGTCCATAGGCCACAACTTTTTGTGCCAGCATCGCTTCATACGCGGGATCGATGCGCACGGAATCAAATTCAGGGCGGGTTTCCCCACAGCCGATAGTAATGAGCGGGACGAAGGAAGCCGCATACTGCATGGCCTCGTTCGATACTCGACCAGAAGCAACGATAACCACGCCCACCCCGTGTCCCACGAGGTTGTTAATGGCCTGCATCTGGCCTTCTTCGCTGTCGCCTCCGGCGGTAATCAGCAGTTCTAACCCGAGTTCGTCGGTGTGCGCTTGGAGTTCTTCTGCAACTTTCCCATAGAAGCTGTGTCCAATGTTGCGCACCAAAAGGCCGACAGTGGTGGTGCTGGAACTGGCGATCCCAGCAGCACCGAGGTTTCGCACATATCCGAGGCGGGCGGCAGCTTGGCGCACAGCGACGCGCGCTTGGGAACTGACGGCGGGATGCCCAGAAAGTGCGCGGCTGGCAGTCGCCTGCGACACTCCCGCTGCTTGAGCCACATCAATGATGCTGGCTCGTTTCTTTCTGGGCATCCTCGAACATCCGCCTTTCAGTGAGTGGTGGGGTATTCCCCGACGTCAGCGCGGGGTTCCGACCGTCCAAGTATATAGAGGACGGAAGGAAAAAATACCGGCCTCTTGGTCTTGATCGACTTCGACAAGAGCGATCTGTGAGCACTCCATCGAATTGTCGGTTTTCAGAGCGTGAAGAGCATCAGCAAGCGCCCGATCCTCTTCGCTACTCGTCCCCGCAACCGCATAGGCCAGGCTGAAATGGGGGCCAAACGGCGGATCCGTGAGCGCCTCCCCCAGCCCCGCGTCAACGATGCTGTCACGCACAGCGTCGATCAGCCTCGTAAATGAGGGGTTCTCTGGGGAAATCACTTCCACTGCCCGTTCCTGGACGGCCGGCGGAGCGAAGGTCAACGTGAAGGGGGCGATCTGCGCCATGCGACGATCCATCTGCGAGCGCAGTTTCTCCCATTGGGCGTCACTGATCTCGTCTCGATACAGATCGAGGCGTTGCACCGTCACGTGGATGCACTCCGGCGGTTGGATACCGATCTGTGGGAGCGCTGACAGGGGTTTTTCCGCCTCGCGCACCAAGTCCCACAGGGGGGAATCCTCGGGGGGCGCGAGGTAGAAGTGGAGCGCACCATTTCCTCGGCGCCACCGCGTATCCTCACGATCAAAAAAGCGTCGCATGGTTCCGACCTTTTATTTCTCCGAGGAATCCGCGGGAATCACCCACAGGGACTCGCGCGAGATCACACAGGTGACCTTCTCTCCGGCAGCATGAAGTTCATTCATGCCGTGAGAACGGCCTTCGAGGGTGCCCGCCGCGGTGTCCAGGACGTAGGTGTTGACCGAGCCGTCGAAGGCTGCGGAGCGCACTGTGGCTTCCAGAACCACGTCTCTGCCCTCCCCTGCCTGCTCGTTCCCGGGTGCATCCAGGCCGACCGCGGTGTTTTCTGCTCGGACGACCAACTCCACGTGATCGCCAACACCAAGTCCGGGGACTCCCGCGGTGTCCAGATCACCCAGCGGGGTGGCCACCAGGTAGCGGTCGCCTCGTACCTCACTGACCGTGCCGGCCACGAAGGATGCAGTTCCCATGAAGGAGGCCACGAAGCGGTTCACCGGGCGATGGTAGATTTCACGCGGCTCCCCGACCTGCTCGATGGTGCCCGCGCTCATCACCACGATCATGTCGGACATGGTGAGAGCCTCGGACTGGTCGTGGGTCACGAAGATCGCGGTAAGTCCCAGACGCTGTTGGAGTGCACGGATTTCGCTGCGCATGCGCAGACGCAGGCGCGCATCCAGGTTCGAGAGGGGTTCGTCGAAGAGGATGATCTTCGGTTCCATGACGAGTGCTCGCGCCAGGGCAACGCGCTGCTGCTGGCCTCCGGACAGCTGATGCGGGTAGCGGTGAGCGTACTGTTCGATCCCCATGAGCGCCAGACCGTCAGCGATCCGCTGCTCACGTTCTGCGGCGGGGAGCTTCTGGTAGTTCAAACCGAATCCCACGTTGTCTTTCACCGTCAGGTGTGGGAAGAGCGCGTAGGACTGGAACACCATCGACATGGGGCGCTTTTCGGGCGGGACAGACACCAGGGACTGGCCGTCCAGGGTGATTTCGCCTTCCGTAACGTCCTCAAATCCGGCGATCATACGCAGGGTCGTGGTCTTCCCACAGCCGGACGGTCCCAGGAAGGTCACGAATTTTCCGGCCTCAATGTCGAGGTTGATACTGTCAACAGCTCGGTGCTGCCCCTGCTTGGCATCGTAGATTTTGGTGACAGAGCGCAGCTGGAGTGCGCCTGCCTGCGTGTGGTGTTCAGTCGTCATTTCACTACCGTCCTGGTGGAGCGATTCAGTCGGTTAACAAGAAGGTTGGCGATCATCAAGATGATGAGCACGAGGCCGATGAGGAGGGTGCAGTAGGCGAAGGCGTGGCCGAAACGCCCGGCATCAACCTCGTCCAAGATCTGGGAGGTCATCACCTTGGTTTGAGGCGTCGTAATGAAGATGATCGCGGTGATCATGGTCATGGACTTGGTGATGCCGTAGGTGACGGCGGTGACGATGCCGGAACGCACCAGCGGAAGTGTCACTTTCACCAGGGTGGACACCTGGCTGGCTCCCAGGGATCGCGCGGCTTCTTCCACCTGCGGGTTGATCTGTTTGAGCGCGGAGATACAGGCCTGCTGGCCGGTGGGGATGGCGCGCGCAATGTAGACCAGGATGATGGCGATGGCGCCGCTTCCGACGGCCAAGCCACCTGCCAGAGTGGGCAGAATCTGTTTGCCGAACAGCCACGTGGGGTTGGAGTAGGCCAGGGCGAATCCCAGACCGAGGACGGTGCCGGGGATTGCTATACCGAGCATGCCCCAGAAATCCAAGATTTTACCGATCTTCGGGAACTTGCGGACGACCAACCACGCAATAATCAGCGCCATGACGGCTGCGATCGGAGCGGCGACCAGGGTCATCGACAGCGTTGTGACAATTGCGGAGGATCCCAGGCGCTGGACGTACCAGAAGTGTTCCATCGTGAAGGTGTTGTCAACGCCGAGGATCTTGACGAAGCTTCCCACGAAGAGCGTCATGTAGACGACGATGACGAAGACGATCCACCCGTAGACGGGGACGAGCATGGGGATCTTGACGCTGGACGCAGTGACCTCTTTGAGGGAGCCCACGGGCTTACCGGTCACGGTGATCACAGACTTACGGTTCGACCAGTATTTCTGAACGGCGAACACCGTGAGTGCGGGCAGGAGCAGCACCAGGGCAATTCCTGCGGCACTTGCGATGTCACCGCTTCCTGCGACGGCAAAGTAAATCTGACTGGCCAGGACTCGGAAGTCACCGCCCAGTACCAGGGGGTTTGCCAGGTCAGCGATGCCTTCAACGAAAAGCACAAGGAAGGAGGCCAGCATTGCGGGAACCACCATGGGGATGGTGACTTTCACCAGGGTACTCAGCGGCTGCGCTCCGAGGGTGGCGGATGCTTCGAACAGGGAGTTGTCGAAGTTTTCCATCATGCCGCGGATATTAAGGTAGGCCACGGGCGCGAAGGTCAGGGAGAGCACCATGACCAGACCCACCAGGCCGTAGATGTTGTTCTCGATGCCGAAGATTCCGTAGGTGATGATGCCGCGCTTACCGAACAGGGTGATGATGGCGGTGGCCGTCGCAAAGGGCGGGGAAATCGTGGGCAGGAGGGTCACCCAGTGCAGGAGCTTCTTCCCGGGGAAGGTGAGGAACACTTGGGCGAATGCGGTGACGAATCCGATGAAGGTTCCGACAATTCCGACGCACAGTCCCAGCACCAGGGTGTTCACCAGGGTGTCGACGTTGGCGCCGAAGGATTGGGTGATAGCTGCCAGCCCGCGTTCGGACACGCCGATACCGATGAGTCTGGCAACGGGGATTCCCAGGAGGAGAATCAGCCCGATAACGGTCACCGTGGTGATGAGGGCGACGGGGATGTCGAGCTGCCGACCTTTACGCAGCTGTGGAATGCTCATAGCTTGTCTCCAATGAAAACGGCAGGAGAGACGCACACGGGTTGCGCGAGTTCCTCAGTGGGTTCTCGCGCACCCCGTGGTCTCACTTGGCGGAGCTTGCTCCGGCGATCTGGCTTTCGAAGATGCCGATGTAGTTGGCGCGAGAGTCAGCTGCCTTGCGTACATCCCAGTCCACGTGCTTCACGACGTCCTGCTTGGGGACGTTCGGACCGACCTTGGCGTCAGGCAGGGTGGGTGCTGCGAAGGAGGGGACGTCCGCGTAGAGATCCTGAGCCTTGGTGGTCAGCAACCAGTCCATGTAGGCCTTGGCGCCTTCGGGGTTGCGTGCACCCGCGAGGACGGAGACTGCGCCCACTTCGTAGCCGGTGCCTTCTGAGGGGTAGGTGGTGACTAGGTCGGAATATCCGGCCTTGTTGGCCTTTTCGCAGTCGGAGTCGAGGGCGATGGCAACGGCCACCTCACCGCGTCCGGCCTGTTCGGTACCGGTTGCTGCGGACTTGGAGAACTGCATGATGCTGGGAACCAGTTCCTTGAAGTAGGAAATGGTCTTCTCCTGGTCGCCGTTGTTCAGGGTGGCGACGGTGTACATGGCCATGTAGCCAACGCCTGCGGTGGCAGGGTGCGGCATGGCAATGCGCCCCTTGAATTCGGGCTTGAGCAGGTCCTGCCAGGAGGTGGGAGCCTGTGCGCCGATGCGTTCGAGTTCCTTCTTGTTGGAGCAGAACGCAATGGAGTCGGTGTAGAAGCCGGACCAGATGCCTTCGGCGTTGTTGTACTGCGAGGGCAGTGCGGAGGCGTTCTTCGAGACGTACTTTTCGACCTTGCCCTTGTCGTTGGCGACGAGGTGGTTTTCGGCCTGGCCTCCAGACCAGACGTCGAATTCACCGGGGTTGGTTTCGAGGCGGGCGAGGACTTCGCCGGCACCCAGGCGAACGTATGTGGCCTTCTGACCGGTTTCCCTGGTGTAGGCGGTGACAATCGCCTGGCAGAAATCTTCCTGCTGGGAGCAGGCAATATTCAGGGTATCTGCCGAGGCGGAGCCTCCCTGGGTGCTCTGGCCTTCGGGGGCAGAGCAGGCGGCGAGAGAGAGTGCCAGGAGTGCGGCGGGGAGAGCAGCGTAGCGTGCGCGCATCATTGAGCCTTCCGTTGCAATATGTTGTCTATGCACAGTTCGGAGTTGTGGATACGTTTCCACACCGGAGATAGTAGAGCATTTGCGGCAATCTCGTCAAGAAATAGGGACTTGTCCCCCAAAGCTTCACCAAATCGTAATCTGCATACGTTTTCATACGGGAAGCAGATTTTCTGATGCCCTTTTCCGAAGAACTCTGGATTCATTCAGGACGCGTATATTCACGCGCGTATTCACACGCACATTGCGGCAATAGAAGAAAAGCGCCACAATCACTGAGATCCTCAGGATTGTGGCGGAGATTGTGGAGATGGGGGGAATCGAACCCCCGTCCAATAGCCGACCCCGAATTCTTCTCCGAGCGCAGTCTACGAGTGTATTTCTCGGCCCCCGGCATCCGCGTAGACTCACCGCCGGATGGGCTCAGTTGATTGAGTGTCGGAGCCGCCCCACCAACATGGGCGGCACCCAGTGGCTCCCTAGACGACGCCAGACACCGGGCCGGAAGCAGCTCCCGGGCTGACGGACTAAAGGTTCAGGCTGCGATATCAGGCAGCGAGAACGTAGTCGGTGCGATTCTGTTCGGCACCTATTGGTTTGCACGCATCGTTAACGAGTTGAGCGTACATTCTCGGCTCGCTTCACTTCGATCGACGACCACTGTCGAAACCGATCATCCCCTCTTGAGTTTTCAACTCACCGACGCTCAGCCATTCCGCAGACCGTCGGACACACCAGTATATGGCACCCCTCCCCCGCCGTCAAGGGCGACAAGCAGGGACGCGCCCGCTCTCCCGCGAGTGGCGCGGGGAGGAGGGACACAGCTGTCGCTGGCCGGATCCCTCGCCGGAGAATCCGCGGCCCGAGGACGGGCCGGTCCCTAGAGGAGCTTCGTGGACTCCAGCTTCGCCACCATGCGTCGGTTGCTGCGCACCAGCAACGGCCGCAACGCCAGCCCCAGGAACGCGGCAAACAGAATGAAGGAGGCGAGGAACCACATGGCGTCCCCGTACTCGTGGCCCGAATAGCCGGCGATTGAAGCCCGCAGCGCCGTGATCGCATGCGTCGCGGGCAGGAACGGCGAGATCGCGGAGAAGAACGACGGCAGGATCACCAGGGGGAACGCTCCCCCGGCGCCCGAGATCTGCAGGACGAGGAGGAGCACCCCCAGCGCCTTGCCCGCGTTCCCGAACGTCGCGATCAACGTGTACATGAGGAAGGAGAACACGATGGCCGTCAGCCAGAGGGTGCCCATGAATTGCAGCGGGTGGACGTGCTGGACCTTCAGGAAGTACAGGTCACCCAGCCCCACGAGGGTCGCCTGGGCGAGCGCGATAGTCCCAAAGATCAGGTAGCGTCCCAGGTACCCGGCGGCCAGGCCGACGGGCTTGGCCGTGAGGGTCGCGCGCAGCGGATCCACCTCCGCCAGCCCCTCGACGACGTTGGAGTCCGTGACGTCCGAGCGCATGGACACGACCATGAGCACGGACCCGACCCACAGGGCCAGGATCGAGTACAGGGGTGCCATCTGGGAACCGAAGTTCGCGACCGGGTAGACCGGGGTCTTCTCCACGCCCACGGGCGCCGCGATGGCCGCCGCCAGGGCCTCGGGATTATTCCCGATGATCGTTCCCAGCGTCGTCAGGTCTCCCCCGGCAAGCACCTCGGAGATCGACGCGTGCAGGGAGTCAAGTTTGCCGGCTGCCTCGCGCAGGCTCGTGGCCGCGCCGGTCAGGTTCTCGCGCAGCAGGCTCAGGCCCGCACGCGCGCTTCCGCTCCCGTTCGAGGCGGTCGACGTCGCGCTCTCCAGGGACGTGCGGGCGGCGCTCAGGGAGGACTGGGCCGAGGCCAGGGTGGAGGCCAGCGATTCGAGCTGAGGCCGCAGGTTGGTCTCGTAGTCGGAGGACAGGCCATCGACCGCGGAGCGGGCCTGGGCGATAAGACCGTTAACCGCGGTGTGCCCGGCCTGTGCGTTCGCCACCTTGGAGTCCACGTCAAGGGCGGCGGCACGCAGCCCGTTCGCGACTGCGGTCAGCCGATCGGAGGCGGCCTGCAGGCGGTCCAGCGAGGACTGGGAGACGGGCGAGCCTGGCAGAGACGCGAGCGTCGACTTGATCGACGCGAAGCTGCTCGCCTGCGCGTCCAACACGGAGGCCTGCGAACGCAGGGTCGAGGCCGCATCCGACGCGCTCGTCGAGCCATTCGCGTACACGTTGTCGACGGCACTCGACAGGGAGGCCAGCGAGGACTGTGACGAGGAGATCGCGTCGGACACCGACGACACCGCCGCCGACGCAGCAGACCCGAGTCCGTTGGCCCCAGCCTGGGCGCTCGAGACCGCGGACTGCGCGGAGCCCTTCGCGCTCCCCAGCCCATCCACGAGCGTCGTCGTCGAGTCGATGAGCGTCACCGAGGAGCCCACGAGCGACGCGTAGGCATCCGCACTGTCCGCCGCCGTACGCAGGCGCGAGGCAACCGTCTGCACGCGGTTGTCGAGCGCCGTCACCGTATTGACGGCCGTTGGCGAGGACAGCGCATTCCCGACCGACGTCGCCGTGTCGAAGGCGACCTCGGAGAGCGTCTGAACGAAGATCTGGTTGACCTGGGCGCTCACCGCCTCGGCGCCCTGGCCGGCGATCTTCGGCGAGATGCCGTTCTTCTTCTCGTTGACGTAGTAGGTCATCGGCGCGGAGGAGGCTCCCCCGTCGAAGAACGTGAGCATGTCCTGGGAGAAATCGGCGGGGATGACGATGGCCGCGTAGTACGCCCCCGAGCGCGTCCCCTCGATGGCCGCCTCCTGCGAGTCGATGACCCAGTCGAAGTTGTCGTTCTTGCGCAGCGCGGACACCACCGAGTCGCCGATGTTGATGTGCAGCGGCACCAGGTCCGACTTGTAGCCCGCGTCCGTGTTCGCGATCGCGATGCGCAGGCTCTTCGTGTTCCCGAACGGGTCCCACGACGCCGCCACGT
>ERZ772955.1803-NODE-1803-length-12550-cov-3.167507_pt1 | contig 12550 bp, 5 predicted proteins | sample MGYA00511133_ERZ772955 | MGnify/ENA primary metagenome ERZ772955 (study PRJEB29015, sample SAMEA2737914) | human oral metagenome | biome: human oral; feature: human-associated habitat; material: dental | place: China | collected 2149 ... | reverse complement strand
CCATTTTCTGGTGTCCATTCGCGATGATCAATCTTGCCAGGAGGCAGCATTTGGCGGTTGATATCAGTCAACATATACGTGCCTACTACCATTGCACATTGTTGTTCATAAAAGGCATCGACGAATTTCTGCAGGGTGTGTTCATCAGAATAAACGTCGTCGCTATCCAACTGCACAATAAACCGGCCGCATTGTGGATGGTTTGCTGCCATATTCCAGCTTCCACCAACACCTATATCGCGGCGGTTAGGGATGAGATGAACTACGCGTTCGTCGTCTTTATACTCCTCAATAGCTTCTGTTGTGCCATCAGTTGAGTGATAATCAGGCCCATTTTCTACGATAAAGACATTATATTTGAAGTTGGTCTTTTGGCTTAACGCGCTTTCAATAGCATCGCGAATAGTTCGTATTCTGTTGCGCACTGGTATCATGATTGAAGCCTCAACAGGGAACGATTCAGCCTTTAAGTCAACCTGCTTAAACTCTGGTTTCAAGTATGCCCCGATAGCTTTCAGGTGATTGGTTGCTACAGCTTCCATCTCAATTTGTGAGGCGCGGTTGCGCGGATCAACATAATCGAAGAGCTTTTCTCCAGTCTTTCGGTTGTCAAGTTCCACCTCGCTGTAGAGGAATTCATTGATATGTTCGAATCTTTCGTTGATAGATAATTTTAATCTTAAGTCATAAAAACCTGCAGCTTGGTAGGATTGTGTCATGTGGGCAGCCGCCTTTTTCAGTGCGTCGGTGCGGAAAAGGAGCACAGAACCAAAATCAAAATCATCGCGCAAGCTGCCTTGTTGGTAATCAATCACAGGCGCTTCGCTGCGTACACCCTCAGCAGAAATGTTATAATGGTCGGCATAAACCATACCAGCTCCTGTGCATTCGGCAATGCGTAGCATGCGTTCCAAGGCATAGAGACCCATTTCCATGTATTGTTCTTTCAGGTAGACGAGCGTGTAAGGAGCTGTTGCTGTGGCAGCAATCTGACGCATTGTTTCACTGCTTTTCAGTGTGTCGATGGTCAACGTATCATCAACTCCAGCTACATTCTCAGCTTTTGTTTGTAAAACGACGATTCGATTTACATGGTCATCGCTTTGTAAACTGGCCAATGTTTTATTCAGCGCATCGGTAGATGCCATAGGAATAAAACAATCTACAATTTGTTTTTTGTTCTGCATATCAATTTTTTATTTTTGTTTTTTATTTCGTTTTTATTTGAATTTTCTATTGTTTTCAACGCCATAGTTAAAGGAGTTGTAACGTTTTTGCAGTCTATTCTGTAGGAAAAAGCATAGAGATTGCGGCGTAATGTGGTGCAAATCGCAATGCAATGTGGTACAGATTGTTGCATCATTTGGTATTGATTTCAACTGCATGATTGATAGACGCTTTACGTTTCTGCATACAAATGTAACACAAAGATTTTAAAAAGTAGCTGGTTGAAGCAGATAATTTAAAATCATTTGCATCAATTTTGTTCGGTGAGTTGTCTCCATAATCGTTTCAAAGGGAACGGCTAAGACTATCGAACGCCAATGGTCGGTTGCATTTCCACCAAAGACTATCCCTGCACTTTTATTGTTTTCGGGGTAGCGAAAGGCGGTATAAGCGCATGGATCGGCAGGTTCTATGGCATCAGGAGACTCCACTGTATACACTGAAGAGTTGGGTGTTGCAGCATAAGTTAATGTCAAAGTGTCGGCCGATAGGGGAGAGGTTACAGTAGCAAACTTACCTGTTACGGCTGCTTTATCGTTGCGCCATTGATATTTTAAGATATTCTTTGCGAAAGCAAGGTCCTCCTTTTGCGCTGTGGAGAGTGGGTTACACCAAAGGTCTGTGCCGAGATAAGCACCAGAAACAAATAGGTTTCCACCAGCTTTACAATAGCTTGCAATGGCTTGTTGCAGTGCGGATGGGAAGGTTTTGAAATGGAGTTCTCGTTGCGGTTGCATGCGTCCTAACTTGCTTTGTTTATTTTTTCCAACGATGATGTCAATCGCAGCATATTGCTGTGTGTCGAGCATTCCTCGTTGAACTGCTGCATCTCGTCCTGCTGAGACGAAGCTGTAGCCCGCTCTTAAGATAGCATCACCATGCAAACGCGGGTAATCAAAGGTGTTACCTGCAATGGCTATGCGCTCGAAATTGGCTTGACTGTCGCCAAAACCAGAGGCATCATCATCTGTCCATGGGATGGAACGGCGGAACTCTTTTTGCTTGCCTACGAATGAAATCTGTTGTAGATAAGGCACACCATTATCGCTTTCGGCTAAGAAACCAGCCCATTCGTCGTCACTACTGCAAAAGTCATCGGGTGCACTAATGCGGTCAAAGGCATTTACAATCAGAATGGGTTTAGTGTTTGAATGTGAAGCAATACCCACACTTAATATTTCGGAGGGGAAGCTGATGCCACCATCATTCAAGGCACAAACTTTAAAACTGACGATGCTGTCTGTTGGAATTTCGGTTACGAAACTGTTTTTGTGTACCACCGTTCCATTGTCGAAACCGCCCTCGCCCATTCGCTTATACACCACATAGCGTTGTGCTGTGGCAGTAGGTTCTAAAGTGTCGGGGGTTGCTTCCCATTGTAACAATACACGATGATTTTTCAAAAGTTGCGCAGAGAAATGCTGTATGGGTAGCGGTTGTACCACATAGTTATAGCCATAGGAATCGCTTAAAAAGCGTAAGATGCCTTTATAGATGGCACGACTGACTGCAAACTGAAAGCGAGGATCGTGTCCATAACGCATGTCTGCGAAGTTCTCATGCGATAAAAGTTCAAGCAACATTGCGGGAACGCGTGGTGTCCAAGCCTCGAAATAGCGTTGATCCCACATGCCACGTCGACTCCATTTGGGTTCGAAGCAGGTGCGGATGTCGTGGACAATAGAAGACTGTACGAGATCGCAAAGGTCTCTATTAGCCTGTCGACTGCTGCCATCGGCAAAGTGTCCGTTATAGGTCTGGGTATCATAGATGCCTAAAGTGCCGATGATGGAGTCGCCATAAACGGTTCCTGCATCGCTATGGAAAGCAAAAGAAAGGTCAATGGGAATGTTTAGCCCTTTGCCTTCGGGCCACGCTTTTGTGCCTGCAGCAAGATAATTCACCCACTGCCCGCGTGATTTATAGTCGTCTCTATAGTCATCTAAACCATGGGAAGGAGAGTAAATGCTATCGGGAACACCTGCCCATTGCATGGAATAGCGTGCTGCTTCTAAATATCTTGGGTAGCCACTTACTTGGTAGGGATAGACCATTGCGGGTTGATAGGCATTTCGAGGCTTACGTCCAATCTGTCGATCAATCTTTCCATCATAGGCGATGCTGTCGCCATCGGTTGTGCGTGCGATGTTGCCTTGCCCACCACCTAAGCGGAGTGCATCGGCCGTGATGACGCTATTGTTTTGTTTAGAATAGTTGGTGAGCACAACTTTCGCCGTCTTTCCTTGTTGGAAAGGGAAGGTGCCGAGATAAATCCATGTACCACCTCCCATGCTTTGGTTTACTGATAAGGTGGTTGTACCGCCACTATGATGGATGGTATAATGGGCATCTGTGACACTGTTGGGTAATGACTGGTAGGCCACATAAACGGCATAATCGCGCGATTGCGGAATGTTTGGGCGCCAGCAGATGCTACTTACCGCCTTTTTATTGCGTGTTGTGGTGGCAACACGATAGGTTCCTTCATGAAAAGGGTTTTCGAAATCGTGGTATTGTGGACGCAGATAGGCAAAGCCTGGTGCTTTTCCTGTGGTCCAAGGCTGTGCACCTGTTGTCTCAGTGTAATCTTTCTGTGCTACGCCTCCGTCATTATCAACGATAACTTCGAAAGGGTTTACATCACGTTCGCGTGGGGTGAGGACGTAGGCTCCGGCATTTTCGAGCATCGGAATGAGATAAGGCAGCACGTATTGTTGGGTATATTTGTCTTCAACGGTTTGCAACATACGTGCCCGTTGCCATTGCCATCGGTTGCGCCCAGCTTCGAAATAAAGTCCATGGCTTTGCCACATTGCGATGTTTTTGCCTTCAAGTCCGTGTGCAATAGCGTAGGGACGATTTTGATTTTTCACCAATGGAACCGTAGGATTGTAGGTGAAAACCGTGGGCTTATCAGCTTTCTTGCGATAAATTCGGGGTATTAAATCATAGATATTTTGTTGTCCGGCCATCACAGATACTGCACGGTGCTGAAGAGAATCGGGCAAGATGGCTTTGACTTTCTGCAGGATTTCGTCACATTTTGCAGGGGTAAACGAAACGTAGGAGAAGTCACTTGTGACATAAATATGCAGCGATTGAGCATCGTGGTGGATGGAATCAATGTGTAAGGGACGCATACTAATGCCCGAAATATACTGATTGAGTATTTTTTCGAGGGCAGTTTGCTGATTGTTTGAAAGCGGTTGAGCCGAACTTTCCGCTGAAAAAAGGAATGCGAAAAGCAAGGAAAGAGTTGCTATTTTTGTCATTACACGAATAAAAAAACTATCGCAGCCTGCAGCAAACAGGCTGCGATAGTAAATAAACGAAATTAAATAGGAGTTCAATTGAATAGAAATCGGAGGGGATTACCAACCTATATTTTGCTTCATACCTGGATTCTGATTCAGTGTTAAATCATTCGATGGAATGGGGTATGAGTAATATTTAGGCAGGAAAGTGCGTGTGGCAGTTGTCCCAACAAGGTAATTGCCATCGACGGTCAAGCCGGTTTGGTCAGCAACACCACTCACATTGGCACCTCGATTGATATTGGGATGGACATTGCTATCTAATTTATCGAGTTGATGCCAGCGCAATAAGTCCCAATAACGATAGTCTAAGTCGCACATTAGTTCGCATCTTCGTGTGCGACGAATCTCCCAAATGAGGTTGCTTACACCCATATTGTTGGCAGGGTCGGCAGCAGGTGTCAGCGTCAATGCCGGTAATTCCGCTCTCGTTTGTAAGAGGTTCACAGTGTTATCGAGATCGGTTTGGGTGATAGTGCCCAATTCTGCCTTTGCTTCAGCCTCGTTTAACAGAACAACAGCATACCAAAACAGTGGTATATCAGTGTAATTGGTATTGGTGTTTGTGCGATAATACAACTCCAACTGTGGGTTATCGTATTTATATATAGTATATCCCGTTGATGAAGTCATCTCTGCTGGGAGCGGACCATCAGGTGAAGGTTCGTTACGAATCCAGCCATGATTTTTGAAACAGATGATGGGATCAATGAGTAAACTCAAACGCTTATCTTTATTTTGCAGCAGATGGGCGATGGAGTAATGACCTTGTGCATCACGCTGTGCTTGATCGTTTGTGTTTAAAGTTGTTGTTGCAAGTGGACGACCATCTTTGAAAAGGAAAGCATCGACAGCATCTTTCGTGATGCCACGCTGCGTGGTCGAGCTGCTGGTGAAGTCGCAAAGGCCGTGCATTTTGACATCCTTTTCATAGTTGTTGTAGAAAATCACTTCGTCATTTGACGACAGATCCAAAGAATTGTAGATGGTGTAGATTTTACCTTTTGCATCGGGTGTCCATACGTTAAGTGTGAATTTTCCGGATGTTCTCAAGCTTTCGGAAGCATCAACACAAGCTTGGAGATAGCGATTGGCACGCGTCAAGTCGGGTGCTTTGCCATTCTCTGCCAAGGTTCTGTACTTGCAAAAAGTTCCTTCATACAGGCAAACATCACTCTTCATAGCCTCTGCAAATTCTTTGCTCCATTCCGTTTTGTCGGATGTGTTGCTTGGAATGTTGGCAATAGCAAAGTTCAAATCTTCCAGAACTTTATCCATTACAAGGTCACGATCGGTGCGGGGGCCATAGACTTCTTCGCTTTCCAATTTGTCAATAACGTGGTCTTCCCACTGTACATCGCCATACATCTGCACCAATTGGTAGTATTCCCAAGCGCGATTCAAGCGTCCGATAGCTTCGTATCGGGCTTTTGTTGCATTGGGAAGTGTTGAAATTTTCAAGCCATCAAGCATGTAATTGATTTGGCGTATATTCGTAAACATACCCGACCAAACGCCTGATTTGTTAGGAACAGTGGTGTACGTCCAGTTGTCAAATGACGGATTAACTGGTCATCATTTAAGCTATTGAAGTAGAAACTGCTGGCAGAACCATAGAAACCATAGAATGCGTTGCTATAGCCTTCCACCTGATTTTCATTACTCCAAAACGCTTTGTTATTTAAGAACGTATCGCGTGGATCCTTATCTAATAAGTCATCACAGCCAGCTAACAATAACGATGCAGCTGCAAGGACACAGAATATTTTTGTTTTCATATTCGTTTCGTATTAAAGTTGTTATTAAAGCGTTACTTGCAAACCTATTGCCCAAGAGCGAGTGATAGGCAAAGTGCGTCCCCAACCGCCATATTTCACTCCGTCGCCGGTATTGATTTCTGGGTCGAGTGGTAAATTACCATTGCCTTTGTGCAGTAGGAACAAGTTGTTGGCACTCACGTAAAGGCGGAGGCTTTCAACGTAAGCTTTTCGTGTGAGCTGCTTAGGAAGTGTGTAGCCCAAGGTTACATTCTTCAAGCGGAGATAAGACATGTTGACCAAATATTTGCTTTGTGGATAGTAGTTGTGACTGCCTCCGCCATCAGCAAGCGCCGGAACATTACCTTTGTCTTCATTGCCTGGCCACAAACAGGGATAGTCATTGCTTTCGCTGATATTGACGATTCCATGGTCAGGATCATAGACATTGTACTTGGTTTGGTTGGCATAGAGTGCTAAATCGGGATTTCTCATCAATGGGAAGTTGAATGCCGATATATTCCAAACAGACCGTTTGCCTACACCTTGGAAGAACAAATCAAGGTCAAAGCCTTTGTAATTACCACCGATGTGGAAGCTATACTCGTATCTTGGCAAGCAGTTGCCAATGACTTTCAAATCGCCATGGTCTTCCAAAGTGCCCTTTCCACCATCGATTTTACCATCACCATTGAGATCTTTAAACTTAATATCGCCAGGACCATATACGAAGTTACCTGTCTGGATGCCTTTTTGATCGGCAATACCTGGCTTGTAATTCCAACTTCCGTCGGGGTTTTTGCTGGTGAAATCATCGGGAGTGAAATAACGATCGGTCTCAAAACCCCAAATATCGCCCCATGTTTCGCCTTCGTAAGCATAGGAAACGTCGTTGGTGTGTCCGATGATCCTCTTGGAGTTGTTCCATTTCTTCACTTTTACTTTCGAATCGCCGATGCTGAAGTTGGCATACAATCCGAAGTCTTTCTTGAATTGTTTGCGCCATGCTAAGGTCAATTCCCAACCACGAGAACGTAGTTCGCCCGCATTCGTATAAGGTGCGTTGGCACCCACTGCCGAAGGAATGGCGTTGCCGGGAGCTAACATATCTTTAGTCAATCGTTCGAAGATTTCTGCAGTCAGCGTGAATTCGTTATCTAAGAAACCGAGGTCAAGACCAAGGTTCTTGGTTTGTATGCGTTCCCAAGTGAGCGATGGATTCACCCATGTTGGCCTGGTGAACATATTGCGCTTTCCACCTTTTTTGTCGAGCCACATGAAGCCTAAAGATGATACGTTATAGGCCGTTGTTGTGGAGAGGAACATATTGCTGCCCACGGCCTCGTTGCCAATTTCACCATAAGAGAAGCGCAGTTTACCATTTGAAACCATATTTTTCAGATTCTTCCAATAGGGCTCTTCTGTGAAGCGATACCCCAAAGAGAAGCTGGGGAAGAAAGCCCAACGATCGCCGGCGCGGAACTTACTCGAGCCATCGTAACGTCCGTTGAGTTCCAACAGATAGATGCCTTTGTAATCATAGTTGATACGTCCGAAATAACCTGCTGACGAGTGGTCGTCTGTATTGCTATCGATGACGGCATCTTTCATCTCGCCATAAGCTAAATTCAGTTCGGGGAAAGCCTCGTCATAGAGCTTTTTGCGCATTGCCGAGAAGTAGTCGCTGGTGAAGTTTTCGCCATTTACACCCACCATTACATTCAGGTTGTGCGTGTCGTTAAAGCTGTGGGCATAGTTCATATAGGCATTTGCCACCCAGCTGTTCGATTTGCTGTTCGAGCGTGTAGCGTTGGCGTTGGACGGAGTTACGATGTATCCGGGCGCAGTCCCAGCCCAGTTCATGCCATAAACGCTATGGTCGGATGTCTTGCTGTTGAAATTATCAATCTGATAAGTATAATCAACATTCAAGGTTAAATCTTTTGTGATATTAGCTTTCAAGAAAGCGTTCATGCGCAGCGCATCGTGTGTTCCTATTCTGCGTGAGGCCTGCTTTTGCAAGGCAATCATGCGGTTATCATATTGGGTTCCGTCGGCTGCCTGGAAGATGCCGGAAGGAACGAAATACGATCCCCAACGCCAGATATACTGATAGATGTTGGTCCAAGGATCAGCGGCGCTGAAGTGGCGACGCGTATAGTTGAAGCGGACGCCCGCTTTGAGCCAGTCGGTGAGGTCGGTTTGCAGATTGAGCACGGCATTATAGCGGGTGCGTTCGCCGGGATTGAACTTCATGATGTCTCTCTTCGCGTCATAACCTAACGACGTGTAGAACGTCGTGCGGCCCGATGATCCTGAGATGCTCACATCGTGTGTCTGTGCCGGAGCCGCATTGTCATACCATATCTTGCGAATGTCATAGTTGGCATAGTAGAGCGGAGTTCCATGGTCGAAATAATAGTCGCCCACATTGTCCATACTTTGATAGGGCTGCATCAGCGAGTAACCCTTCTTGCCGCCGTGCTGTCTCTCCCAGGCTTCGGCATAAGGCAGCAGCTTATCGAAATACATACCAAACAGTTCGGGCGTTGTTTCGCCAGCGCGTTTCTTACCGATGAGACCTGCACGCAGCTGTTCGGGAACGCTGGGATAGTCGGGTAGCACAGTGGCTTGGTCCCATGAAAACTGTCCATTGTATTTCACAGAGATGCGGTCGCCTTTCTTGGCTTGCTTCGTATTGATGAGGATAACACCGAAGGCGGCGCGTGCACCGTAGATGGCTGATGACGATGCATCTTTCAATACAGAGATCGATTCGATGTCGTTGCCGCTAATCATCGACAAATCGTCGGTGGGCATACCGTCGACCACAATCAGCGGAGCCGATTTCTGGTCGTTGGAGAGGGTGCCTAAACCGCGGATAGAAATAGATGGATTACCTTCCAAACTACCGTTGTTGCTCAAGATGGTGAGGCCGGGGATGGCTCCCTGCAATGCTTTGGCCACATCCTGTTCGGGACGACTGCCGAGCGTCTTATCCACATCGACACTTGCTACGGCACCGGTGAGGTTTACCTTTTTCTGCTGGCCGTAGCCCACAACCACTACCTCATCTAACAAGGCGTTATCGGGCACGAGCTTCACATTCATGCTACTTTTTGCATGCAGCTCGACCGTTTGATAGCCGAGGAACGAGATTTTGAGTTTGGCAGAGCCATCCACTTTGAGTTGGAAGGCGCCCTTACTGTCGGAGATTGTTCCGCGCGTCGTTCCAAGCTCAATGATACTTGCGCCCACGATGGGGGCACCATTTTCATCAACAACAGTTCCTTTCACCAAGATGCTGGCAGGATGTTCGGCAACCATTAGCGGGCGTTGCGCTGCAAAGGAAAGGTTGGTTCCTGCGCAACACGACAGCCAAATAGCTCCGAAGAGTACAATGCGTTGTTTCATAAGTGTTGTTTTTTGTTATTATAAGATAATGTTTTCGGCATCGCTGAGAAGTTGTGGTAGGCAACATCATCGTTGATACCTTTGTTAATAGGATTCTAATCTCGGAAGTTTAATGGACAACAAATTTCTAAAAAAAAGAGGAGATATGCAAACAAATCTCCTCTTTTTTTTGCTATTATCTTAAAATTTGGATAAAAACATTGGATTTTTCGTGGGTGAAGGGCATGTGGTACACAAAGTGATGTGCTTCGGACGGCATTTATCCTTTGAGGCGGAGGGTGCGCATGGCGTTGAGCACAGCCAAGACGGTGACGCCTACGTCGGCAAAGACTGCCATCCACATGCTGGCCCACCCGAATGTGGCCAATACAAGCACAGCCACCTTGACGCCAATGGCGAAGGCTACATTTTGATGTGCGATGGCGATGATTTGTCGGGCGAGGCTGATGGCGCGCACCACCTTCGACGGCTTGTCGTCCATGAGTACCACGTCGGCGGCTTCGATGGCTGCATCGGAACCGAGTCCACCCATGGCAATACCCACGTCGGCACGAGCCAGCACGGGCGCGTCGTTGATGCCGTCACCCACGAAGAGCAGACTACCGCCGGTACGTTTCTGACACATGAGCTGCTCCACATGTGCCACTTTGTCTGCAGGCATAAGCTCGGCTGCCACCTGATCGATGTGCAGCTCGCGTGCCACCTGCTGTCCCACGTCGTGGCGGTCGCCGGTAAGCATCACGGTTTGCTGCACGCCCATGGCTTTGAGTTGCGCGATGGTTGCAGCGGCATCGGGCTTCAACTCATCGGCGATGACGATGTGTCCCATGTAAACGCCCTCTACAGCCACATGAATTATGGTGCCCGTGAGATGGCAGGCGCGCCAATGAGCCCCCACGCTGTCCATGAGTTTGGTGTTGCCCACGCACACCAGCTTGCCGTTGACCCGCGCGCGGATACCTTGCCCAGCCACCTCTTCGGTTTGTTCCACCGTACAACCATCAGCCTCGTTGCCAAAGGCCTCGCGCAACGATTGGGCAATGGGATGGGTAGAAAAGCGCTCCACGTGGGCGGCGAGATGGAGCAGTTCGTACTCGCTGAAATCCGCCGGATGCACTGCTGTTACGCTGAATACGCCGCGCGTGAGCGTGCCCGTCTTATCGAACACCACGGTTACAGCCTTAGCCAGCGCATCAATGTAGTTGCCTCCTTTGATAAGGATGCCTTGCCGCGAGGCGCCACCGATGCCGCCGAAGAAGGTGAGTGGAATGGAGAGCACCAACGCGCAGGGGCATGATACCACGAGGAATGTGAGTGCACGGTTGAGCCACAGGGGAAAACTGCCGGCAAAATCGCCCGATAACAGCGGCGGGAGCACAGCCAGCGCTAAGGCCAAATAGACCACGATGGGCGTATAAATCTTGGCGAAGCGTGCAATGAACGTCTCGCGTTTCGACTTGTTGGCGGCGGCACGTTCGACAAGCGCGATGATCTTTGACACAGTGGACTCGCTAAACGGTTTTGTCACCTTCACGCGCAACAGCCCTTCGCGGTTGATGCAACCCGAAAAGATTGCATCGCCCATGGCCACGCTGCGCGGCATACTCTCGCCCGTCAGCGCCACGGTGTTGAGCGTCGAGCTTCCCTCAACCACCACGCCATCAAGCGCCACCTTCTCGCCGGGTTGCACCATCATCAACTCACCCACGGCCACGTCGGTAGGTACCACAGTGAGCAACTGCCCGGTGCGTTCCACATGGGCTTCGTCGGGGCGCAGGCTCATGAGCGCAGAGATGGAGTGCCGGCTTTGCCCCTCGGCATAATCTTCAAAGAGTTCGCCCACCTGAAAGAACAGCATCACGAACACAGCCTCGGCCATTTCAGGCTCGCCGCTGGGCAGAAAACCGATGAGCAGGGCACCGAGCGTGGCCACACTCATGAGCAAATCTTCATTAAAGGGTTCGCGCTCAATAATACCCTCCCACGCTTCGGCGAGCGTTTCGTAACCAGCGAGCAGATAGGCCGGCAGATAGATGAGTAGCAATTGCCACATCGGCAGTGAAAGCGTGTGCTCAATGGTCATGGCTGCAGCGAGTAGTACAGCAGAGGCTATGAACTGGATGATTTTTTTTCGTTCCATAGGTGTTGTGAATTGATTTCTGCTGCAAAAATAATGAAAGTTAGTTGCAACTCGGTTGCAAAATATCCCAGTTTACGCCTCCTTATATATAATAAGGTGTAAAAACGCACATTGAAGCTGTTGCTACGTAGATTGGAGCATGAAAAATGGAGTATCATCCTGCCACAGCAATAATATGCAGTGTAAACCGCAGCTGAACTACTGCACAAGACGGCTTTTTATGCTTTTTTATTTGGTTGTGCGACAAAAAAGGTGTACTTTTGCGAGGCAACTAAGAAAGATTATACTTCATAAACAATCATACAATGAAACTTAGAATTGTTGTGCTTGCTAAGCAAGTACCCGACACGCGAAACGTGGGTAAGGATGCGATGACCGCCGAAGGAACGGTGAATCGCGCGGCCTTACCTGCTATCTTCAATCCCGAAGATTTGAATGCGCTTGAACAGGCGCTGCGTATTAAAGATCAAAACCCCGGTTCGACTGTGGGCATTCTCACCATGGGACCTCCCCGCGCTGGTGAAATCATTCGTCAAGGGCTCTATCGCGGAGCTGATGAGGGGTGGTTGCTCACCGACCGCAAGAGTGCTGGCGCCGACACTTTGGCCACGTCCTATTTCTTAGCTAAAGGCATTGAAAAGATTGATGGTGTCGGCCGGCACGGTGACGGTGGGCGAGTGGCCCTGAAAAATGGTGTT
>ERZ772955.1802-NODE-1802-length-12552-cov-3.066656_pt1 | contig 12552 bp, 9 predicted proteins | sample MGYA00511133_ERZ772955 | MGnify/ENA primary metagenome ERZ772955 (study PRJEB29015, sample SAMEA2737914) | human oral metagenome | biome: human oral; feature: human-associated habitat; material: dental | place: China | collected 2149 ... | reverse complement strand
CCTTTTTCAAAATCAGGTGTCTCCATATAATCGGCATAGGCGCGGAAAGAGGCGTTGTGCCAGCGGGTATTCTTGGAGTCTTTGTTCACTCTGCGTCTGCCCCCCAATAGTGGCAAGTGAGTATAAGCGATACCAACTTGAGGCAATACCACTTCTAAATTCTCTTTGTTGAATTGAGGATATTTGTTAGACCCTGGCAGTCCCCTGACATCCACTAAGTGCTGTATCTCAAAAGATTGTAATATTTTTATAAACTCCTCCAAGGTATGGGTGGAGTGTCCTATGGTATATATTTTCTTCATAATAAAAAAGCAAAGGTAATAAAAAAATATGGGGTGGGGGTATACGATACCTTGAAAAAGGGTTGGATGTATGCTTCGTCCGTAGGCGACACATTGTTTTTCTCGAAAATGGCTGTTCCAATCCCTTGGAACATCTGTTTTTCTTAAAAACGGATGAGAACGGTGGGCGGTTTCGCTTGTTTTTGATGAAAACGGATGAGAACGGTGGGCGAGTTCACCTTATTATATTATAGCTGTGCCGGCCAGATTTGCTTTGCGCAAAAAAAAATCAGGAGGCATGCATCAAACGCATGCCCCCATCATCATTAAGAGAGTTATAAAGTTAGGGTGAATTATTATTTCGAATAGAAAATGGAGATGGCTTCGACGAGCCCTTTATAGGTGGTTTTTGCAGCGATGAGTGTGAGCTGATCGCCTTCGGACACGTGGAGCGTGCCAAACTCGCCTTTCTTTCCGCCCCAGCCCGTGGCCACACCATAGACATAGACGTTGCCGGTGGCATCGGTGAGGGCGAAATTGCCATATTGGGTGAGGTCGAACTTGGTATTGGCCTCGGTCGACTTGCCCACCGTTCCCTTGATCATGTAGTAGGTGTCTTTGCTGTCGGGCTTTGCGCGGAAGTCGGCAATCGACACTTGTTCCACCTTTTTATGCTCTTCGATGGTGGCTTTCACCATTTGCGGGGTGGCGTTATATTGGCCGCGCTCGCCCACGAGGGTGACGATGTCGCCCACTCTCACACCCTTGGTTTGGAAGTCTTTTGCCTTATAAACAAAGATGCTGCCCGAGTGGTCTTTGAGGGTGAAATTGCCCTTCGTAGCATCTTTAACATCGGTCACAATGCCCGCGATACGATATTGCGTGCTGCCCACAGCCGCTTTGTTGAATGCATCGATGGTGGCTGAAACGATGGCTCCCATTTGCACCAACTGGGTTTGTGCGGTATAGGTTTTGCCGCCTTCGGTGGTGCGGAACGTAAGGGTGGTGCTTCGGTCGCCGCCGGTATTGGGCTGTGCGGTGAACTGCACGGTCGTTTTGGTCGCGGTGGACTGGATACCACTGATGGCGAGCCAACTTTTGGCATCGTTGGGAATATCAACCGAAACGCCTTGCCCCTTGCAAACCAAGTGGGCGGTGAAAGTGCCGCCGGCTACGGGGAGCGTGTCGTTTTCAACGGCATCGACCTTGATGAGCGACTTTTTCACGCTGATGAAGGTGGCATCTTTGAGCTGTCCCACGCCGTTGTAGGTGGAGCGTGGCCCTTCGACGGTCACTTCGTCGCCTACTTCGATGTTAAACGACTTCCAGGCATAGTTGCCGCCGGCATCTTTCGTGCCATAGACGTAGAGCTGGCCGGTGCCGTCGTTGAGATAGAAGTTGCCATAGGTGGTGTTGTTGATGGAAACGCAGGTTCCGGTGACGCGATAGCTCTTGTTGTCGACGCCCGCGAGGACTTGGGCACAGGTGGCTTTCGAAACGGTAGGCAGACCTTGAATGACGTTGATGTGCTGCGTTTCGCCGTTCGATGTAACAATCACTTCGGCCGTGCGACCGTCTAAGGATGCCGGTGCGGTGAACGAGATTTGGGTCTCGCCGGCGTGGCCCGTGGTGGGCGAAACGGTGAGCCATTCCACCTTATTCTTTTTGGTGGTCACCTTCTCGAGTTTCCAGTCGCCCGCCGCATGGAGTGTGATGGTTGCGGTTGCCCCCTTTTCGGCAATCGAAACATACGACGAGGAGACGTGCAGGCCGTCGAGTTCGGTGATTGAATTGTCTTTGCTGCAGGCCGTGAAGAGCGCAATCGAAGCGCACACGGCGGTGACAATGCTTATTATTCTTTTCATTGTTATCAATTTCGTTTAGTTGAAGAAATATTTTATGCCAATCGAAGCGTTCCAGCACTGGCCGATGGTGTGTTGCGGCACAAACAGCTGGGTTGATCCGTTGATGGAAGCCGGTGTAGACCAAGTGGCATATCCGCTGGCGTCGACTCCTTCGTATTTCAGCACCTTCAGCTCTTGACCGATTTGAGGATTGAGGTATTTCATCACGCCCCAACTTGAGTTGAACAGGTTCATGAGGTTTTTGATGTCAAAACTCAACTGCAAGGTGTGCTTGGTGCTACCAAAGTTGAGCTTGAAATCGTGCTTGTAGCTGAAGTCGATGCGGTGAACCCATGGGGTGTAAACACTGTAGGGTTCGGCATATTCGCCTTGATGATTTTTGAGCGACTTGTTGGCGTGCACAAAGTCCATGAAACGTTTGCGGTCGTCGGCGGTTTTGAAGCGGAAGTCGCCATTGGCCACTTGCTCGTCGGTTGGAATGTAGATGGCATCATAGAGATAGCCGTCGCCGTTGACATCGTTGGTAGCCATGTAGCTGTAGTTGTAGCCGCCGCGCCATGTTTCATAGATGAAACTATAGTGGTTGCCGCTCTTGTCGTGGATAGACGCCGAAGCTACGAAGCGGTCTGGGGTCACATATTGCGAATTGTGGAGCTTGATGTAGTTCGCACCCTCTACGGTCGGAATATAGGTGAAGGCCGATTTCGCATTAGAGCCCGGCATCCCCGTGATTTCCTTTGAAACGGTGTGAGTATAGGCGCCCATGAGGTTGAGCCATTCGACAGGCTGTGCATTGAACGAAAGATTGAACGACCATCCATAGCCCTTGCTGGTATTTTCGAGCACGAAGGCGCTGGGATTGGTCGACGCGCCGGCGGGATAAATGGGACGATTGTCTACGCCGTTGAAACGAGCGAAGCCGCCCACGTTGGGAATGCTCCAGTCTGCAATCTTAACAGCGTTGATGGTTTTGTTATAAATACCTTCGGCCGTCACAGTGAGGGGGAACGAAACCGGCACCTGATAGTCTACAGCCAACGAGGTTTTCCACACTTGCGGCATTTTGAACTTGGGGTCGACGGCAGCAATCTGCGAGGGTACCGAACCCGTTTCGGGTGAGATGGTGGATGGGAAAATCTTTTGTCCGCTGGCATTGGTCATGTTGACGAGCTTATTGTAGAGGGCTTCGATGGTAGCTTTGCCGTTGGCGTCGGTCACCAGACCGCCGGCAAAATCATTCATCGAGTAACCGAGTCGGCTACCATTGCGCGCATTGAGTTGTGCCTGATACTGCACCATGCCGCTGTTGGTGGGCATGTTGGTGAAGAACACCAAGGGTAGGCGACCAGAGAAGAAGCCCGTTCCTCCGCGCAGTTTGAGGGTTTTATTGCCTAAGACATCGTAGGTGAACCCAATGCGGGGCGACACCGTGAGACTTGACGAGGGCCATTTGCCCGTGTCGATGTGGCGGCCGTTGTAGTCGAGATTGTAGATGGCGTTGTTGCGCATCAAGTCGCTATTGTTGAAGAACAGACCATCAAAACGCACACCATAAGTGAGTTTCAGCTTGTTATTTACTTGCCATTCGTCTTGTCCATAGATGCCCAACGTGTTAAACTGCACGCGCGAGGTGGGATTCTTTTCACCGTTGTAACCATAGGTGAGGCAGACGATTTCGGGTGCGGCACCCGTGAGGAAGTCGTTGACGCTGGCATAACGATAATAGCCCGTTCCGTTGCGCATATAGGAGTTGTCGGCCATTTGATGTTCGAACTTCATGCCGGCTGTGATTTTGTGGTTGCCGGTGAAATAGGTCACATCGTCCTTGATATTCCAAATCTTGTTGTGCACCGCATTGTTGTGGGTAAAGAGTTCTTCGCCGAGCGACATGTAGTTGCTGGTGGTGCCCGTTCCGTCTAAGATGTCGATGAAGGGGAATGGGGAAGAGTTGGTGAAACGCTGGTCGTCGAGTTTCGAATAAGTCGCCAGGAATTGGTTGGAGAGTTTCTCGCTGATGCGGCTGTTCAAGTCGAATGTAAACGAGTGCACGAGGTTGTCCATGGCATACATCGAGTTGGCAAAAGCCATGGAGTGGTCGGATGTGCGGGCAAAAGCCGATGACGGACCGCCATCCATCGACGACATGTTGGGTGCATTCCAACCGCGGTTCTTGGTGTAGTTATAGCGCAGTGCCAAGTGGTGCTTGTTGGTGATGTTCCAGTCTAAACGTGCCAGGATTTTGTAGTTGGTTTCGTCGGCCGGGAAGTTGGTGTACGACCCGGTGTCGTAGCCATAGCGTGTGGCAACATATTGGGAGACGCGCTCCATGTCGGCAATCTTTGTGCGCGAGATATAATTGTTGGCGTTGGCCACTCCGTCGGTCGATGCACGCCAGCGGTTGGCAATGGTTGGCGTTTGAATGGTTTCGCCGTTGACGAAGAAGAACAACTTGTTTTGAATGATTGGACCGCCGAGGGTGAAACCATAGGTGGTGCTGCGGTCGGTGTTGCGTGCACCGTCGATGGCCAGTTTGTCGACAGCATCGCCGCGCAGATTCTCGTTGCGGTGGTAGATGTAGGCACTACCTTTGAAGGTGTTTGTTCCCGATTTGGTGATGGCATTCACGCCGCCACCGATGAAGTTTGTCTGGCGCACATCAAAGGGCGAGATTACCACTTGCAGTTCGTCAATGGCATCAATCGAGATGGGGTTACCGCCGCCGGGAAGTTTCGAACTCAAACCGAAGTTGTTGTTGAAGTTGGCACCATCAACGGTGAAATTGGCCGTTCGGCCGTCAGATCCGGCAAAGAACATGCCGTTGCCACCATAGGGCGAGAGGCGCGTTACATCGGTGATGCTGCGGCTCACGGTGGGCAGGTTCACAATCTGACTGTTGTTGATGTTGGTTGAAGCACCGGTTTTTTCGGCGGCAAATTTCGAGGCCGTTGCGCTCACCACCACTTCGCCCAGCACGGTAGCGTCTTCAGAGAGCTGCACGTTGAGGTTGTAGACTTCGCCCAACTGCAACTGAATGCCTTTGTAGCTTTTCGATTGGTAGCCGATGTAACTCACGGTGACTTTGTAGGGACCGCCCGTGCGCATGCCTTGAATGTTGAACCGGCCATCGGCATTGGTCACAGCAGCATAGCGTGTGCCCGACGGTTCGTGGATGGCTTGCACGGTGGCGCCGACGATATCTTCGCCCGTGCCTTGCAGACTAACCTTACCACTCATGGAGGAGGTGGTAACTTGTGCCATGACCGTCGTTGCGCACAACAGCATCAGGCTCAATAGGAGATGCAATTTCTTTTGCATAGTTTTAACTGAAATTTTAAGAATAGGTTGTGGGGATGAACCCCGATTTGACTAAGTTGGTGCAAATATAATTAAAATATATAAAAGGTAGTCCCTCGCGCATGTTAAATCTTTCAGTTGATAGCGAAATAACACTTTTACGATGGGTAGGGTTTTATGAGAATGGCTATTCTCGCTCATTTTTCTCAAAAAACGTTTGAGAAACACCCGTATCTCGCATGTTTTTTTCAAAAACGTTTGAGAAACACCCGTATCTCAAACGTTTTCCAGCATGCAGGAACCGCCCGTAAAGAAAGGTCTTAAATTAATTCAATTCATAGGCTTTTTAATATTATTTAGGCGTGTAGATGGCCTTCACCTTTGCGATTTGTTGTAATTTTGCCACACATAAAAAATATCAATAAAATTCATATTATGGCAGAAGCAATAGATATTCGTGCCCTCAATATTATGATTGAGCAACAAAGTGGTTTTGTAACCAACCTTGTTTCGGGCATGGACAAAGTGATCGTGGGGCAAAAGCATTTGGTGGAGTCGTTGTTGATTTCTTTACTTAGTGATGGGCATATCCTCTTAGAAGGTGTGCCTGGCTTGGCTAAGACTTTAGCCATAAAAACATTGGCGCAGCTGATAGATGCCGACTTTAGCCGCATTCAATTTACGCCCGATTTGTTGCCTGCCGACGTGATTGGAACGCAGATTTATTCGCAAAAGGATGAGCGTTTCCATGTCAAAAAAGGACCTGTTTTCGCACACTTTATTCTTGCCGATGAAATTAATCGCGCACCAGCTAAGGTGCAGAGTGCACTTTTAGAGGCGATGCAAGAGCATCAAGTGACCATTGGTGAATCAACTTTCCCGTTGCCAAAACCTTTCTTGGTACTGGCTACGCAGAACCCGATAGAGCAGGAGGGCACCTATCAACTGCCCGAGGCGCAAGTGGATCGCTTCATGCTGAAAGTGGTGATTGATTACCCCACGTTGGAGGAAGAGAAACTCATCATTCGTGAGAACATAGCAGGTGCATTTCCAACGGTGTCTGCCGTAACCTCCGCAGATGAGATTTTAAAGGCACGGGAAATCGTTAATCAGGTCTACATTGACGATAAAATTGCACAATATATTGCCGACATCGTCTTTGCCAGTCGCTATCCTGAGCGTTATGGACTGGCAGAATTGAAAGATATGATTACCTATGGCGGAAGTCCGCGTGCCAGCATTAATTTGGCAAAAGCGGGTCGCGCTTATGCCTTTATCAAGCATCGCGGCTACGTCATTCCCGAAGATGTTCGCGCTGTTGCACATGATGTCATGCGGCATCGCATTGGCCTTTCTTATGAAGCTGAAGCCAGCAACATCTCTTCTGAGGAGATTGTCTCAAAGATTATTAATAAGGTAGAGGTGCCTTGATGGAAGCATCAGAGATTATAAAAAAGGTAAGAAAGATTGAAATCAAGACACGTGGCTTGAGTCAAAACATCTTTGCGGGGCAATATCATTCGGCCTTTAAAGGTCGTGGTATGGCCTTTAGCGAAGTGCGTGAATATCAATATGGCGACGATGTGCGCGATATTGATTGGAATGTTACGGCCCGTTTCCATCGTCCTTACGTTAAAGTCTACGAAGAAGAACGGGAGCTGACGGTGATGTTGCTCGTCGACTTGAGTGGCTCTTTAGACTTTGGTAGTGTGCAACAAACCAAACGCGACTTGGTAACAGAGATTGCATCGACCTTGGCTTTCAGCGCCATTCAAAACAATGATAAGATTGGCGTAATCCTTTTCACCGATCGAATTGAAAAGTATATTCCACCCAAGAAAGGGCGCAAGCACATTCTTTATATCATTCATGAATTGCTTAATTTCAAACCTGCAGGTGTAAGAACCGATATAGGCATGGCTGTATCCTATCTCACTCGGGTGATGAAGCGCAGGTGCACAGCCTTTTTGTTGAGCGACTTCTATTCGCGTACTGATTTTAGTAAACCCATCCAGATTGCTAATTCAAAGCACGATGTCGTCGCTATTCAGGTCTATGATCCACGGGCGAAGTCGCTTCCTGACATTGGTTTGATGAAAGTGCGCGATGCCGAAACAGGACATGAAATGATTATTGATACGAGTTCGGCTAAATTGCGGCAGGCGCATGCACGCTATTGGATTGAGCGGGAAGATCTTTTGAACCGCACTTTTGCAAAAAGTAAGGTTGATTGGACTTCTGTAGCAACAAACGAGAATTTCACAAAGGCTTTGCTCTTACTTTTTAAGAAACGGATATAATGAAGATAACGAAATTACTGTTTGCTGTTGTTGCCGCTTTGTTTGCTGTGCCATTATGGGCACAACGCGTGCAAGTGGAGCAGAAAATAGATTCTATATCGATTCTCATTGGTCAGCAGGCACATCTTTCTTTGCAAGTGACAGCTCCCCAAGGCGCACGTCTGCAATGGCCGAAGTTACATGTTCCAGGACAGCTTTTTCCTGGGGTTGAAGTCCTTTCTGTCGAGAAAAAATCTCCAACGGTTGTTGATAGCATGTCTGTTGAACAGCGCGTTTATACTTTAACCAGTTTCCGTGAACAGCTTTACGCTCTACCTCCTTTGGTTGTTCGTGTGAATGGTAAGCCCTATCAGGGTGCAGCTTTAGCTTTGAAAGTTTTGACTGTTCCTGTTGACACACTACACCCCAATAAGTTTTTTCCGCCGGCAGATGTGCAGGATAATCCCTTTTCTTGGAACGATTGGCGAGGAATTTTTTGGTTGAGTTTGCTCTTCCTTGTGTTGGGCGTAGGTGCTGTTTATGTCTTTATATGTCTTAAACGCAATAAACCCATCATAGCTCGTGTGCGCATTGTGAAGCGTATTCCTGCTCATCGCAAGGCGTTGCATGCGATAGATGAAATCAAGGCCAATCAGTTGGTGCGTTCGGAAGACCAGAAGACATATTATACACAGCTCACCGATGCTGTCAGGCAATATATCCAGGAGCGTTTTGGATTTAATGCCATGGAGATGACCAGCAGTGAAATCATTGCAAAGCTACAGCAGGCCGACGACCAAAAAGGATTGGAAGAACTGCGGGAACTCTTTAGAACAGCAGATTTGGTGAAGTTCGCAAAACACAGTGCGCTGATTAATGAGAACGATTTAAATCTGCTCCATGCAGCAAAATTTATTGATGAAACCAAGACTGATGTGCAGGAAACAGTAGAAAAAGTTGTTGAACAGTTGAGTGAAGATGAAGAAAAAACGCGTAAGAATCGTTTTACTTTAAAGGCCTTGCTCTATGTGTTGAGCATTGTGCTTATGGCATTACTCGCTTATATTGCGTATCAGTGGATTGAATTGATAGGATAAAAGATGGAATTTGCAAGTAAAGAATATTTTTTGTTGTTGCTTTTGTTGATACCTTACATCGTTTGGTATTTCTTTTATCGTGCTAAGCGTGAGCCCAGCATGCGTATGAGCGACACCTATGCTTTTCAATATGCTCCTAAAAGCTGGCGCATGTGCATCATTCATTTGCCTATGTTGTTGCGCTGCTTGACTTTTTTCCTTATTGTGGTTGTCATGGCTCGTCCACAGACACATAATTCATGGGGTGAGAAACAAGTTGAGGGCATCAACATCATGTTGGCGATGGATGTATCGACCTCTATGCTTGCAGAAGATTTAAAGCCCAATCGGTTAGAAGCAGCCAAAAAAGTTGCAGCAGAATTTATTGCCGATCGTCCCAATGATAACATCGGATTAACGATTTTTGCCGGTGAGGCCTTCACGCAATGTCCGATGACCACCGACCACACTTCGCTTATTAACATGTTGCAGAGTGTGCGTACAGACATTGCTTCGCATGGGCTTATTGCCGATGGTACAGCTATAGGTATGGGGTTGGCCAATGCAGTGAGCCGTTTGAGAGATGTCAAAGGAAAGAGCAAAGTCGTCATTCTGCTCACAGATGGCAGTAATAATATGGGTGATATTTCCCCTATGACAAGTGCTGAAATAGCAAAACGTATGGGAATTCGAGTTTATACGATTGGTGTTGGAACAAATAAAGTGGCTCCCTATCCGATGCCTGTTGCAGGAGGCACGCAGTATGTGAACATCCCTGTGGAAATAGATAGTAAAACGTTACGTGAGATTGCACAGCTTACAGATGGTAATTTCTATCGTGCAACGAACAACAAACAGTTGCAACAAATCTATAATGACATCGATAAGTTAGAGAAAACAAAAATGGATGTGAAGAAGTTCTCTAAGTGGTATGAGGCTTATCAACCTTTTGCTTTGTTCGCATTCGTATTACTTTTGTTGGAGTTGATTTTGCGAACAACTGTCCTACGTAGAATTCCTTAAAGTAAGAAGAATTATGTTGAGATTTGAAGACCCCATATATTTATGGCTTTTGTTAATCATCCCCATCATGGCTTGTGTGCGTTTCGTGGTGTGGAGGCAACGCAAGGCTAAGTTCTTACGTTTTGGAGATCCCGCTTTGCTACAGCAGATGATGCCCGATGTTTCAAAGTATCGCCCGACGGTTAAGTTCTGGTTATTACAAGGGGCTGTGGCATTATTGATTATTGTGTTAGCTCGTCCTCAAGCCGGAATGAAGCTATCCCACGACAAACGCAATGGAATAGAAGCTGTAATTGCAATGGATATTAGTAATTCGATGCGTGCAGCCGATGTTGTTCCTTCACGTCTTGCAAAAAGTAAGTTGTTAGTAGAAAGTCTCTTTGACCATTTTACGAATGATAAAGTCGGATTAATTGTCTTTGCAGGCGATGCTTTCGTACAGCTTCCTATCACAAATGATTATGTTTCGGCCAAAATGTTTCTGCAGAACATCGATCCCTCTCTGATTGCGACACAAGGAACAGATATTGCTCGTGCCGTGGAATTAAGTGAACAAAGTTTCACGCAACAGAAAGACATAGGTAAAGCAATCATCATTATTACGGATGGGGAAGACCATGAAGGTGGAGCCTTGGAGGCTGTTAAAGCTGCTCACCAACGTGGAAGGAATGTCTTTATACTTGGTGTTGGTGATACAAAAGGAGCACCCATTCCCGACGGGCATGGTGGCTATCTGAAAGATGAACGCGGCGAAACAGTTATGTCTGCATTGAATGAGCAGATGTGCAGACAGTTAGCAGCAGCAGGAAATGGAACGTATATTCACGTGGATAATACGAATGAAGCGCAAGAAAAGCTCAATGACGCATTAGATAAGTTGCAAACGGGCACGACCGATAGTGTGGTCTATAGTGAATACAGCGAGCAGTTTCAAGCTTTTGGTATACTCCTGTTGTTGCTATTGATTGTGGAGAGCTTGATACAAGAATCGAAGAGTCCTTTATTTAAAGGAGTTAACTTTTTTAGGAGACAGAAAGCATGAGTTATTTGAAAAGTGTCCTCTTGCTCCTCATGAGTATGTTGTGGTTTGTTGCAAAAGCACAGACTGATCGACAGTTGATACGTAGTGGAAATCGCTATTTCCACCAACAAAACTATGTCAAGGCAGAGACTGAATACCGTAAGGCTTTAGTGAAGAATGTCAGCAACACACAGGCACTATATAATTTGGGGACGGCACTGTTGGCGCAGCAAAAAGATTCCGCAGCAACCACCTGTTTTGAACGTGCGGGGAAGGCAGAAACAAGTAAATTAAGGAAGGCAAAGAGCTATCACAACATGGGGTATATCTGTCAACGTCACCAGATGTATGCTGATGCCATCAAAGCTTATGAAGAGGCGCTACGCAACGACCCTTCTAACCAGGCAACGCGTTACAATTTAGCGCTGTGTCAAAAGTTGCTGAAGAACAATCCGCAAAAGCCCAACCCCCAGTCGAAAGATAAACAGAAGGACAAGCAGAAAAAACAGGACGACAAGAAAAATGATCGTAAGCAAGAGCAAGACAACAAGCAGGACAAACAGCCACAAAAAGACCCGAAGAATGGCATGAGTAAGGACAATGCCGAACAGCTATTAAATGCAGCGTTGCAAAATGAAAAGGCTACGCAGCAGCGCATTTCAAGGGCATTGCAGCAACGTGGAAGTAGAAGGTTACAGAAGAACTGGTAATAGTTAACATTGAACAATGTGCATATTCATCAAATATAGTTTACTTTTGGTGCTCCTCCTGTTGAGCACGGTATCAGCCTCTGCACAACATATAACGGTGACCGTTCCGTCGAGTGTTGCAGCAGGTGAGAATTTCCGTCTTTCCTATACAGTCGATACACAGAATGTAGAAGAGTTTAAGGCGGGCACAATGCCTTCTGCTATAGAGGTTATTGCTGGTCCCTATACCTCCAGACAGTCGAGCTACCAGATGATTAATGGCCATACATCCAGCACTTCGTCTGTCACTTACACTTACACACTCTATATTGCTAAGCCTGGTGTCTATACCATCGCGCCAGCCTGTGCTATCATCGGGGGACGAAAGATTTATGCAAAGGCCGTTAAAGTCTCTGTGGCAGGGCATGCAAAAGGGAGTAATGGCAATGGAGCTGCGGGAACTGGCGGAACAAACATTCGTTCTGCTGGATCAAGAATATCAGGTAATGACCTTTTTATTCGTGTCAGTGCGAATAAAAAGCAAGTATATGAACAGGAGCCAATCCTACTCACTTATAAGGTTTATACGTTGGTAGAGTTGACACAACTTAAGGGTGACATGCCTGATTTAACAGGCTTCCACACCCAAGAGATTAAGCTACCACAACAAAAGAGTTTCCATATTGAACGTGTGAACGGGCGCCCTTATCGTTGCGTCACCTGGAGTCAATATGTGATGTATCCACAGATGACGGGAAAGCTCACGATTCCCAGTATTACCTTCCAAGGCGTTGTGGTGCAGCAAGACCGCAGCGTTGATCCGTTTGAAGCATTCTTTAATGGTGGGTCGGGCTATGTTGAGGTAAATAAAAACATTCAGGCACCGAGCTTGTCGATTAATGTTCTACCGTTACCACATCGTCCGGCCAACTTCTCTGGCGGTGTTGGCGCATTCACCATCTCGGCACAGCTGACGAAAGCAAGTGTGAAAGTTGGCGACCCGGTAAACCTGCGCGTGGTAGTG
>ERZ772955.1800-NODE-1800-length-12564-cov-3.221041_pt1 | contig 12564 bp, 10 predicted proteins | sample MGYA00511133_ERZ772955 | MGnify/ENA primary metagenome ERZ772955 (study PRJEB29015, sample SAMEA2737914) | human oral metagenome | biome: human oral; feature: human-associated habitat; material: dental | place: China | collected 2149 ... | reverse complement strand
GAGAGCACAGTTGAAATGGCGAGCGATGTGGGCAACACCGCCGCGCTTATCGCGTGCCATTGCGCTTTTTCCAATCGTCCTTGGTGTAGCTATCGGGATAGGTTGTCTCATAAAGAATGCGGCCGCCGCGCTCCCGAACATAGGTGTCGAAGCTGCGTTTCCCCTCATAAAGCACCACCACACGTGCGCCATTGCGCAAATGATTGTACTCGGTGTTGCCGCCCGAGAAGCGTCCATGGGCCAGCAACACGCGGTAATACATCAGCGAATAGTCATTATCGTGGTCGTGACCACAGAAGATTCCCATCACATCGCCACACTCTTTCACGGCCGAAAACATGCCGCTATTGAGGTTGGGTGCGTAGGCTTTCTCCATACGTGTGCCGATTAAAGTCACTTGTGTGTTGGCCACAGCGTCGTTATATTCGGGCAACGGATAGTGCATAAACATCAAACTGTTGACGGGTTTGCCGCCGTTTCGCTGGGTAAACGTGCCCGACCATCGGCGATAGCGGGCAATCTGATCGGCCGTCAGCCACTGATAACCGCCCACACCCGCCATCTTATTGTAGGCATGTGTGTCCATACAATAGAGCACAGCGGTCACTTTCCAGCCCGAAGTCGACAGAATGGGCAAAGCATAATCGAGCACATTGCCCACGCGTTTGGGCTGCACGCAGTAGGCATTTTGCTGCGCTAAATCGTAAAGTTGCGTGACCGGCGTGCCTTGTTCGGGGTCATGATTGCCCAAAAGATAACAAAAAGGCGTCTTCAAATTGGTCAACACTTTGAGCACTTCCTGCAAACAAGCACTGCCAGGTGACGAATAAATGATGTCACCTGTGAGCACAATGAGGTCGGGTTTCTCGGCCGTTACCACCTCAACGATGTTATCGGTGGCCTCTTTCGATGCGGGATTACCCTGTTTATAATGCAGATCGGTGAACTGAACAATCTTAAATTGCCCGTTTTTAAAACGCAAATCCTGTGCTTGCATGCTGCTCAAACACCCCAGAAACAAGGCAGCAGTCAACCATTTTTTCATTCCCATTTTTCTGAATTTTCGGTCAAAGTTACAGCTTTTCTGCGAGCTGAGCCTGCCCAAATCGGTTTTTATTATTATTTTTGCATGGCGCGATGTGGACGCAATCCATGCACCACGACGCACATTTTGATTATTTTAATTCAAGATTTTTCCCCTATGATGAATGATTTTATCATGCATGCCCTGCGCCAATGTCCGCTTTTCATGGGCATGAGCGAAGTGAGTATAGAATTGGCTTTGGGCAGCATCAACTATCAAGTCGTGAGCCTTGAGAAGCGCGATGTCTACGCCTTGGCCGGCATGCCCTGCCGTTTTGCCGACATTGTGGTCAAAGGTTCGTTGGTTTGTCGCATGGCTTCGCTCAGCGGAAAGCAAGTGGAAGTGAGCCGATTGCAGGCTGGCGACATTATAGCTCCGGCGTTTATCTTCGCCAAAGACAACACCATACCCGTGAGTGTTGAGACCGATAGCGAGGTGAAGTTGCTGCGCATGACTCCGCAAACCTTGCGTCTGCTCATGGATAACGACCCCGATATTCGCATGAATTTCATTCAAACGCTCTCCAACATCGACGTGTTTCTCACGCATAAAATGAAGGTGTTGAGCCTTTTCACCGTGAGAGAGAAGGTGGCTTACTTGCTGTTGGAGACGGCAGGCGAACAAAATTCGAACACCATTAAGCTGCAACGCAGCCGCCAAGAGATAGCCAATTCGTTCGGCATTCAGAAGTTTTCGCTGCTGAGGGTGCTCAATGAGTTTGAGAAAGAGGGCGCCATCCGCATCGATGGCAAGACCATTGAGATTCTGCAACGCGAGAAATTAAAATAAAAGGTGCTTCATCTGCTGCCCGCCTCAACAACCCATTTGTCCACCATGTTCCATCATCCGTCCCGCAATTTGCCTGCGCCCGTGTGCCGAACCATCGCAAAAGCCGCGAAGAAAACCCACCAAAGGAAGCGCATGCACTGAAAAGTTTAACAACCTTTTGCAAAAAACGAGGCAAGGTTTCTCGGGAATATGCTTTTTATAAGCAAAATCATTGCAACGAAAATGACTATTTTAAAAGTTTAAATCCCGATAAAAAACAAAAACGATGAAAATGAAACAGGTACTCAAAACAATGGTATTGGCAGCGTTCTGCCTCAGTGGAATGGCCTTCATGGCATGCAACAACGACGATGATTACGACAACAGTGTGTACTATCCCAACGCATTGGTGACGATTAAAACCAACACAGCCACAGGACAAGTTTACCTTCAACTGGACGATGCAACCACCGTTTTGCCCACCAACATGAAGACTTCGCGTTACGGAAACCGCGAGTTGCGCGCCTTAGCCAACCTCACTATGCAGGAAGGACAGCCCGGACATTACTCCAAAACGGCATTCGTCAACTGGATGGACACCATTCTTACGAAGAAGATGTCACCCGACTTGGGAGCGAAAAACGACCAAACCTATGGCACCGATCCGCTGGAAATCGTCAAGCATTGGACCACAGTTGTGGAAGATGGCTACCTCACCCTGCGCTTTAGAACCTATTTTGGCAACCGAACCAAGCATGTAGTGACGCTGGTAAAGGGTGCCAATCCCTACGAAGTGGTGCTCCATCACGATGCAAAAGGCGATGTTCGCGGCGTTGTGAAAGACGGTTTGGTGGCTTTCCGACTCAGCGATTTGCCCGACACTCACGGCAAAGCGGTGGACTTAACGCTGAAATGGAAATCGTTTTCGGGTGTCAAAAGCGTAACCTTCAAATACACTTCCCGACCTTAACGCAACCTGCTCAGCCCCCTTTTGCCTTGAATGAATCTTTTCGGATATAACAAAGAACAGCATCTCTTGCGCCTTTTCGAGCAAGGCAACGCATTCGCCATGGACCAACTCTATGGCGAATATGCCGATTATTTGGCGGCTGTTTGCGCACGCTATATCCCCAACGTCGAAGATATGCACGATGTGTTGCAAGAGGCATTCATCCGCATCTTCACGAAAATTCATACGTTTGAATATCAAGGCAAGGGCTCTTTGAAGGCCTGGCTCACGCGGGTAGTGGTGAATGAGGCGCTGTATTTTCTGCGCAAAGACCATTCGAAGCTGTTCGTCAACCAAGCAATAGAGCTCCCAGATGCAGAGATTGATGCGCCCGATGTCGACAGTTTGTCGGTTACACAGATTACAAATGCCATTCAACAACTGCCGTTAGGCTATCGAACAGTCTTCAATCTGTTTGCGATTGAGGGCAAAACTCACAAAGAGATTGCCGCGCTTCTCCACATCAAGCCCGACACTTCTGCCTCGCAATTTCATAAGGCAAGAAACCTGCTTGCCAACATACTTAACGAACAAAAACAAAAGGAGACCGAACAATGAAAACGGATTGGCTGAACAAAGTGCAGACACGCTTGCGCAATGAGCAGCATGCACAAGCACCGCAAGGGTTGCTCGACGACATCAAAAACGAGATGCGTCGCCGGGGAATGGCACCCACATGCCGACCGCCGCACCGCCGAAAGGTCGTGGCGTTGTGGGGTGTTCGCGCAGCTTCGATAGCGGCTTTCCTCACCGTGGGCTTGTATATCGTCCACCGAACGACGCTGCCTTCTGCCGACAAACCGCTGGTCTCCACCATTGCTCCGTCGCCCCTTGCCCCATCAAACATCGTGTCACGACAGCCGATGCCCCACGCTGTGCAGCATGCCGAACGCCCCATTGCATCGCGTTCCATCCACCATTCGGCGCACAAGGCACACAACTTGCTCATGGCTCGCAACGAATTGTCGGCAAAGACCGACGCACAACCGACGGAAACAGCCCCTTCACAACCCCACTCCGACACGCAGACTGCGCAGCCATCGCGTCGGATTTTGCCCGCAATGCCACCGCAATCAGGTCGCGAAACCCCGCCACAACGCAAGCCATCTACCGATGCTTCGCGATGGAGTTTCGCCACGTCTTATGATGGATTGAGCGGCTCGTCGCACACTTCTCAAGGCGTTTTGCTCGCAGCAGCCAACCCCTATGGCGAATATGTAGACGCCTTCTCGGGTCACGAAAGGCAAAACTATGCGAACGGTTCGGGCAGCGTACAAATGAAAACAAAGCACCATCGGCCGGTTAAATTCGGCCTGTCGGTGGGCTATAACATCCATCGGCGTTGGCGCATCCAAACCGGATTGACCTACAGTCGCTTGGTCTCCGACTTCACTTGCGACATGGATAATGCCGAAAGTGCCGTGCAACAAGAGCTGCACTACATCGGCCTTCCGGTGAGCATGGGTTACAGTTTTTACAAAACGCGGCGCATCAACCTCTATACAATGGCCGGAGGCGAGGTCGAAAAGTTGGTGAAAGGCCGTGCGAAACAAAAGGCTACACCGGACGTTGTGCCGCCCACCAGCGCCGAAACCATCACCGAGCATGCACCAATCTTCTCGATTCATGCGGCCGTTGGCGGCGAAATTCGCTTCAATCCCGCGCTCAGTGCCTACGTCGAACCGGGCATAAGTCATCATTTTAACAATGGCAGCAACGTGAAAAGTGTTTATAAAGACAAGCCCACCAGCCTCAGTCTGAACGTCGGCATCCGCGTCTATTTAAACAAATAGCCCACGCTTTTTGCAGACCTTGGCCATCCCCTTTCCTTCTTTTGCCGCCATAGCCGGCCTGCAAATCGGCAGTTTCACGGGTTTGTTGTGCCAAGAAGCGATGCCGAAAGCAAAAGAAACAAGTTGGCTTGTTTTGCAGAAAAAGCATGAGAAACGGGGGTATCTCGTTTGTTTTTGAAAAAAATGAGCGAGAAACGGGTGTGTTTCGCTCGTTTTGATGAAAAATGATTGAGATACGGGTGTATCTCGTTTGTTTTTGAAAAAAATAGTTGAGAAACGGCCGTATCTCGCTCATTTTTGAGAAAAACGATGGAGAAACGGGTGTATCTCGCTTGTTCTCGTCCACAAAGGGATGGAACGGCTGTCAGAAAAAGCATGCAGATTGTCGGGAAAAAGCATGCAGATTATGTCGCAAAAGCATTGCTTTTACTGCGCAATAAAGCGCGAATTACAAGGTAAAAGCAATGGTTTTCCGCTCTTTTTTGTGTAATTTTGCAAACAAAGAAATCAAAATCAACAAGATAAATGAAGGAAACGCAGTTTAAACGCACCACCGTTACGGCGGCTTTGCCCTATGCTAACGGAGGCGTTCACATTGGCCATTTGGCAGGAGTCTATGTGCCTGCCGATATTTACGTGCGCTATTTGCGCCTCAAAAAACAAGAGGTGATGTTCGTTTGCGGCAGCGATGAGCATGGTGTGCCCATCACTATCCGTGCAAAGAAAGAGGGCATCACGCCGCAAGACGTGTGCGACCGCTACCACGAGCTCATCAAAAAATCGTTCGAGGCGTTTGGCATCAGCTTCGATATTTATAGCCGAACGACCAGCCCCACGCACCATCAGTTTGCCAGCGACTTCTTTAAAAAGCTCTATGACGAGGGAAAATTGGTGGAGAAAGAGACCGAACAATACTACGATGAGCAGGCTCATCAGTTCTTGGCCGACCGCTATATCATGGGCGAATGCCCCTATTGTCACAACGAAAACGCATACGGCGACCAGTGTGAGCGCTGTGGTCACGACCTCAGTCCGATGGAATTGATCAATCCCCACTCCACCATTTCGGGGTCGAAGCCCGTCATTCGTCCCACGAAGAACTGGTATCTGCCCCTCAATCAATACCAGCCTTGGCTGAAAAAATGGATTCTCGACGACCATTCTGAATGGCGTTCCAACGTATATGGTCAGTGTAAGAGCTGGCTTGACATGGACTTACAGCCGCGAGCCATGACACGTGACTTGGAATGGGGCATTCCTGTTCCCATTAAAGGCGCCGAAGGAAAAGTGCTTTATGTGTGGTTTGATGCCCCCATCGGCTACATTTCCAACACCATTGAGCTGTGCAAGGCACACCCCGAACGCTTTGGTTCGTGGGAGAAATGGTGGAAACAGCCCGACACACGCCTGGTGCATTTCATCGGAAAAGATAACATTGTGTTCCATTGCATCATCTTCCCCACCATGCTAAAAGCCTATGGTGACTTCATTTTGCCCGACAATGTGCCGGCCAATGAGTTCTTGAATTTAGAGGATGACAAGATTTCTACCAGCCGAAACTGGGCCGTTTGGCTGCACGAATATTTGCAAGACTTGCCCGGAAAGCAGGATGTTTTGCGCTATGTGCTCACGGCCAATGCGCCCGAAACGAAGGATAACAACTTCACTTGGCGCGATTTTCAGGAGCGAAACAACTCGGAGCTCGTGGCCATCTATGGCAACTTTGTCAATCGTGCCTTGCAACTGACGAAGAAATATTGGGCAGGTGTGGTGCCGGCTTGCGGCGAATTGCAAGACGTTGACCGCCAGACGCTGGCCGAATTTGCCGACGTAAAAGCGAAGTTAGAGGGCTATTTAGACCAGTTTAAATTCCGCGAAGCGCAGAAAGAAGCCATGAACTTGGCACGCATCGGCAACAAATATATCACCGAATGTGAGCCATGGAAGGTGTGGAAGACCGATGCTAAGCGCGTCGAAACCATTCTCTATATCTCCCTTCAGCTTGTGGCTAACCTCGCCATTGCGTTCGAACCGTTCTTGCCTTTCTCATCCGAAAAGCTGCGCCACCTTATTAATATGGAGGCTTTCGATTGGGCCGAATTAGGCAAAACCGACCTACTCAAGGCCGGACATCAATTAGCTGAGCCCGAATTGCTCTTCGAAAAGCTCGAAGATGACGTCATACAAAAGCAGTTAGACAAGCTCGAAGCCACCCGAAAAGCCAATGAAACGGCGGCCTATCATGCTGCACCCGTGAAAGAAACGGCATCGTTTGACGACTTCGAAAAGTTGGATATTCGCGTCGGACACATCAAACATTGCGAGAAAGTGAAGAAGAGCAAGAAACTGTTACAATTCACTATCGACGATGGAACGGGCGTGGATCGCACCATTTTGAGTGGCATCGCCGCCTATTATGAGCCCGAACAGCTCGTGGGTAAGGATGTGCTTTTCGTTGCAAACTTTGCTCCTCGCACGATGATGGGCATCGAAAGCCAAGGCATGATCCTGAGTGCTGTGAACGCAGATGGGGCACTTTCGGTCACAACGACGATCGATAAAGTGAATCCCGGCAGCCAAGTGGGGTGATCAAGGCACACCAAAACGACAGAAGAAAACAAGTTTAACGCACCACAAAAATAGCAGATGAATTTATGGTTACACTTTTAATTCTCATTCAACTCCTATTGGTTTTCACACTTATCTTTATCGGTGCGCGCATAGGTGGCATCGGAATGGGCATCTACGGCATGGTAGGTGTGTTCCTTTTGGTGTTTGTTTTCGGTTTAAAACCCGGCAACATCCCCATCGATGTGATGCTCATCATCGTGTCAGTTATCACGGCTGCGGCCTCTCTTCAAGCGGCAGGTGGGTTGGATTATCTCGTGCATTTGGCGGCCAAATTCCTGCGAAAACATCCCGAACACATCACCTATTATGGGCCATTGGTTACGTGGTTTTTCTGTTTAGTTGCAGGAACTGCACACACAAGCTATTCGCTTTTGCCGATTATTGCAGAGATTGCGAAAGACACAAAGATACGTCCCGAGCGCCCATTGAGCGTGGCTACCATCGCAGCTTCATTGGGAATTACGGGCAGTCCGGTATCGGCGGCCACGGCAGCCATGATTTCTTCCGACCTGTTAGGTGCCAAAGGCATCGAGCTAAAGGATATTATGCTCGTTTGTATTCCCGCATCTTTCATCGCCATCCTGGTGGCTTCGTTTGTGCAAAACCGCGTAGGTAAGGAGCTTGTTGACGATCCTGAATACCAAAAACGTGTGAAAGCAGGGCTCATTCAGCCTGTTGGCGAGTGTGAAAAGACGATGGAAAACGAAGCAAACCTCCATCCACGCGCCAAATATTCGGTATTGGCTTTCTTGGCAGCCGTGCTCTTAGTGGTGCTCTTTGGTTCTGTTCCATCGCTGCGTCCATCGTTCAATGTCGATGGAAACATCATGAAATTGAGCATGCCCGAGACCATAGAAATCATCATGATGGCCATGTCTGCCGTCATTTTGCTCGTCGGAAAAGCCAAAGTTGGCGATGCAGTGAAAGGCAATGTCTTCGGTGCAGGCATGAATGCCATGGTGAGTATCTTTGGAATTGCATGGATGGGCGACACATTCTTCAACGGCAACTTAGCCTTCTTCAAAGAGCATATTGCCGGCATTGTGACCCAATTTCCCTTCCTCTTTGCCGTGGCTTTGTTCATCATGTCCATCATGTTGTTCTCGCAAGCAGCCACCGTTCGCACGCTTTATCCCTTAGGCATTGGCTTAGGCCTGTCGCCTTTTGCCCTCATAGCCATGTTCCCGGCGGTCAATGGCTATTTCTTTATCCCCAACTATCCCACCGAAGTGGCCGCCATCAACTTTGATACGACGGGCACAACACGCATCGGACGCTACGTGCTCAACCACAGTTTTCAGCTCGCCGGCTTCATTACTACCTTTGTAAGCATTGGCGTTGGCTACCTCATCATTACGTTCCTTTTTTAAAATAACTCATTATAAACCCATAAATTAAATAGATTATGAGAACAATCAAGATTTCAATGCTAATGGTGTTCACTTTGATTTTCACCTTAGCCCTTAGTGCAAAACCCAAAATTCGTATCATTGCTACCGGCGGAACCATCGCTGGTGTGAGTGCCAGTGCCACCTCTTCGGCATACGGAGCAGGCCAAGTGGGCATTCAAACCCTTATCGATGCGGTGCCCCAAATCAAAGATTTAGCCGACGTAAGTGGCGAACAATTAGTGAACATTGGTAGCCAAGACATGAACGATGAAGTGTGGTTGAAACTCGCGAAACGCATCAATCAGCTGCTCAATAACGAAGGCTATGATGGCGTATTAGTAACGCATGGCACCGACACTATGGAGGAAACGGCCTACTTCTTGACGCTCACTGTGCACAGCGATAAGCCCGTTGTGTTGGTCGGAAGCATGCGTCCTTCGACGGCTATCAGTGCCGATGGTCCTGCAAACCTCTACAATGGCGTGGCCACTTTGGTTGATCCTGCGTCAAAAGGTCACGGCGTTATGGCTTGCATGAACAATCAACTCATCGATGCCAAGAGCCTCATCAAGACCCATACCACCGACGTTGCTACGTTTAAAGGCACCTATGGTCCCATCGGTTACGTGTATAATGGCAAACCCTATTACGTGCACGAACCCAACTATAAGCACACCACTGCCAGTGTGTTCAACGTGGACAACCTCGCCAAATTGCCGCAAGTGGGCATCGTTTATGGCTATGCCAACTGCTCACCCCTGCCCATTCTCTCGTTCGTCAACGCCAAATTCGACGGCATTGTGTTGGCCGGTGTGGGCGATGGCAACTTCTATAAGGATGTGTTTGATGTGGCATTGAAGGCACAGAACAACGGTATTCAAATCGTACGTTCCAGCCGTTTGCCCACAGGCCCCACGTGTTTGAACGGCGAAGTGGACGACGAAAAATATCATTTCGTGGCCACTTTAAACCTCAATCAACAAAAGGCGCGCGTGCTGTTGATGCTCGCTTTGACCAAAACACACGATTGGCAACAGATTCAAAAGTATTTCCAAGAATATTAAAGCTATGAAAACAACCTTCATCGTATGCGCATTTTTGGCTGCAACCGCTGTGGCCAACGCACAAAATGGCGGCAACATCGGCATGGGAGGTAGCGAAGGAAACTATGCCTCATTAGCCGAAAAGGTGGCCAACTTAGAAAAGAAAAACGACGCATTCAACGTCTATTTCAACTATGCTGCCAGCTTCCGCGCCGAAAGAGACAGCCGTTTGAACAACTGGAATGCAGGCTTTGCCAACAAACAGTTGCGCTTAGAGATTAAAGGAAACATAGGCGATCACCTGTCTTATCGCTTCCGTCATCGCCTCAACAAAGCCAACACGGCACAAGGCGAAGACAACTTTGCCAAAGCAACCGACATCATGATGGTGGGCTGGAAGTTCAATGACAAAGTCAGTTTGCAAGGCGGTAAGATGTGTCAGATATGGGGTGGCTTCGAATTTGATGAGAACCCCATGGTCATCTACCAATATAGCGACATGGTTGACAACATGGATAACTTCATGGCCGGCGTGGTTGCGTCGTTCAAACCCGTGCCCACTCAGGAGTTGGCCGTTGAGGTTTCCAATGCCTATAACAACAAATTCAACGAGTTTTATGGCGCAAGCAGCATTTCACGCGAGGCACTTGGCTACCGCAACCTTGAGGCTTCGAAGGCACCACTCACCTATATTGCCAACTGGAACGGCAGTTTTCTCGACGGAAAACTCAACACCCGTTGGTCGTGGGGCCTGCAAACTCAGGCACGTCACAAGTATAGTCGCATGCTCGTTTTGGGCCAACAACTCAACCTCAACAAGCTGCAATGGTATGTAGACTATATGGGAGCCTGGGACGGTTTAGACCGTTTGGGCATCGCATCCAACGACCTTGCCGCGCATCTTGCTCCGTCCCCGTCTGCCAAAGCCTGGGCCAGCGATGTGCATTACAACAGTTTCATCACCAAGGTGAACTGGCAATTTGCATCCGGTTGGAACTTCATGGCCAAGGGAATGTATGAAACTGCCAGCGTCAGCAAGCTCGAAGTGGGCAAGAACTACCGCAAGAGCTATGGCTACATCGGCAGCATTGAGTACTATCCTGTAAAGGATCAAGACCTGCGTGTGTTCTTAGCTTATGTCGGAAGAAAATACGATTTCAAGGCCGCTACAGGCTTAAAGAACTACAACACCAACCGCATTGAACTTGGTTTTATGTATCGCATCAAGGCTTTTTAGTTCAGCAAATCTCACAAAGCAACCGACAGCCGCCAACCTTTTGTCAGCTGTCGGTGCGCCAAATAAAAATAAAAAGAAAATATCAACCCTTTAAACCAGCCACGAAGTGGTGCATTTTGCCCTGCAAAAGCATGCACATTACCGCATAAAATGATAGCAATCGTCGTGCAAAAGCATAGCTTTTACAACGCCCTATGACCAACATCATGCGGCAAAGGCTTGCCACAAACAGCGCAAAGCACCACCAGACGGTGCATTAAATTATGTCAAACGAACAATTCAGAGTAGAGAGCGACCTCTTAGGTGAACTCAAAGTGCCTGCCAATGCCTACTATGGCGTGCAGACACAACGCGGCATTAACAACTATCACATCTCGCGAAAAAAGATGCGCGATTATCCCGATTACGTCATCGCCATTGCTTATGTGAAGCTCGCTGCCGTGCAAACCAACCACACCCTCGGCGTGATTAACGACGAAATCGCAGGCGCCATCAGTCAGGCCTGCCAGGAGATTATCGACGGAAAGCTGCACGAAAACTTCCCCATCGACATGATGCAGGGCGGCGCAGGCACATCGGTCAACATGAATGCCAATGAGGTTATTGCCAATCGTGCGCTCGAAATCATGGGCCACAAGCGCGGCGAATACCAATATTGCTACCCCAACGACCACGTCAACTGCGGACAATCCACCAACGATGTCTACCCCACCTCCATCCGCCTGGCCTTGATTCGCATGAACAAGAGCCTCGTTTCGAGCCTCACCGGCCTCATCAGCGCCCTGCGTTTCAAGGCCACCGAGTTTAAAGACAACCTCAAAATGGGGCGCACACAGCTGCAGGATGCCGTGCCCATGACCATGGGACAGGAGTTCAATGCCTATGCCAACAACTTGGAAGAGGAAATTCTTAACCTCGAACGCAACATCAAACTGTTGCACGAAATCAACATGGGTGGCACGGCCATCGGCACGGGTTTGAATGCCGTTCCGGGCTTTTCAAAGCTCTGTGCAACCAACTTAAGCAAGCTCACCGGCGAGCCTTTCATCTCGGCTACCGACTTGGTTGAAGCCACTCCCGACACAGGTGCCTACGTAAGTTATAGCGGAGCACTGAAGCGTTTGGCAGTGAAACTCTCCAAAATCTGTAACGATTTCCGCCTCATGGCCTCCGGTCCGCGTTGTGGTCTCAACGAAATCAATCTGCCCCCCAAGGCACCCGGCTCGTCAATCATGCCCGGAAAGGTCAACCCCGTCATCCCCGAAGTCACCAATCAGGTGTGCTTTAAGGTCATTGGCAACGACACAACAGTTTCGTTTGCAGCCGAAGCCGGCCAGTTAGAGCTCAACGTCATGGAGCCCGTCATCACCGAATGCCTCTTCGAAAGCCTCTGGTGGCTGCGCAATGCCATCGACACCTTGACCGAAGAATGCGTGGTGGGCATCACCATGAACAAGGAACGTTGCTACGAAATGGTGAAGAACTCCATCGGCATAGTGACGGCCTTGAACCCCTATATCGGCTATAAAAACAGCACGAAGGTGGCCAAAGAAGCCTTAGAAACCAACCGCTCGGTCTACGACATCGTGCTCGAAAAAGAGCTGATGA
>ERZ772955.1795-NODE-1795-length-12594-cov-3.832921_pt1 | contig 12594 bp, 5 predicted proteins | sample MGYA00511133_ERZ772955 | MGnify/ENA primary metagenome ERZ772955 (study PRJEB29015, sample SAMEA2737914) | human oral metagenome | biome: human oral; feature: human-associated habitat; material: dental | place: China | collected 2149 ... | reverse complement strand
CGAAAGCTCAGGTATGTAGGTCGGCGGCGCCTGAAGACGCGCTGACACCTTTCCAAGATATGCACCGAACGGCGTATCGGAAGCCGGAGCCTGCGACGTCGGCTGCTGAGGCTGCTGCATGGCGGGCTGGGGCTGTTGCATGGCGGACGGAGCCTGAGTCATCCCAGGCTGCTGCATCGGCGATTGAGGACCGGAAGCAGCGCAGCTCTGCTGCATGGGGTCCTGCTGCGAAGGAAAAGACTGAGCGGGGCCGTAAGACTGAGCCGGGCCATAGGGCAAGGCGGAGCCTCCCTGCGCCGTCGGCGGCCCAAGGGGCATGGGCCCCGAATAACCGGTTGATCCCTGCGAGTAACCCGGGAAATCTTGCCGATAGTCCGCCGGGCCTCCGGAATGGCCCGTCGGGGCGTTCTGATAGGGGAACGGCGTTTGGCTGCGGTCGATCTGGCTAAAGGGGCGATTGGGCGAGGCGTTGTTGACCGGCATCCCGCATCGACCGCAGACACCGGCGTGTTCCGGAAGGGCTGCGTTGCAATTCAGACAGAACATTTGCCGCCTTTCAAACCAGCGTTTTCCATAATCTGATTCTAACGCGCAGCCGCTTTTACCCCATAAGCAAACGTACTGTGAGCATGCGAATACAAAAAGTTTCACCGCTCCTCATTGCCCGCCCTGCTCCCGTACATGGAGTCGATTTAAGGCTATGGCGTTGTTTTAACGGCAAGAATAGCGTCTTAATCGAGAGAATGGCGTTCAGCGCAAGGGTTGCCGTCTAAGAGTCTTCAGCGCCGACGTCGATTTTGTCGGACGCCTTTCGCGCCAGCGTACGCGTCCATTCAGAGATATGGTAGAAAGAGAAGGTTCTCTTCATCAAAAGACGGCGACATGAATCAGGTTGCGGCAGCCGTCCGGGCTGCCACGGCAAGGTCAAGTTGCGACAAAAGAAAGCGAAGGCCATGAAGAAGTTCCTGGCGATTTCAGCGGCTCTTGGTCTGCTCGCCGCTTGCGGATCGACGCCTGACCGGGATTCGAAGTCTTCGAAAAGCAACGGCTCCACAAACACCGACGTCACAAAACCGTGCGTCGGATGGATTAAATGGAGCAGCGGCTCGACGCCTCCGCCGTATTCGTCGCGATGGACCCTCGTGCTTTCCGCCGACGGCGCCAAAGCCTCGTTTTCACACGGCCCGAGCTATGGAGAAAAACCCACGTTCGAAGCGAAAGAATTTTCCGTCGACGCGCGAAAGTCCCAGGCCTTGTGCAAGGCTCTCCGTGACGTCCCGGCGGAACTGAACCCCAAAGTAGGCGGCCCCGCCATGGAGTGGAAGGTGACGGGGGCCTCAGGTGGCGCCACCGACGACAACTTTGGCCCCACATACAAGGCAGCGCTAAAGATCATCGGATCGCGGCGTCTCGATAAGGCAAAGAGCAAGTTCAGCCAGTGGGCAGACGAGTACAAGAAATCGCGTGAAGCCAGCCCTCATACATGATCGGCGCAATGGCATTGAGCGGCACGCGGATTCGCGATGCCCGTCAGCTTCTCGACTTGTTCGTTGAAACTCTATAGCCGCGTGTCACACCTCGTTGAAATAGAGGCCCCGGCCATGTGTGCTTTGCGTGGGAACGCGCTCGAGGCCTGGCCGGGGGTCGACTAGCTCAAGTCTACTAAACGGTGCGAGGACCACAGCGCCCTGCAAGCACCGCAGCTGCACTCGGCGGGCAGTCAAGCGGGCACAGGGGCGAGGACTCCGGCGGGCATAGGGGCGAGACAGGCCATGCGAGACCATTCACGCTCTGTCTCGCCCCATTACCGTTCATGTCCTTCCGGAGCGCACGAAGTTCACCCTTTTTCGAAACCGAAACCCGGATCGAACTTAAGAGTGCGGGCGTTCTCGCCGATGGTACGCACCTCGGATTCATCAAAGCCCTCGAGTTTGGTCGCCTGGATGTCGATCCTTATGTCGAGCTTTGCCCCAGCGCCCGCAAGCCAGTCTATGACTTCGCGGGTGACGTTGCCGATGTCGCGAGCATAGCGATCGGGGTCGATTCTCACCGACCCGAAGAAGCGAGCAAGGACATTCTCGGCGGGGGAAGCATCGGGATCGGTCACGATCGCTTTATCGATGCCGACGTCGAGACGATCGATGCGGTGGAAAGACACGAGATTAGCCGGCGTCGCCGCTGAACTCAGCGCGTAGCCTGCCGCAAAGTCAGCTGCGGCCCCGTCGCTCGGACTGTCCGCGATCCAGGCGACTTGTGAGGATTCCTGCTGGGCTCGCAGACGATCGGCCTCATGCTGGACCTTGGCACGTTCCCATTCGACGAGGAGGGTGCGATCTGTGACGCATACACTCGCATTGGCCGACGGCGGGAGAATGAGTTCCCGGTAACGGCCGGTCTTTTCGTCGCGGTCCGCGGCGATGGCGAACCGCTCCCCTTCCACCAGAACGGCCGAGGCCGCCGTTTCGATCGCACGATCGAGCACCGAGCGCCCGGCGAGCCTGTGCATATACGGGTAGCGGGTGAAATAGCCCCACAACTCCCCTACGCCGATCTCACCCTTCTCTTCCCACAAGGTTGCCAGTTCCTCGTGGAAGACGGCACCGAGTATAGACGGGCCAAGTTCAGTGACGATCTGGTCTTCGCGCACGAGTTTGACGCCGATTCGCTCTGCCACCGAGGCATCGCTTGAATCGGGCACCTTGTCTGGAGTTACGCGAAACGGCCCGGTCGGAGGCTGTTCTGGGTACGCGGTCCACGTGTACGTCGAACCTAGCCTGTCCTCCACGGTCTGCTCACAGCGCGTAACCGATTCCTCGGCCTGTTTCCTCTGCTGTGCCGTCAAGTTGAGCTCGTCGGAGGTGTCTCGAACTTTCTTCCAGCCCAGGTAGCTGCGCGTCGCGGATTCCAAACGCTCCAACTCATTGGCGTCGGCTACCGCGAACACGAGCATATTTCGATGTACGCGCTGGCTCGTCCCCTTAGATTCGACAGCTTCACGGACCCATTTGAGAGCGGGAGAGCTTTCGCCGTCCTGCTTGCGATGAGAACGGCGCGGGTGAACAATCACAAGCCGCACTTCATCAACGTCGGGAATGTCGGCGGTCGTCTCGGGAGCCGCGTGCACTCTTGCGAAAACGCCCCGTTTCCTTTCCTGCGAGCGCAGACGATCGACGATTTCGTTCCATACCGTCTCCGGGTCCTCTCGCAGACGTTCGGCATGGTCACTGGCCGTCTTCGTCACCGAGGGCTGAGTGTCGAACCAGTAATGACCTTGCTCCTCGTAGAAGTAGGTCGAGCGTTGGGCCAATTGCTCAATCGCCATGGCGAAGTTCCCCAAGGCGTCCCCCGGTATCGCGGTTCCAAGCCACACGTATTGCTTGTCCAAACCCTTGCGCGACGTCCTGGGAGCCGCACCCATAAAAATAGTGCGCGCCAAACGTTGGGTGATGAAGCGGGCACCTAGACTCGCCTTTTCCTTGTCGATACGCGAAGCAGTAGAGTCGGCGCCGTCGATGTCCGAGTCGATGATCGGTTTCCAGCGGTCCTCAAGGTACTGGGTGAGGTCGGTGTTGACGGAAGCAGCGGCTAAGGGAACGTTGCCGGGAAGGATGAGCGGAGACGTGTCGTTGGATGCCCACAGTTCGTGAACGATCGAGGAAACCAGTTTGAGTACGCCGCGCGTGCGCTGGAAGCGCTCGAGGGCAGACCAATCCTCGTACAACCTATCGAGCAGCTCGGGATGCAGCGGGTATGAGGCGCGAATCCGCCGCTCGTACTCGTCGTTGGGATTGGCGGCAGCGCGCGGAAAATGGCCTGAGTCTTTGCGGTACATGTTCGTGAAGCTGCGAGCAACTGCGGCAATCGTGGCAAGCCCGTTTGCATCCGGAGATTGGAAGAGCCGCCGGCGCACAATTTCGAAGGACTCGTCCTTGCTGGATGGACGCCATTGGTCGGCAACACGGCGGATCACGTTTTGGAGACGTTCGAGGGCGAGCCGGCCGTTCTCTCCGCCGATCTCGATCTGCGATCCGTAGTCTTTCGTTCCCCTGTCCGACGCCGGTATCGAAACGACGAGCATCGCACCGGGAATCGAGCGAACGATCTCGGTGAGCGACTGAGCGAAGGTAAACTGGGTTTCGAATGAGCCTGCGGGAAGCTCCCTCTCTGTGACGAGCTGACGAGCGTAGGCGACCCATTCGTCGATGAGGATGAGCGTGGGCGAGTATTGCGAGATGAGTGTGCGAAGGGCATCCCCCGGGTTGGTTCCGGTCTCGTCTGCTTCTGCCACTATCGCATAGGCCTCGCGTCCGCCAAGTTGCCAGGCGAGCTCACCCCACAGAGTGCGCACCTCGGTGCCGTCGTCTTTGATCTGCGGAGAGCCCGCCTGAAGATCCGTGCCGACCAGGGCAACTCGCTTGACCCGCAAGGATTCGAGCTCAGGGTTGCCGGCCTCGGCCACGAGGTCCTGAATCTCCTGGGGAAACCGATCGCGTTCGATGCCGCTGAACAGGTGGTAGAGGGCGAGCATCGAATGCGTTTTGCCGCCTCCGAAATTGGTTTGCAGGTTGACCACCGGGCTGGCGTTCATGTCACCGGTCAAGCGGCGGAGGGCGCGCGTGAGGAGATCACGCAGACCGTCGGTGATGTAGGTGCGGGAGAAGAACTCCACGGGATCGGCGTATTCCGTTCCCGAGGCTAGACCGGCGTGAACTGTGTGAAGGTCGGCGGCGAACTCGGAGGCGGTAAATTCGCCGCGGGCCACATCTTCGTGGGGGCGGATGACCTCGCGCCAGGGTTTCATCCCGTCGCCTTCGATGGCGATGTGCTCCACGCGTTTGGCCTGTTTGCGTTTCTGTTCCTCGTAAACCGTGCGTTGTAAGTCGAGACGCAATTTGCGCACGTCGTCCGCGGAATCGACGGCGTCGACTGCCCGGAGGAGCCGCTCGATGGTGTCCAAAGCGCGCGCGGTGTCATCCGAGCTGAACTGGTGTCCGTGCGCCCACCGGTTTCTGGTTTCTCGCAGTTCGGAGGCGAAGCTCTGCTGCGCGCGGGAAAGGACGCCGCTGAACTCGCGGCCTTTCTCGGTGATCGCGCGAAGCTGGGTTTGAACGTCCTCCTTCTCCATAATGTATGACTTGCCGCCGCGTTTGGCGGCGTCTTCGCTGGCCCAAACTTCGGTCCATGCGTTCGTTGCGAAGGCGCGGGTCATGACCGGATCGACGACGTCGATCAGGCCCTCCGAGAGCAGGTCGAATGCCCTGCTCACCCTGTCGCGATTGTTTATTGCCATGATTTGTTTCTCCTAGAAGATGCTGTCTGTTGATGAGGTGAGGCACTGGCTAAAGTGCTATGGAACGCTGCGATGGGTGACAGAAGTGCGATGTCCATTGCCTCTGTCACACTTCGTTCAGGTCAAAGATTTGCTGGGCAGCACGCGGCCGCAAGGCGATACGACGAGCGCGCTCGCTCACGTCTCCCCAAGCGGTGACAAGGCTATTGAAGAGGAGGGCGTCGGGAGCGTCATCCTTCTTTTCGGCCTCGTGAAAGAGGAGAAAGCCGAGTTCTTTCACGGCAGTCTCGCTCACCCTGCCGTGGAGGCCCGCGAGCAGTTCGGAGACTTCATCGGCGCCGCGCTCTCTCATCGCTCCGGATAGGCGAACGGTGGTTTCCCAGATGCTCACGTGTTCGTCGGTCTCCGGATTCCAGTGCCCGCTGAGCTCCACTGGCGACAGAAGGCGAGCCTTTCCGCCTCTTGCTTCGAAGATGCCACCGCGTTCCAAAGCGGCAAAGGACGTGTCGCTGCTGCGGGCGAGTTGGTCGGCTTCGCCGGAAAGTGCAAGGTCCCACCCATACTGCCGGTACCAGCGGACGGCGAAGCGGGTTTCGGGGTCGAAATCGGACTCCTGTTCGCCGAGCACTTCATCGAGCGTCGCGTTGATCAAGCCCAGGGCGTCCTTGACAGACATGGTCGTGCCGTCGGCGTCTCGCACGCGCGAATAGCGAGAGAAAACGGAGATGCCCGGTCCGATCGCCGCCTGAGCCAGGTCGACCGGGGCGACGGTGCCTTGCATGAGGGTGCGCAGAGCTTCGGGAAGCTCAGCCTTGAGTGTGGCGACGAAAGCGCGTCGGTTGATCGACGGCGCATCGGCGGGGCGCGGGCGGCAGGCGAGAACGATGGAGGATGCCAGAGCGTTCGTGCCCTGCGAAAGCATCCGATTCGTCAATTCACTGCGCATGGGCCACGTGGCGGTGACGGACCATCCGGCTTCGATGAGGCCATCGAGCAGAGTGTGCCATCCTGTCGAGGAGGTTCCTTCCTTCCCGGAATCTTGCTGCTTGTAGGCGTAGTAAACGGTCATCGGCACATCGGGATTGGCACCGGTTCTGATCCGCTGGAAAACGGAATTGAATCCCTCAACGAAGAACTTCTTCGCACCTTCCTTGCCGTCGTGACGATAGGGGTTGGCAACAAGTTCATCGGTTTTAGGTGTGAGCATCGTTCCGACGACACTCGAGTGGATGTTCTTGAGGCATCGACGAAGCCACACGTAGAAGTAGTCCGACAGATCCGAGTAGCCGATGTTGTCGTAATAGGGCGGATCGGTGGAGACGACGAGGCCCTCATAATTGCGCGCAGACGCGCTTACTTGATCAGCATAACCTGGAGGACTCGCCGGCAACTTGTTCAGCACTTTGACGATCCACCCCAGCTGTCCTTGAAAGTTACCAGACGAGCTAGAGAAAATATTCGACTCAATGAAATCCCATGTCATAGGTATAGCTTGACGGGCGAAAAGGTGGGTGACTGTATCTCGTCCAGTGTGCCAAGTACAGAGAGCATTGCAATAGTCGGCGGTTCTGCTGACCGCGAGAGCCAGGTATGTGGCAACAGCGTCGGCATAGGCGGCGGCACCGGTGTCACCCTTCTCCAACCGTTCGCCCTTCGGCATGCCTGCGGCAAGGGCATCGGCCAGAACTTTTTCGCATGCCTCCCCCACGAGGTCACTCAGCGTCGTCAAAGCAACAAGCTGCCGATTCGTAAACAGGTCGGAGAACTCCGTCAATCCATAAGTCAAAGTATTGAAATTTCTTGGGTTATTAAAGATACCTCCTTCAGGTAGTTCTTCTGGCGGTTCAACATTAGAAACCAGCACATGCTGATCATTTGGCGAAATATAAATCCGTCCTTTCTGCCCTTCCGCCACGATCGCAATGAGGTGCTCTCCTAGCTTTTGCGCACGCCCCTGCTCACGAATGTAGTTCAGCGAGATTGCTGTGCCGTCACCAATCGCGCGGCCTCCCTTGCGCCCCACCGTCCCATCGTCTTCTCCCGTCGGCCCGTCGGCGCTGTGCACAACCTCGTAGCGTACTTTTCCGTTCTCGACGGCGGCGCGCACCCAGGCTTCCTTGCCTTTCTTCTTGCTCAGCCACCAAGAATTGACCAGCGGCGTTTCAATGGGGTTGGCGGGATTGGGGCTGCGGACCGTCCGCGCCCACTTCCAAGCGATGACGGTGTGCTCTGTGCCTCCGGGCGCCGTAACCTTCGGGTAAAGGTGGCCGATGCGCCGCTCGGCTTCGTCGCGAATCCACCGGCCGTATTCGCGGACGTCGGCGGCCAGGCCCTCGGCCCGAACCCACTCTGTTCTTTCTTCCGCGGCGCCTGGATAAACCGGCGGGCGAGAGAAGAATTTCGCCGGCATCTCGATGAGAGCCTTGTCGATGAGCACGGCAAGCGGGTTGAGATCGCTGGCGTGGGCTTCCAGGCCCAGACGTTGAGCCTCGAGCGGGATAGATCCGCCTCCGGCAAAGGGATCGAGAACGGCGGGAAGCTCGCCCCCGTTGCTCTTACGGATTTCCTCGCGGGCTTGGCTGAAGAGCTCGGCGTCATTGCTGTTCTCCCACTTTACGAGCCTTTCCATGAGCTCGTGGAGCCTGGCGCGTTCGGCGTCCTGCTCCTGGACGGTGGGAAACTCCTCGGGCCGCGACGCGGGATCGTCCACAAGTTGGGCGAAGAGGACGGCGCGTGCCGTCGCCAGAGGCTTGCGTGACCAGTACAGGTGAAGTGTAGAGGGATGACCATGGCGAATCGACTTTTCCCGGACAGAGGCGTCATTGATCGCCTCCAAAGGGAGAGACGTTTCGATGAGCTTCCTCTTTGGTGCACTATTCATTTTTCTCTTTCTTGGTGAGTTATTGGTGAGTTAGGTGGTGAGATTTTGAGTGGTGAGAAGCGAGTGGTGAGACTCTGAGAAGGATGAATGGAGCGTGTGGATGGCGATATTGGGGTTTAGTTTGGAGGACCTCCTCGTTGCCAATAGTCCCGCCATACTTCGTTGTATGAACGGGTAGTCGCAGAGGGCTCAATGTGGCCGAAGGCATCGGTGACATACCGCAAGCCGTCGTTTTTAGCGCCGTCGGGCGACACTTCGACGAGGGCGAGACGGTGCCTGTCCCCTTGTGTTTGGGCGAACGAAACCTCGTTCGCCGTGACCGTGAACGTCGTCGAGCCCGCTATCCTGCCTTTGACCTCGATGTAATAGATGCGTCCGGCGCCATCGGCTGACCGGACGTCATAGCCCGGATTGTTTCGCGGCATCTCGACGGGATTCCGGCCCAGAGCTTTCTCGGCGATCAGCACTGCGTCGACAGCCCGGCGTTCGACAACTGCCGTCTCGCGGGCGAATGCTGACTGCTCTTCCTCGCCGTCACTGGTCGCGTCAATGAGATCGGCGGGGATGACGAGCGCGATTCCGCGGATCACCGCTGGCACAGCTGCTAATTCCGTGGCTTTGGCGAGCTCGTCGAGCCTGCGGTTCAGGCGCTCGTCGAGTTCGCGAACTTTAGCCGAGGCCGCTTCGGCTCGAATTCTGCCGAAGGCGCCTACCCGCTCCAAGGCTTCGAGCCGGTTGTACTCGCCGTCCCAATGGTTGATCTCGGCTAGAAGCCGATTCTCCACCTGAGCGCGGGTGCGTGTCACGTCGGCGCTGAGGCGGGCCGCGATCTCTTCCATACGGGGCTTGAGTCCTTCGCGGAAGGCCCACGCGCGCACTCTCTTCTCATGATTTTGTCGAAACCACTCGTCTCGAACGAACGTGGCAAGCGCGTCAGCCTCGCCCGCCGTGGGCCTGTCGTAGTCCAAGTACGGCGGTGTAGGGGAACCGGTGACATTGCCGTCTTGTTCAAGGAGCGGATAGTCGAAGTGCCGCGAAACCGTCACCGCTGCCGAGTTCTCGATGCGCTGTTCGACGTCGAACATCAGCATCGGCGCGGCAATCTGCTTTTCCCGACGGTCGACGAACACGGTTCCCCGCGTCAAGGCCGACCCCGCATCGTTGATAGTTGCCTCGATGACGGCATGCAGCAGCGGATGCCCGGGAGCGATAAGAGACGCCTCGGCGAGTCCATCCGGGCGCATACGCGCGACGTCGAAAGTCACCCGCTCGTAACGCTCGGCAACGGGAGCCAACCGGTTGAGGCGCCTGGCCATATCGATCACTCGCGGCGGAACACGGGTGATCTCATACCGGCCCTCCTCCCGCCGTCGAATCTGCCCGCCAAGACGCTCGAAGGCCGGCACAAAGAACGCGGCCACATAGCCGGGCTGAAGGCGACGTTCGCGGGCCAGCTCCATGCGGTCACGAACCTCTGCGAGATCGAGAGAGCTGAACATTTCGGGGTGGAGTGCACGCTCGGCTAGCATCCCACGGAGCCCCTCGGCGACCCCCGCGTCGATGACTCGGTCGAGCTTGGCTCTGACTCGCGGCTCGTCGCCGTAGCGGATCGCCTCAATGAGCAGATCGCGCAGGGATCGTTCATCGAAGGCGTTGCCATCGCCAAGAACGTTGAAAAGATTGCCGTTGTAGGCGATCGACATCTGGTCGACCTTCTCTAGCAGGCGCGTGAACACATCGCCTTCGCGCGTGCCCTTGGCAACCATGTTCCACAGGTGGCACACTTCCCGCTGACCTATTCGGTGAATGCGGCCGAAACGCTGCTCTATGCGATTGGGATTCCACGGCAGGTCATAGTTGACCATCAGATGCGCACGTTGAAGATTCATGCCCTCGCCCGCGGCGTCTGTAGCGAGCAGCACCACAGTGTTGGGATCATGGGCGAAACGTTCGCGGGCGATCTTCCGATCTTCGTGGCTGGTGCCCCCGTGGATCATCACAACGGAATCGGCCCGCCCAAACTGAGTGGCGATCTTGCCTACCAAATAATCGAGGGTGTCGCGGTGCTCGGTGAAAACTATGATCTTGCGTGCCTCATCAGGACAGCTGCGGGCGAGAAGCTGCTCGTCGAGAATTGTCCGCAGCTGCACCCATTTGCGGTCGTCTCCTTGCTCGCGCACACGCCGCGCCGCCAGAACAAGATCGTCGAGAATGGCGATCTCCGCTCGAAGCTCGGGTATCGTCTGGGCCGCCGTCGCCAGATCGACGACCTCATCCACTTTCCGTTCGAACCAAGAGCTCTCGCTTTCCAGCGGATCCTCGTCCAAACACTGGAAGTCCACGTCATACAGGCCCTGCGGACTATCGACGTCACAGAAGTCCTCAGCCCCTAGCGTCCTGAAGGAGGCCTGAGGATGCGTCTTGCCAGCCACAAGCCGCATTTCCCTCAGGCGAGAATCCAGCCTTGCTCGGCGCCGTTCGAGAGACTTGACGATCGCTGCGGGGCTGGAGGCCAGGCGACGTTGGAGAACGGTCAGGGCGAATCCGACATTGTTGCCGCGCTTCTTGTCGCCTGCTCTAGCGATACGCTCGGCCCGCCCCATCTCCTTGCGCACGTAGTCGGTGACCATTTCATAGAGTTCGCGTTCTGCCGGGCTCAGCTCATAGGCCACGGTGTAAGCCTTGCGTTCGGGAAACAGAGGCTTTCCTTCGAAGGTGAGGAGGTCTTCTTTGACCATGCGGCGCATGAGCCCGCGTGTGTCGGTGCGGTGGATTCCTTGTCGGTATGGGCCTTCGAAGCGGTCACGATCCAGCAGCGACATGAACAGCTGGAAATCCTCTTCCTTGCCCGCATGAGGAGTCGCCGTCATGAGCAGGAAGTTGTGCGCTGTTTGGGAAAGCAGACGCCCAAGCCGAAACCGTTTGGTTTCGTCAACTTCGCCCGCCCACGAGGAATAGTGGGCAGACATTCGATGTGCCTCGTCGACGACGGCGACGTCCCACGTCACCTCGCTGAGTTGCTCCATGAGCCCTTCGTTCCGGGCAAGTTGGTCCATGCGCGCGATGAGGAAGGGGTGATCGGCGAAAACATTCGCACCCTGAGCCATATCGACCATGCGGTGGTCAAAGGTTTCGAAACGCAAGTCGAACTTGGCAGCCAGCTCCTCGCTCCACTGTTCGACCAACCCGCCCGGGGCGACGACAATCGCCCGTTCGCAGTCCGAACGCAGGATGAGCTCTTTGAGGTAGAGCCCTGCCATGACCGTCTTGCCTGCACCAGGGTCGTCCGCCAACAGGAAACGCAGAGGGATGCGAGGCAGCATTTCCTCATAAACAGCCCGGATTTGGTGGGGCAAAGGATCGACGTCAGAACTGTTGACCGCAGCCATCGGATCGTAGAGAGCAGCGTACTTGATGCGCAGTGCTTCCGCGGCAAGACGGAATTCGTCCGCATCCGCATCATATGCGGGAGCCGAATCGGCGGCAGTCACGATCTCAAAGCGTGCAGCGTCGGCTTTGCTGACTGTCCTTGCGCCAGAGCGGCCCGAGTCATCGCGGTAGTAGATCTCAACCAGCTCGGCGTCGATCGGGTCGACGGCAAGCAACGTGACCGTGCGGTCCGGCAACAAACCGCGCAGGCGTTGACCAACGCGCAGCATGGCGAGCGTCATCGTTCGCGTCACAGAAACCTCCTCGTTTCCGTCACGATTCTTTCCTCTACGATTCCGGCAATAAATCAGAATACATCGTGCGGTCGGGAAAACAGAAGTTTGGTTTTGCGAGCGTCTAGATTCTTTAGTTTATGCCCGCTGGTCAACGATGCTGTGACTTTCTAGAGCGCTACACTTCCTTTCTCCTCAAACAGTTGCTTCGAAATGGCTTACGCAATGTCGGAGTTTTGTTTTTGGAGGGCAACTGCACTTCAGATTCAACCCGTCCTCTCGCTCGACACACAGACCCCGGCCATTTGCAGTATTGTACCTAACGGAGCAAGAGGCCTCACCGATGCCCTATCACGGTCAGTTGTATGCACTAAGCAGCTCAATTGAAATGTTGAAAGAGAACTAAAACTGAAGAGATTCAAAATTATCTAAGGAACTTCGACTGAAACGACGATCTGGCGGGCTTCTTATCGCCTGCCGCATTGGAGTTTATTCGGCATCTTAGCAGGCGACGGGAACGACACCAAGGCAGGTGGGGAAGCCGCGCCAGGGAAGCGAATTGTTAGCGACCCATCTTCTAAATCTTCAACGCGAACGGCGGCGGGCGGCGGCCATCGCACGCTCCGCGTATCTGTCGGCGTCGCGACGGCGGATGGTCTCGCGCTTGTCCCATTCCTGCTTGCCCTCAGCCAAGGCGATCTCGACCTTCGCCCGCCCGCGCAGGAAGTAGAGCTCGAGCGGAACGATGGTCAGCCCCTTTG
>ERZ772955.1794-NODE-1794-length-12599-cov-10.161033_pt1 | contig 12599 bp, 3 predicted proteins | sample MGYA00511133_ERZ772955 | MGnify/ENA primary metagenome ERZ772955 (study PRJEB29015, sample SAMEA2737914) | human oral metagenome | biome: human oral; feature: human-associated habitat; material: dental | place: China | collected 2149 ... | reverse complement strand
TCCGGCGAGATCTACGGCGGATACTCTGCTTACGACCATACGGAGAAAGATAAAGACGGGCATGACGTCATTGTCGGCACGACGACTGAGAACAATGTGCTGAACATCACAGGTGTTGCGAACGGGACGAACAACCTCAAAGCCTATGGCGGCTATGCTAAGGGCAATCACGGAGGCGCAGTGAACAACCATGTTCATGTGGATGTGACGAATCTGCCAAATAATGTGGCATCGGGTGAACTTTACTCCGTCTACGGCGGCTATGCGAAGGGGGCAAATGCGGGTGCTGTGCGTGGGAACACGCTTCGTTTCTCGCAGGGAGCGACCCTCCATGACCTTATGGGTGGCTACCTCGACAGTGCGACGAGCACGGCGGATGTCTCGGACAATACTGTTACGGTCGAGGGCGGTACGGTCGGTGATAAGGTCTACGGTGGATATACGAGCGGCACAGGCGCAGCAAAGCACAATGCCGTCGTATTCGATGGCGCGGCATCGACAGCAGACGGCCTCACGGGCGGCTATGGTGCGACGGCAAGCGATAATATCGTTGAGATGAAGAAGGGCACAGTTGCCGTTGTTAACGGCGGTGATGCAGTGAGCAGCGATGCGCTTCGGAACACCGTCACGATCACAGGCGGTACGGTGACAGACAACATCTATGGCGGTCAGTCAAGAACCGGCGCGTCATCGGGCAATACTGTGAACATCGGTGCGGTCACCGTCGGACAAGACAATACGGTTAAGCATGTGGTCGGCGGCTTTGGTACGACGACCACGGACAACAACACGATCAATCTCGCGGGGGCGAATATCAAGGCAATCGTGCTTGGTGGTGCGATCCACGATCCTTCGGCACCCCAACATCAACATACGGAGCCGAATCCGAACGGTGTCGGCAACACGCTCGCTATCCATGCCAGAGGCACTGAGGTACGTGACTTCGCGGGCGTGCAGAATCTCCATTTCTATATTCCGGCAGGAACGACGGCAGATCCCACGGCGACGACGATGCTCCGCCTGACGAAAGCGGAGTACTTGACGAACGACAAGAAGGATCTGAGCAATATCAACGTCCGCGTCGGTCTTGCGGGCAGCCGTCCGACGCTGCACGTCGGCGATACCGTCAGCCTGATGAAGACGTACAAGGTGGACGGCGGCAACAGCAAGGCGGTCGAGATTGCGAATGCGCCGAGTCTCACCAATGCAGAGGGGATGCACGGCATCAGTCTGCGCTACAAGTTCAACCTGCTCACACGTGAAGCTCTCAACGAGGCGGATGCCGCGACTACGAACGCAGATCACAAGCGCAACGAGCTTGTTGCCAAGGTGGCGGACATTGAGGTGAATGACCAAACGAAGTCCCTTGTGGAGACGCGTGCCGCGACCACGGCGATGATCAACAGTGCGGCGGATCTCCTCACGGACAACGGATTCCGTGCGGCAGAGGAAGCCATCTCGGCGCAGAATCTTTCCGCGAAGGCGGCGAGTGTCGCAGCAAATGCCGTCACAAACAATGGATTCCAGATGTGGGCCGCGCAGGGAGGCTCCTCAATGCGCCTCAACTCCGGCTCGTACGTCGATGCGAAGGGCTGGAACCTGAATCTTGGCTTTGCCAAGCAGAAGGTTGCGGGACGCAACACGCTCACCTACGGCCCGATGATTGAGTACGGCAGGGGCAGCTACGACTCCTATCTCGACGACGGTACGCACGGCGACGGATCGATGGACTACCTCGGCCTGGGCGTGATGGCGAAGTCGAAGAATGAGAGCGGGCTGTATGTCGAGGGAAGTCTGCGCGCTGGTCGTGTCAAGAGCGACTACAGCGGCACCATCGACAACACCGGCATCACCTACGACAGCAGTAGCACTTACTACGGCATCCATCTCGGTGTCGGACAGGAAAAGGAGCTGAAGGGCGGTGACACGATCGACACCTATGCGAAGTATTTCTACTCGCATCAGGCGGGCGATACGGTGAAAATAAGCACGGGCGAGACGTACGAGTTCGATGCTGTCGACTCACACCGCATTCGTATCGGAGCACGTTATACGAAGAAACTCAGCGGAGGCAGCGCGTTCTACACAGGGCTTGCATACGAGTACGAGTTTGGCAGCGAGGCAGGGGCGACCTTCGACGGTTACTCCACGCCGAGCCCAAGCCTCAAGGGCAGCACGGGTATTCTCGAACTGGGCTATCGCTTTGCACCGAAGAACGAGCGTGTCAGCTACGGCGTGAACCTTATGGGCATGACGGGCAAGCGCAAGGGTATCTCTGGCGGTGTTCAGATCAACTGGGCGTTCTAATAAAATCAAATCAAACATAAGAATAGAGCGGCGGTACGAAATTCACATTTCGTACCGCCGCTCTTGTCTCTTTTTGGGGGGGATTTATCGTTTCCCCTCCGCCTTTGCCATGAATTTATCCACGGCGACGGCAAAGCGCGTGTGTGTGCCCGCACCGATCTCCTCGCGCTCGTCATATGCCGTCACCTTGAGCGAAATCGCGCGTCCGTCCACCGCCGTCACCTCGGCGATGGCGCGTACCGTCAGCCCCGTCGGAGTTGCCGCACGGTGCGCGATGTTCAGCGAAGTCCCGACCGTCGTCCAGCCCTCGGGGCACTCCTGCTGACACAGCTCCGCCGCCGCACGTTCCATCAATGCCGCCATCGCAGGGGTCGCATACACGGCGAGTGAACCGCTGCCAACCGTCAGAGCCGTGTTTGCATCCGTCACCGTGTCCACAGCCTCATGGGTCATGCCGACGGCGATATTGCTTGTGTAGTCCATGTGAACTGCTCCTTTTTGATAATACGTTGAGGTTTTGAGATACTACACGTATTATAAGCACAATGCGTACACCTGTCCAGAAGAATCCGAATTGTAGCGTTTCGTGCAGGGCCATGTTGCAGCACGCACAAATTATGAAAGGAAATTTATATATAAAAGTAAAATGACATTCTTTTATTCAAAAAGAAGGACAATAAATTAGAAATACCGTTGACAACGACAATCTTCCTCATGTATCATATATTTTATGTATAATGAGTCTCAGTATGTGACTGAGACCGACGAAAGAATCTCGGTGACAAAGTAAATGTTCTTCGCGAGCACATTGGAGGAGGAGTACATGTTCAATGGATTGAAGGCACGGCGGCAGTTGGCCGTCTATGTTGCATTGGGACTGTCCACGGGGGGGGGGACTGTTGTTCTCTGCACCATCGGTGTATGCGGCGGAGCATATGTATACGCAGGAAGGCGGTACCATCAACGGTCTTGAGGGTACGGACAAGACGCACTCGATGAACGACAACAAGATCACACTCGGCAAGGAAGGCGGCCCGACGGATAAGCCGCAGAATACCTACGGCGCGATTTCCGCCGGTGGCAAGAAGGATACTGCGGAGGATGTCACGGGCAACACCTTGATCATTCACGGGCTTCGCTCTGCCAACGCTGGCGGCTACAGTTTCATCTACGGCGGTGTCAGTGGCACGGGCGCGGTCACGGGCAACAAGGTGTTCTTCAACAACGGCTACAGTGCGGATGCCGTCATCGGCGGCTACAGTGCTTCTCTTACGAAGAGTGTGAGCAATAATACAGTAGAGGTCAAAGCCGGGAAGATCGAGGAAGACATTATCGGCGGTTGGTCGGACAAAGCAGCGAGCACGGGCGGGGTGTCGGGTAATAAGGTCGTTATCTCGGATGGAGAGCTCGGCAGTCACGGAGCGGGCATCATTTACGGCGCACGCGTTAAAGGGAACGGGCTCGTGACGAACAACAGCGTCGAGTTCTCAAATGCGACCTCGAAGAAAGCCGTATATGGCGCGGCGGGTGACGATGCGGCAAGCACTGCGGCAATCAAAGAGAATCACGTGACGATCAACAGCGGTACGCTCAGCAGCGACGTGTTCGGCGGCTATACGACGGGCAAGGGCGCAGTCACGGGCAACTCCGTTACGATCAAGGGCGGTAGCCTCGGCGATGAGGCGGCGGGCGGTGTGATCGGAGATTCGTCGAGCAGTGCCAACGTTTCGGGCAATACACTGACGATTACGGGCGGTGCGTTCACAAAGAGCGGCGGGACGAATGTCTACGGCGGCTACACAGCAGGCAATGGTAAAGCAATCAACAATATTGTCAACCTCGGCGACAGCGAAAACGCCATGGCGTCGGGGTTCAATCTCACGCGCGTAAGAATCTACGGCGGCAACAAGACAAACGATGTCACGGGCAATACGCTCAACGTCAATGCCTCAGGCATCGTAGTCAGGACGGCGCAGAACTTCGAGAAGTACAACTTCAATCTCACGAAGGGTGTTGCGGCAGCTTCGACCATGCTCAAGGTGACGGACAGCGGCGGCTTTGGTTCTACGCCCAATGTCCAGTGGAGCAAGATCACGCTGAATGCAGAGGGGTGGAATGGCGATGCGACGAAGTACGGTCGCCTCGGTACGATGGAACTGTTGCGCACGGGAAGCGGTGCTGATCTGAAGATTTTCAACACCGAGGCGCTCGACCGCAAGGCGACGAGTGGTGACTTCGAGTACCACATGTATACGGATGTGGTAACGCCTCCGATGTTCTTCGGATATAATATGGTGAACTATGTGCATGCCGACATCGACCGCTTTAAGAACGCCGACGCAACGGCAGATAACGTCACAGACACGGCGGTCTACGGCGGCTATTCGAGTCTCGGCAATACGACGACGAACAACAAGATCAAGATCACGAATACGAACAATACGAATCTGAATGTCTACGGCGGCTATACAGCGGGCGCAGGCGATTCGACGAAGAATACGGTCACGATAGCGGGCGCGAGCAAGGTCAAAAACGTCTATGGCGGCTATGTGACGGCGGCGAACGCCAAGGCGGATGGCAATACCGTCAATATTGAATCGGGCAGCACGGTCAGCGGGCATATTTATGGCGGATATGCCAATGGCAGCGGTACGACGACGAATAATACGGTCAATCTCGGCGATGCCGACCATACGGATTTCGCAGGCACGACGCTCACGAACAGCGAAATCCACGGCGGGAATAAGTCGAATGTGACAGGCAATACCCTCAACGTCAATGCGAAGAATATCGCGGCGAAGTCCGTCGGCAACTTTGAAAACTACAAATTCAAGCTGAACAGTGCGACCGCATTCGGTGATACGATGTTGACCGTCGCGAATGCAGGGGCGTTCGACGGAACGGGCGTTGACATGAATAAAATCACCGTCGACCGCACGGGGTTGTCGGCGGACTACCTCGTGACGCAGCACGGCATCAAGCGCATTACTCTCTTGAAGCGCGGCAACGCTGCCGATATGCTGAAGTTCGCGAACTATGCGGCGAAGAAGGCTGCGGATGCGACCGATACGCACGAGTTTCGTCTGATTACGGATAATGATACGGCGACGGCGAACGCCCTCATGCTGGAGGCGAACCGTTTCAAGGGTAGTCGTGTCACTTATGACGGCACAACGGCATCGTATGGCGGCGAGATTTACGGCGGTATTTCCCGCGAGGGACATACGACGACGGACAATCAGTTGACGGTCACGGGCATCCACGGCACGGACGATCCGAAGTTTGCTTTCGGTGGCATCAACGAGGGTGCGACAGGCGATGTCACGAACAACCACGCGACAATCAATCTGCCCAATACAGCGGACGAGATCAAGGAGGTCTATGGCGGCTTCATCACGCACGAAGATAATGCGGGCGAGGTCTCCGGCAACAGCGTCACGATGCAGAAAGGCACTGTGGAGAAGGCTTTCGGTGGATATACTGCTGGAACGGGCACGGTAAAGAACAATACCGTCAATTTCAGCGGCAGTGAGTCGACCGATCATGTTGTGGGCGGCTATATCGAGAAGGCTGCCAGCACTGCCGAGGCAACGGAGAACAAGGTTGTCTTTACGGACGGTACAGCAGTCAATGTCAACGGTGCTGTGAGTGAGGGTACAGGCGCGCTGAAAAAGAATAATGTTACGCTTAGCGGCAATGGCAGCGAGGCGACGAATCTTCGCGGTGCATTATCGAAAAATCAGGGACGCGTCGAGGAGAATAGTGTCACCGTATCCGGCGGCGCTGTCGGTAGTGTCTTTGGTGCGGTCACGAGCGGCACGGGTGTGGCGCAAAAGAACTCTGTGGTAATCTCCGGCGGCACGGTAAACGGCGAAATTGCCGGCGGTGTTGGGTACGAGGCAATCGAAAACACGGTCACGATTTCGGGCGGTCAGATCAGCGGCGACATTTACGGCGGCAAGTCCGCGGGGCCTGGCAGCAGTACGTCGGGGAACATCGTCAATCTCGGTGCAGAGGACGGTACGTATACGGCGAATCTTACGAATGCGGCGCTCCACGGCGACAATAATTCGGGCACGGGCGCGACGCTCAATGTTCGTGCGAAGAACATCACGGCGAAGTCCGCCGACAAATTCGAGAACTACAAGTTCCACTTGAATGATGACATCGCGAAGAACGGCGGATCGATGCTGACGCTGACCGAGAACAACGGCTTCAACGGCGGCAATCAGTTCGACTGGACGAAGCTCGATGTCGATACGTCGAAGCTCTCGGGCAATACGGTCATCGGCAACGCGACGCTTCTCACGGGCACGACAAATGGGCTGAAGTTCTCGAACTACGCGGGGCGCAATAAGACGACCGCTGCGACGAACGGTGACTATGAGACGGCGCTGCGCACGGACACGAATGCGGCGACGGCGACAAAGGTCATCCTCGACTACAACCGCTTCCAAAATAATGCCAATGCGACGTACGATGGATCGATTCCGCCGACACAGCTCGCGGACGGTTCTACCGAGGTCTACGGCGGTATTTCATATGCGGGAAATACAACGAAGAACAACCATCTGACCGTGACGGGCGTACAGGGCAACTTGACTTCCGCCTACGGCGGTAAGGCGGCGGGCGCGAAGGGCGACGCTGTGAAGAACCGCGTGATGGTCGAGCAGACGGGGACGGGCGCAATCTCCAATGTCTTTGGCGGCTACACTTCCTCCACAGAAGCGACGGCAAAGGCGGAGGACAATACCGCGACGATCAAGGGCGGCACTTTCGGCGCAGTCTACGGCGGCTATGCTGAGAATGCGGCGAGTGTGACAGGCAACCACGTCTTCATCGAGGGCGGTACGGTGCAGAATGCAGTCGTCGGCGGCGGCGGCAAAAGCACGGCGACAGGCGCGATGTCGGGCAATGACATCACGATTACGGGCGGCACGGTCACGGGGCAGATCGTTGGCGGCGATTCGCGCGTCTTGACGAGCACGTCGAACAAGAATATCATCAACCTCGGCGATGATGCAGGCAAGTATGCAGCGAATCTTTCGGGCGCAGAGGTCTGGGGCACGAGCTACGACGGCAACGTCCTCGCAAATGATAACGCGAAGATTGCGGGCAATACGCTGAACGTCAAGGCGAAGGACGGCGTGACGCTCAAGAAGGTGCGCAACGTCGAGAAGTTCAACTTCCAGCTCGTGGACAATACGACGAAGACGGCGCCGCTGCTGAATCTGACGGAAGCGGGCGGCTTTGGTAAGGTCACTTCTGACAATTCGGACGTCAAAGTGAAATGGTCGAACGTGACGGTCGACATGTCGAAGGTCACGACAGAGAAGGACGCTGCAAAGATTCAGGGAAAGAACACCTATATCTTGATGCGGGCGGCCGATCCTACGCTGAAGTTCAGCGACTACGCCGCGCGCTATGATACATACGGCGGCGTCTACGAAACAGGGCTGCGCACGAATACGAACAGCGACACGGCACAGGAAGTGCTCTACGATGTCAATCGCTTCAAGGATGGCCGCGTCACTTATACGACGGCCTCGACGGGCGAGGCACTCGGCGGCTATTCGGCTTTCGGCAATACGACCGAGGGCAACGAGCTGACGCTTACGGGCGTGACGGGAACGCTCACGACTGCCTACGGTGGACAGACCGCAGGAGCGATGGGAGATTCGGTAAATAACAAGGTCACGCTCAACGGCACGGGAGCAGGCTCGATCGCAAACGTCTACGGCGGTGCCATCACGAAGGCGGCGAACAGCGGCAATGCGACGGGCAACACAGTCACGCTTGCAGGCGGCAAGGTCACGGGTGCGGTCTACGGCGGCTTTGCGGCGGGAAGCGGCAAGACCACGGGCAACACGGTGAACATCGGCGCTGATCCGACGACCCTGCATCAGGGCGACGCTTCGGCGCTCGCGGCGGGGACGAACTTTGCTGCGGCCGAACTCTACGGCGGCAATAAGGTCGATGCCGCAGACAATACGCTGAACGTCACGGTCAAGGATGTTGCGGCGAAGAAGGCGCAGAACTTCGACAAGTATACGTTCTATCTGACAAACTCCGTTGCGGCGGACAAGCCGTCGAGCGGTACGGTTGACGACACCTTCACCAAGAGTCGCGGCACGATGCTGACGCTTGCAGAAGGGTTCGATGGACAGACGGCGGACTGGAACAAGGTCACGGTCGACACGTCGAAACTCTCGGCCGACAAGACGCTCGGTGCGATCACGCTGATGAAGAGCACGGCGGCGAACAAGCTGAAGTTCTCGAACTACGCGGCGAAGAATCATGCCGTGAGCGGCGACTATGAGGTCGTCCAGCGCACGGACACGAATACGAGCGAGGCGAATGCCGTCCTTATCGACGTGAACCGCTTCCGAAACGGCGACGTCACTTATCACAACGGCGACAATAATGCCAAGACTTACGCTGGCGTTTCCTATGGTGGGAATACGGCGGAAGGAAACAAGTTCACGCTCAAGGGTATCTCCGAGGGCAAGACGCTCAAGTACGTCTCGGGTGGACGCTCGGAGGGGACTGCAGGCGGCGCAGTCAAGAACACCGTGAACCTTTTGGGCACGGGCAAGGGAACGCTTGAAGAGGTATACGGCGGCTACGTCGGCAATGCAGCGAATGCGGCGGATGCGACGGAGAACATCGTCAACATCACAGGCGGCACGGCAAAGAACGTCTACGGCGGCTACACGAGCGGCACGGGAAAGACGACGAAGAACACCGTCAACATCGGCTATACGGATGATAAGGGCGTGTTCCACGACGTCGCCGACGGTGCGAAGGTCACGGGCACGATCTACGGCGGCAATGGCACGGACGCTGCAGGCAATGTCCTGAATGTCAGCGGAAAGCTCGCAGCCGGCAACATCAAGACCTTTGAGAGCGTCAAGTTCCACGTCAGAAATACGATGGCGAGCGGCACGACGCTCCTGACGCTCGACGGTGCGGCTGCGACCGAGGGGCTTGACTGGGCGAAGGTCACTTTGGAAGGCGAGTTTTCTTCCTCCGCCAAGAGCTACGAGCCATATCGTCTGACTCTCATGGCGAATGAAAAGGGCATCGACTTCCGCAAGGGCGGTGTTGACACTTATGCGCCCATCGGCGTCAAGGGCGTGACCAAGGGCGATTACGAAGCCGCCCTCGATACGGACACGCATGCAGCGCAGGCGAAGGCTGTCAACGCAGAAATCTATCGCTTCCATGGCAACACGGCGACATACGGCGAAGCCGACGGCGCACACGATGCAGCATGGGGCGGGCGCTCCGTACTCGGCAACGATGCGACGGACAACACGCTGACGATCGCGGGTGGCACGCTCAAGGACGCCTACGGTGGCTGGTCGACGGGTAAGAAGGCCGACGGCACGTCGGGCAAGACCACGGGCAACACCGTGAACTTCACAGCCGGTACGGTCACGGGTACGATCTATGGCGGCAACAACGGCGCGGCGGGAAATACGCTGAACGTCACGGGAACACAGAGCGCGGGAGACATCAAGAATTTCGAGAAACTCCACTTCGACACGAGCATGGCGAAGGCCGGCGATACGATCTTGACGCTCAACGGCGGCAAGAAGACGACGGGGCTTGATTGGCAGAAGGTTGAAGCCGCAGGCCTTGACGAAGCCTCCCTTGCGACGCGCACGGGTGTGGCGCGTGAAGAACTGTTCTCGCTGATGGCGAATGACAAGGGGATTGACTTTGGCACGAGCTATGACAAGGCGAAGGAAAAGACCGTCGGCGACTACGAGTATGCGATCTCCAAGGAAATGGATGCGGCGAAGGGCGCGGCGGCGGAAAAGGTCGTCGTGCGCGGCTTCCGCTTCCAGAACAATGCGGATGCTGTCTATGAGACGGGCGATAACAAGGCTGCCTGGGGCGGACGCTCCATCATCGGCAACACTGTGCAGCGAAACAAGCTGACTGTCAAGGGCGGCACGCTGACGGAGGCGGCCTACGGCGGCCTGAGCGCCAAGGGCGCGGTCACGGGCAATACGCTCGTACTCGCTGGCGGCACGCTCAAAAATGCCTACGGCGGCTTTGTCGAGGGCGTGGGCGACGCCACGAAGAACACCGTCGAGGTGCAAAAGGACACGCAGGCGCAAATCTATGGCGGTCATGCCGCGCAGGGCGAAGCTTCGGGCAATATCCTCAACCTCGGTGCCGTCAACATCGGCGCGAATGTCTACGGCGGCTCGGGTAAGAAGACCGACGGCAACGTGATCAACCTCTTCGGCACGAAGATCAAGGGTACGGTCACGGGCGGCACGACGGCGGACGGCAAGGCGAATGTCCTCGCCATCCGCGCCGCCGGCACGGAGATCGGTGACTTCAAGGGCATTCAGAACCTCAAGTTCTACCTGCCCGAAGGGGCGAAATCCTCCATGGCGACGATGCTGAGGCTCGGCGTCAAGGACAAGGACATCAAGGGTCTGAACGTCGATCTCAACCTCTCGGGCGCGGCCAAGACGTTCAAGCGCGAGGATGTCTTCAGTCTCATGAAGGTTGCTGAAGGCGGCACGTTGACGACGGACGAGAAGATCAAGAGCGAGGTCACGGGTACGCAGGGCGTATCACTCGATTACAAGTTCCGCGTGCAGAAGAAGGGCGCGGATGAATTGATCGCCGCCGTCGAGAGTGTAAAGATGAAGGACGCGACGAAGTCCCTCGCGGAGACGAGGACGACGGCGACGGACGTTTTGGGCGGCGGCATGACGATGCTCGCCGATGCAGGCGTCTCCGCCGCTGTCCAAGCGGCAGCCTCCGCCAACGCCAACGCTCAGGTCGAGGCCGCTCCCATGGCGACAAACAAGGCGCCGAGTGCGAAGGCGGCATCTGCAGCAAATGTGCAGTCGGGCGCATACACGGCATGGGCGGCGCAGGGAGGCTCCTCCATGCGCATCCATTCGGGCTCCTACGTCGACACGCACGGCTACACGCTGAATGTCGGCTTCGCAAGAAAGCAGGAGGGAAAGGACAGCACGCTGACCTTCGGGCCATTCGTCGAATACGGCAGGGCGAGCTACGACTCCTATCTTGAGGATGCGGCGGGCACGCACGGCAGCGGCAAGGTCAGCTACATCGGCGCAGGTGTCCTCGCAAGGCAGGATCTGAAGAGCGGCCTCTACCTCGAAGGAAGCGTTCGCGGCGGACAGATCAAGAGCGACTATGCGGGAGACGTCTCGGGGAAGACCACGAGCTACGACATCTCCAATCCCTACTATGCAATCCATCTGGGAGTGGGGAAGGAGACGAAGCTCAAGGCGGGTGATGCGCTCGAAACGTACCTCAAGTACTTCTTCTCGCATCAGAATGGCACGAGCGGCAAGCTCTCGACGGGTGAGGACTACGACTTCGATGCCGTCAACTCGCACCGCCTGCGTCTCGGCGCTCGCTACACGCACGACATGGGCGACGAGGGTAAATTCTACGCGGGTCTTGCATGGGAATATGAATTTAACGGCGAGGCGCGGGCCACTTATCAGGGCATGGCGACGCCAAGTCCGTCGCTTAAGGGAGGCAGCGCCATGCTCGAACTTGGTTATCGCTTCACGCCGAAGAAGAGCCGCGTCAGCTACGACGTCAATCTCAGCGGCTGGCAGGGAAAGCGCGAAGGATTCTCGGGCAGCGTAGGAGTAAACTGGGCGTTTTGATTTACAGGGTAAAGACGAATTAAGGAATAAAAAGGAACCAGATGCGAAGCCGCAGGGCTTTGTATCTGGTTCCTTTGCATCTGCCGAGGTTATTTGTGCTCTTTCCTGCCGAATATTTCCTTTGTTGTGCCGCAAAGCCACTTCCGGTTCCAGGCGAGGTGAAAAATGACGCCGATGGTCAGGAGATATGCGACATAGATATGAATGTTCTTGTTGACGATCTTAGCGGGGCCGTTGGCGAAGACATGGAGATACATGAAGGTGCCCGTCACAAGGCAGATGACCATGCCGACAGCTAAGGCAAGAATCAGATAATAGTTTTTTTTCATTGTTATTGCCTCCCAATGCAGACTGCTCCTTCAAGAGAAGGAATATCAAACTCATTTTAGCACAAAATCTTTTTTGTGTCATAAAAATACGGCAGGTCTTCCAAAGTTTCTTCCGATTTGACGGAATATGATTTGCCGTGCATAGAGAGAGGGAATTTGCGCCGATTTTTCGCTTGACAGCCTGCCTAAAAGTCGCTATAATAACAATGCTTCGTCTTGCACGGGGCATCCATGGGTAGGTGCCCGAGTGGTTAAAGGGAACAGACTGTAAATCTGTCATCTTCGG
>ERZ772955.1792-NODE-1792-length-12618-cov-15.482210_pt1 | contig 12618 bp, 8 predicted proteins | sample MGYA00511133_ERZ772955 | MGnify/ENA primary metagenome ERZ772955 (study PRJEB29015, sample SAMEA2737914) | human oral metagenome | biome: human oral; feature: human-associated habitat; material: dental | place: China | collected 2149 ... | reverse complement strand
TCGAGACTTGTCCAAGGTGTGATTGAAAAACCAGTTTCGCCATATCCATAGGTCGTTCCATTCTGGACCCCGCCAATATATCCTGAGCCACCACCCGCGCCAGCACAGGTCTGATGTTCGTCATAAGCTCCTTGTCCGGTAAATCCGCCTGCCCATCCACCACCGGCACCCGGTCGACCTAAAACCGCATTGGCTACTTTTGGATAAACATTTGCCGGGATTGGGGCAGATGCTCCGAATCCTGATCCTCCTCCAGTTGTTTGTGTACCACCAGTTCCAGAGAAAAGATTATTATAGTCCGGATCTGATGTCGATCCAAGATACTTGCTTTGCCCACCCACAGTGCCACCGCCGTGTCCACCTCTAAAGCAGAGCGAACCACCTGCACCACCCCCAGCTACCATTATTCTTTGTTCTAAACGATAGAATTTTATACTAGTAATATCTGCTACTTGATTCGTTGTTTTAACTTTTAATCGAATTTCCACCCCCGGTCCTGGGTTTACCCCAGGAAGATGGGTAGCTGGTGGTGAACCAACAGGGTAATTAAAATACACTAAGATGTAGTCGCCAAATTTCTGATAATATACATCGGATAAATAATGGTAGCCATAGTCATAATAAGCTAGTAAACCCTCAAAATCCGCATCTGGTAGATTAGTTGTTTTAATTACAGTCTGATAAGTTCCATGTTCAATATTAGCCCACGGACCAGCGTTAAGAAGGGCGTCCGAAGGATTAAAGCCTGGAGAGTACCTCATATTTTTATGTTGTCCATAATCTTGGACATCCGGCCGAATATCACTACCTCCACCGCCTCCACCAGCTCCCCAGTCGTTCAGAGCCGTCCCCTTTACTAAAAGTCCCGTTGATCCGTTGCCTCCACCATTAAAACCACCCTTTGCGTTGTACCCGACCGTGGTTCTGTCGTTGCCGGCCTGTCCTTTACCCCCGACAAAAACCATTGTCTTTTCGCCTTCAGTAAAATCCTTATATCCGGCTGAATACCCGCCTTTTCCTGAAAGGAAATTCTCAGGTGATCCATACCAATATCTAGCCGCTTGTGCTGCTGTGCGGTCGCCTCCGTTTGCCCCCATCGCTTCTATAAAATATTTTCCTTGAATTGGCGCAACCATCTCTTGTGGTGTACCAGTGTAGTGGAATGTTGATTCAGCCGCAACGAACTCTACGGCATTTTGTTTCGAATAGATATAGCCATAAGGTTTAGTTTCCACCACCATCTCCGCCTTTTGCCCAGGCTGAAACCTCGGACTAGCGGTGCTAAAATCAGCAATACAATTAAAAGTAAAACCATCTCTACTTGATTCAGCATCGTCCATTTGAGGTTCACAGTCCACCCCACCTATGGTAACCTTATATCTTTTTATGTAATTCACTCGATGATAAGTATCCTGATCATTTTCGATTAGGGGAACCTGAATTCGGAACTTATGTTTAAGTTTCTTTCCTGCACTGTTAGTCACCGTATCTCCATTTGCTAGTAACGGTACTTTTACATTTTGTACTTCTTTTATTGGGAACTCTCCCGTAACACTTGAGTTTACCACCGCAGAATAGACCAAATATGCCCGATATGCTCCAGGTGGCGTATTACTATCAACTTTCACTCCATAATCAACCGCAACTTTGTTGTTGGTTATCGGCCCGTTACTCTCGGATACTAAGCAGCTATTTGAAAGAGTATTAAAGTCGCACAGTGGAATTACGTAATCCAGACCGTTCTTTTTTAGAAAAATACCCCAAGTATTAGTATTTAAATCTGATTTTTGAACTGGTGCGTTAGTTTGGTTATCATAGGGAATTTCATGCACAGGAGCATTAGTTCTAAGCCCCGCATTCTCGATTGAAACGTACATTTTATAACCAGTCACTGAGTTCGTTGAAATAGAAACATTTGCATCGGTTCTTACTAGTTGCCCCATATCGGATCCACTAAGTGTGTAATTTACTGATTTTGGAAGTGTAATACTCGCATAATATCCCTCAGTGGAAATCAATGACGGCGGAGTATTAGTCGAGCCATATGTCACCACTGCATATGTACTTGAATAAGCTAACAGGGAAATTGTGAAAGTTACAAGACACCCCAACAAGAAAAAGATTGGCATCATATTCTTACCAATCGATCTTTTCGTGGATTTCTTTATTGCTTTCATTTTACCTTGATTATCCTTACAACCTTTAGAAAGATAAACATTATCATTATAAAGTAATTCAAGCTTAAAATCCACTTTTCTCTGCTCTTTTTACTCTATTTTTTACAAAAAATTATAAAAATATTTCAGTTGCTCTAACTAAAATACAAGTGTATAATTATGATAAATTGTCAATAAAATGGAGGACAGGGTGGTTAATACTGGTAAGGATAAAGAAAAAACCGCTATGGAAAAACAGGGAAAAATAACAAAATCTAATGGTGATCCCCTAGCTAGACGCTCAATTAGCAATTCACAGAAATCTGAGGCAAAAGCTCCAAAGCGTTCAATTTTTCACAAAAAAGATCAAAAAATGAATCTATACTCATCCCTCATTTACCGTTCTCGTGCTAAAAAAGAAGCAAAAGCCCGCAAAGCCGCTGAAGAGCTAGCAAAGCTTCCTAAAGATCCGGTCAAGCGCTTCTTTGCTAGACTTCATCCTAAACGTGTTTTTCGTTTCATTTTCTCAAAAAAAGGTCTTTTCTTCTTCCTCAAATCTGCTGCCGTTCTTTTTCTGATTTCTGTTATTGCTATTGGTGGTCTCTTTCTCTACTACAAAAAAGATCTTGATGAAATTCGTCTTGATCAGATGAAGGTTTCTGGTACCGTTAATACTTATCTTGATCGCAATGGCCAAGTTCTCTGGGAAGATAAAGGTGATGGTGATTATCGTCTTGTTGCTGATGGCGAAAACATCGCCACTTATATGCGCCAGGCCACTGTCGCTATCGAGGATCGTGAATTTTATAATCACCCAGGTGTTAATTTCTTCGCTCTAATACGTGCTGCCATCTCTACGGTCACCGGTCATGGTGTGCAGGGTGGTTCGACCTTGACTCAACAGCTAATCAAACAAGTCTATTTTTCTGACGAAGCCAGTAACCGTACTGTTTCTGGTCTTCCTCGTAAAATCAAAGAGATGATCCTCGCTCTTGAACTTGAAAAAATGTATTCTAAGGAACAGATCATTACGATGTACCTCAACGAATCCCCATATGGTGGTCGTCGTAATGGTGTCGAAAGTGCTGCTCAGGCCTACTTTAAAAAATCTGCAAAAGAGCTCACTCTTGCTGAGTCCGCTCTTCTCGCTTCCATCCCCAACAATCCTTCCTATCTCAGTCCATATAATACCGCCGCTAATAATGCTCTTATTGCCAGGCAACATAAAACCCTCGACGTTATGGTTAAAATGGGTTATATCACTGAAGATCAGGCCAATGAGGCTAAGAAAGTTAATATTCTTGACGAAATTCAGCCCGAAGTTAGTCGCTATACAAATATTAAAGCTCCTCATTTCGTCCTTGAAGTTAAGAAGCAGCTCGAAGCAAAATATGGCGTCAAAACCATGCGTGCTGGTGGTTTTACTATCAAGACCTCTCTCGACCTTCGCGCCCAAGAATACGCCGAAGCTGCTGTTGCTAACGGCGCTAAATTAATGAAACGTAACGGTAGTGATAATATTTCACTTTCCTCAGTTGATGTTGAAACCGGACAAATTATTGCCATGGTCGGATCCGCTGATTGGCATAAACCAGTCTATGGCGAAGTCAATGCTGCTACCGCTCTCCTCGAGCCAGGCTCAACTATCAAGCCAATTCTCGATTATGCCCCACTTTTTGCTCAGCGTGAAGGTATTAACTATGGTGCTGGCTCTATTCTTAAGGATGAAAATATTGATAAATATTACTGTGCAGGTTCTACTGGCAATTGTATGCTTCGTAACTACTCGGGCGCTTTCTATGGAAACATTCCAATTCGCAAAGCCCTCGCCAACTCTCTAAATATTCCAGCCGTCAAGGCTCTCTATATTAACGGTATTGAGAATAGTCTCAAAGTCGCTCATGACCTCGGTGATCTTTCTTACTGTACTGATGCTTCCTCTGGCCTCTCTATCGCTATCGGTTCCGGCTGTAACGTTCGTCCGATCGAGCATGCCAATGCTTATGCTTCTCTTGCTCGTGGTGGTATCTATAAGCCACTCGCCTACATTCTAGAAGTTAAAAACTCCTCTGGCGATGTGGTTGAAAAATGGGAAGATACCGCTGGTAAACGTGCTCTTGACGCACAGGCCGCCTATATGGTTACAGATATTCTTGGTGACGCTAATGCTCGTACTATGGTCTGGGGTTCTCTTGCCCGTGCTAAAGGCTTTGTCGTACCAGGTGTTTGGACCGCCACTAAAACTGGTACTACTACTACCGCCAACTCTGCCATTACTAAAGACTCACTTATGGCTTCCTATTCCTCCGCTGTTTCTACGGTAGTTTGGAATGGTAATCACGACGGTTCTGGTCTCTGGAATAGCTCAAACGATATTGTTCGCACCGTAATCAGTGATTATATGGCTCCAGTTCACACCCAGGTTTACGCTGCCGATGGTAAATGGAAAACTGGCGACAAGCCAGTTCAGCCTGCCGGTATGCAAACACTCACCGTCAACGGTATTACTGACATCTGGCCAAGCTGGTTTAATAGCAAAAACAACGGTATCCAAAAGGAAACTATTAAATTTAACAAGTTCACCAAGAAGAAAGCTAGCAGTTGTACTCTTCCTGCTCTCACTGTTGATGTTGAAATTACTTACTCAATCGACCCAATTTCTAAGAATAAAACCTATGCCACTGATCCAAACGGCTATGATCCAAACACCGAAGATGACTGTTCTTATACTCCACCATCCGTCTCCTTCAGTACCCGTACCATTGCTTCGTCTACACAATTGAAGTTTACGGTCACTGCTGGTTCTGCTTCTTCTATGAGGTACACAATCTCAGTGGATGGTACTGCTGTTAAAAATGGTTCTGCCTCTTCCGGTCTCAATGATCCAAATTACACTATGACCGGTACCGAATCTACTATCACCGTTACCCTAACTGATGATAAGGGGTATGAGACTACCGATACGATCACACGCCCGTAGTTTTTGGTGTCTCTCAATATAAAAATAACCAACAGAGTTAAAATTTGAAACCGCGCTCTCTGTGCTACAATAAGGATATGAAATTATCCGAAGAATTAGCTTGGCGCGGTTTTGTCGCCGAAAACACAATTAAAAATTCTGCAGAAATCGATCAGCGAGGACATAAAAAATTCTATTTCGGCGCTGATCCTTCTGCCGACTCTCTCACTATTGGTAATCTTGCTGCGCTTATGATGTGCGCCTGCTTTGTTCGTCACGGATATCAGCCCTATCTTCTTGTTGGTGGTGCAACCGGTCAAATCGGTGATCCTAAAGAAAATGGTGAACGCGATCTCAAGACGATCGAGGAAATTGAACACAACAAGGATTGTATTAAGAAGCAGATGGAGTTCATCATCAGCCCAGATGGTGCGGCCAATACTTTAGGTGATGGTGATCCTACTAATGATCACTATGAACTTACCATGGTTGACAATCTTGATTGGTTTAAAAATATCAACTATCTAGATTTTCTCCGTTCTATTGGTAAAAACTTCTCTATGACCCAACTTCTTGACCGTAAATTTATCCAAAATCGCATCGGTGAAGGCGGTTCCGGTATCTCTTATGCTGAATTTTCTTACACTCTTATCCAAGGTTATGATTTCCTTCATCTCTACCGTATTCACGGCATTGATCTTCAACTCTGTGGTGCTGATCAATTTGGCAACGCCTCTACTGGTGTCCACTTGATCAAGCGTCTCGAGGGTGGTCGTGCTGATGTTTGGTCAACCCCACTCATTATTGATCCGGTCTCTGGCCGTAAGTTTGGTAAATCTGAAGGTAACGCTGTTTGGCTCGCTGGTTCTGATAATGGTTCTGGCAATTTTACTTCCGTCTTTGATTTTTACCAATTTTGGCTCAATCAAGCCGATGAAGCTGTTGAATATCTAATTAAGATTTACTCCGTACTTGATAAATCAGTCATCGATCAGATTCTTTCTGAACATCGTGCTCATCCTGAACAGCGCATTGCTCAAAAAGCTCTGGCCAAAAGCGTTACTGAAGTCGTTCATGGCAAAAAATCTGCAGCTGCCGCCATCCTTCTCACTGAACTTCTCTTTGGTGATCGTCGTTTAGAAACTCTTTCCGAATCTGAAGTTGAATCAATTTCTCTTCTGCTCCCTACTATAAAAATCGCTGATAAATATGGCTCCGTCTTGCTTCTAGATGCGCTCACTGAAACTGGTCTTTGTTCTTCTCGCTCCGAGGCAAAGCAGTTAGTTTCTGGTAATGCTATTTCAGTTAACGGTATTAAGGTTACAGATTTAAATTTTGAAATCAACACTCTCTCCGTCTTAAAGCGTGGTAAGAACAAGTTTGCCCTTATAAAATAGCTATCTTCTAGTAGTCTAGAGGAAATTTACGTCTCTTTTGTTTTATTAATTTCTTTCTTGAGATAGCATTTTCGCCTTTGTGAATAAAAACTTTTCCTCATGCTTGAAAAAACTACGAGTTCGGTTATACTTGAAATAAGAGAGCGAGGTAAGGATCATCTATTCTTCTGTAGAGAGAAAGATCGCAATTATATTGCCGGTCAAATTAATTAATTCTAAATAAAGGACAAACTATGGCAAAAGAACCAAAAGAAACCAAAGAAAATTCTGTACAAGATGGCAAATCTGAAGCATTGAAACTTGCCATTGCTCAGATCACCAAACAATTTGGTGATGGTTCCATCATGAAGCTTGGTGAAAATCATAACGTGAATATTGAGTTAATTCATTCCGGTTCACTTTCATTAGACCTCGCCCTCGGTGGTGGTTATCCAAAGGGTCGTATTATTGAAATTTATGGTCCTGAGTCTTCCGGTAAGACTACCCTTGCTTTGCATGCTATTGCTGAAGTTCAAAAAACTGGTGGTCAGGCTGCCTTCATCGATGCCGAGCATGCTCTCGATCCATCTTATGCTGAAAAAATTGGTGTCCAGATTGACAATCTCTTGATTTCTCAGCCAGATAACGGGGAACAGGCTCTTGAAATCTGTGAAACCCTTGTTCGTTCCAATGCTGTTGATCTGATTGTTGTTGACTCCGTTGCTGCGCTTACTCCAAAAGCTGAAATTGATGGTGATATGGGAGACGCCCAGATGGGCCTACAGGCACGTCTTATGTCTCAGGCTATGCGTAAACTTACAGCCATTATTTCAAAATCCAAAGCCACCGTTATCTTTATCAACCAGATTCGCATGAAACTTGGTGTAATGTTCGGTAACCCAGAAACTACCACCGGTGGTAACGCACTTAAGTTCTATGCTTCGGTTCGTGTCGACATTCGTCGCATTGGTCAAATCAAAAATGGTGAAGATATCATTGGTAACCGTACTAAAATCAAGGTAGTCAAAAATAAGATTGCTGCACCGTTCCGTACTGCTGAATTCGACATTATGTATAATGAAGGAATTTCAAAAACTGGTGATGTGCTTGATCTCGCTGTTCAGTATGGCGTTCTCGATAAAGCCGGTGCTTTTCTGAAGTATAATGGTGAGACTATCGGTCAGGGACGTGAAGCTGTTAAACGTCTCTTTAAAGAGAATCCTGAGTTCTTCGCTGAAATCGAAGAAAAAGTTCGTGCCAAAGCTGAGGAAGGCCAAAAATAATCTTCATTAAAAGATATGCCAACTGTTACTAGTTTGCGTGGTGCCATTCGTGATGTCCATCGTGTCAATGTTTTTATTGATGGTAAGTTTAGTTTTTCATTAACTCTCACTGAGCTTTCTGATTCAAAACTTCATCAAGGTCAGGTTTTGACCGAAGCCGAAATTGAAAAATTATGTAATCTCTCTGGACTTGGCAAACTCTATCAAAGTACTCTTGAGTATTGTTTTTCGCGTCCTCATTCCAAAAAAGAGATTATTGATTATCTCAAGCGTAAAAAAGTTCGTCGTGATTTGGATTGGAAGCGCTTTGAGGAACACCAAATCAAACTGCAGAACGATACCGAATATGCTTCTAAAGTCAAAGAGATCTGCCAACACGCCAAAGAGCAAAATCGGAAAATTCGTGAAATTGATTTTACAGAAAATAATACTTATGAATATCGCGGTTCTAAGAGGACTAATCTCCCCACAAAACCAGCCGATCGTATCAGTGTAGAGATGATCCAAGAGGTTGTTTCGCGTCTTGAATCTCAAAACTATATCAATGATCAGGAATTTGCTCGCTATTTTGTCGAAAATCGCCATCAAAATAAGGGGATCAGTACAAAACGCCTTATTCAGGAGTTGAAAGCTAAGGGAATTAGCGACGAAATAATTGAGCAGGCCATGTTTAATAATGAAACTAGTAGTTTTCTTAGAGATGAAGAAGCTGAACTTGAAAAAATGATCAAAAAACAGCTTAGAAAAACTTCGGACCGCCAAAAAATCATCGCTTACCTTGCGCGTCAAGGTTTTTCATATGATTTAATCAAAAGTAAACTTGATCAATTTCTTAATTCTGGAGACGAACATTTCTAAATAAATCCTTCTTATTTACGAATAGAAGTATTATTTCCTCGCGCAATATATTTCCCGTCCTTAAATGGATTCACGAAATTAGGTACAAAATCCAAAGTTCCTGACTTTTTCATAATTGTACTTTCTTCGCTTTTGACAATAATTTCGTTATCGTTGATCTCATGTATCTCCGAACGACCAATCACTAATTCCGGATCAATCAGTGCTTTATAGATAGGCCTCTTAATAATCAGTTGCATAATCTGAAAACCATCAGTCGTCACCATAAAATCTTCCACTCGGCCCAGCATTGTCTTCTTTTTGGTAACCACTTTCATGTTTTCCAGGGTAAAACCAAGCTCAATAGTTTCTTTTAGCTTTATTACGTCATTTTGTTCGATAAATTCTTCATTCGAATCCACAATCATACCCATTTTAGAAAATTCTCGCACACTAGTCACATCCAAAAATAAGCGCTGTTTTGACGATACTGCACTAACCTCGAAGGCGACTATCTTCAAAAAATTAGGATCAACCACCAAAGCTTTCACTTCCGCAATTCTAGAAGCCGTATGTAAACTCAGAATAGGATAATTTAAAAGTTTTGAGCCTTCGATTAACATAAGCTAATTATATCATATCACTATAAAACGCCAAGAATTCCACGTAACGCGTATTCGGTATCTTTGTGGTTTCGTACTGTGATCGTCTCAATCCCCATTTCAAGTACTGGATAATCATTGCCACCTGGTTGCGTCATGTCTCCAAAATACAGAATATCTTCACGAAGAACCCCCAGTTCTTCCATTAAATGTGTCATTCCAAAGGCCTTATTCATGCCAGGCTTTACCGCATTAATACTAGTAGTTCCGCCAATCTCAAACATAAAATTTGGAGCCAGTTCCTTAGCTCTTGCCACAATTCTCTCACGCTTCCTACAATCTGGATCCCAGGCATATTTTTCTTCCGTGCCAGCCATCTGTCCTAATGCTGAAAAGGTTACTTGCGACAAACGGTTTTCAATAATTTCATCTCCAGGTTTTAATTTATCACCCTCCCAGAATCCAAGTTCTTTAGCTGCTTGCTCAATCGCCCTCGAAATCAAACTAATTTCTTCATCATTTAATGGATAGTTATAGATTAACTCCCAATTTTTTGGATCATATTTACTACCATTGTTACCGTTTGCAAACGGCGAGTATTTATAATATTGCGTACCTTGAGCCACAAACAGATGCAGATGCTGAAGTTGTGCTGGAGTTACTTCGGCTACCTCAACCAATCGATCGACAATCTGAATTAAAAATTGATCGAACTTTTGTCCAGAAATTGGGCAAATCTCAAAATTATTCAAACATTCCGTCAGTAGCACCGCAATCTCCTCTGGGATCGGTGTTTTTGCGATATTTAAAGTTTGATCAATGTCAAATGCGAGAACTTTTTTCATTTTTACTCCTTTAATGTCATCATAACCGACAAAAAACCAAAAGTAAATCTAAAAATGCTATAATAAACTTATGAAAACATACGTGATGGGCAACTGGAAAATGAACTTAACAGTCGGAGATTCTTCAATTTACCTTCAACGACTTCTTAAAAAGATTAAACCTTCGCGCGGTCTTGAAATTATTATCGCTCCAAGTGCCATCTCTCTTGCCTCTTTATCTCTTCAGCTTGAACGTAACAAGTCCAAGATCAAATTAGCCGCCCAAAACTTTTATCAAAAAGATTTTGGGGCTTATACCGGCGAGATCTCAATTGCTCAGCTTCGCGGTGTCGTTTCTTATGCCCTAGTCGGCCATTCCGAACGTCGTTTTATTTTTGGCGAAACCAATAAAGATATCAGTCAAAAAGTTGCCGCCGCGATCCGTAGTGACATCACTCCCGTGCTCTGTATTGGTGAAACCGAAAATCAGCGCAATTTCGGCGAAACCAAGGATGTTTTAAGAGACGAATTGCTCGGTGGTTTATCCGAAATTGACACTGAAGATGTTAAAAAATGTCTCATCGCCTACGAGCCAGTCTGGGCTATTTCCAGCACCAAACAAGCTCGTCCAGCCACCCCTGATGAAATTGCCGCCTCTATTCAATTGATTGAAGAACAGCTCGTTGATATCTATGGGCAAGAAACTGCAGGGCAGATCCCGCTCCTCTATGGGGGAAGTGTTAATCCGAATAACGCAGGTGCTTATCTTACTATCCCCGGTATTAACGGTGTTCTTGTCGGCGAATCTAGTCTAATTTCCGACAATTTTAACGAGATTATTGAAACTGCTAAGCGTGTTCGTGAATAAACTTAAGCTATTTGTGAAAAATATTAAAAATCGAGTATAATATATAAGAATATAGATAAGAACTTATGCAAGACGAATCAAGAACTCCAATCAAGATTTCACAGCCAAGGTCGGCACAGTCAAGAATGACAAAATCTCCAGCTTCTTACAGACGCATGGATTTTGCGCCCGTCCGTACTACTTCTCGCTCTGCTTCTGCACTCCCTACTGATCGTGATCTTGAGCGTCATCGTATTGCTAAACAAGAAATGCAACGTCGTGAAGCAATTAGGCAACAGATTGAGGAACAAAATCGTCTTAAAAGTCTTAACCAGCGCCGTATTGAAGCTGCCAGACAAGAGCTTTCTGAATATCAGGCTGCCGAAGAACAGAGAAACCGTGTTCTTGAAGCTGAACGTCAGCGGGCTATTGAATCACAAAAAATCGCGCAAAGAGAAGCCGTAGAACAGATGGCAGCTCGCCGTAAGGCCATAGAGCAGGAAGCTCGTCGTCGTCAGATTGAAGAGAAAAATCGTAAACTTCGCGCTATGCAAGAAATGCAGCGTCAAAAAGAAGCTTCAAAAATCAATATCTCTCGTCGTATTTCTGTTGCTCCTATTCAAACTTCTCCGTTTAGGAAAAATGCTGAGCCCGCAGTTACTACTCCACTCCATTCTACAAAAATCCAACCTAAAGCCATCCCCCTAGTAGCGGAATCACAGGTAAAACCCACACTTCGTTCTGCTGGAGATACCAAAGTTCTGCCAGCTTCACGCATCCAGGTGGTCGCCTCCCCAAACCATAAACTTTTTGGTCGTATTCGACCTGCCGGCCCCTCTCGCCAGATCCCTCAAGATGATCAAGATCCATTAGTACAGGCTTCTCTTAACTCACGTACTAACTCAGTCACTCCAGAGAATGACCTAGAGGGGCTTCTCTATGACGCTTTTGAGGATTCTACTGCTGATAGTCCTGAGAAATTATCGAAAAAAACTCACAATCAAAAACAAATTTCCGAATCTGTTCAGGATACTTCCGAAAATAACATGAATTATATCTTAGGCGGTCGTTCTCCCTTTATTAATACTGATAAAATTGTTAAGCGTCCTCTTTCCGATTCTCGTAAAGATAGTTCTAAGACCAGCGCTTCTTTTGATGCCTCTTCGATGCTAAAGAACAGCGAAGACTCTCCCTCGGCTTCTAAAACTCGCAAAAATGTTTATGCCAAACGTGAAAATATCAAAAAGACGGTCAAAAAAGGCACCATGATCGTTGAAGACCGCCCCAAAGGCGTCGGTATTTCGCTCGCCATTGCTATTACCTTTATGATTATCCTCGGCACCGTTGTTGGTGCCCTAGTCTATTTTGCTTTCTTTCAATAAATACTTTTAGCGGTTCGATTATCATGATTCACATTTTTTAATCGATCTATAAGATCTATAATTATCTAAAACAAAAAACACCCCCAAAAGGTGTCTTACAGATTCTATTTCAATCTAGATCTCTGGTGCGAGTGGAGAGAATCGAACTCTCGTCCCAAGTTTGGAAAACTTGTATACTAACCGTTGTACTACACTCGCAAAATTTTACAATTAATTTTATTCCAACCACGTCTACTTGTCAAAAGATAAAAATTGAATTCTAAATTTAAATTCTAAATTCAATAATAAAACGTGGGGTGGGAAATCGGAATTGAACCGACGACCTTCTGGACCACAATCAGACGCTCTAACC
>ERZ772955.1791-NODE-1791-length-12622-cov-6.299037_pt1 | contig 12622 bp, 8 predicted proteins | sample MGYA00511133_ERZ772955 | MGnify/ENA primary metagenome ERZ772955 (study PRJEB29015, sample SAMEA2737914) | human oral metagenome | biome: human oral; feature: human-associated habitat; material: dental | place: China | collected 2149 ... | reverse complement strand
CTGACGGGGATGTCCGTCGCGAACCAAGCCGTCCAATGGCGACCGCGAAAGTCGGTCGTTGCCATGCGGCATGGGTGGCCGAGTATTGTACGGATGGAGTCGGCCATCACCCAAGAGATCGAGGGCGTGGCCTCGTCGTAGCGGCAGGCAACGTGGAACTGTTCGTTAGTCGTCGTGACTCGCCCCGCCGGGTAATTCTTGTAGAGGTAGTCATAAGTCGTTCCCACCCGCGGCTCTTTCGAATGATCGCGCGTGCGAAAGGCCTCGAGCGTCAGCGCTTCGGCCGTCGCGCGACCGTCGGGGTCGTTCCACAACGAGTCATAATAAAAGGTATGACGGCTAAAAAACTGGCTCGCGCTCGCTCCGATTCGGAGGATCATGGAGTCCGTCTCCGTCGCCAGCCGTCTCACCGTGTCGCGCTGCATCGTGTGGTGATAATGCACCTCTATCGTGGCCGGATTAAGCCTTGTGTGATGTTGCGCCACGACTTGCGCAGAAAAAAGTAAGAGAAAAACAGTCGTCTTCATCGCTTACGAAATCAGTAATCACGTTCCAACAGGTCGTATCGCATCACTTGATTCGGTTCATCGCCAAGCAAGTCAATACCTGTCTCCATTTGGATAAAAGAATTGGAATCCATCAGGAATCGCCGCTCCATACGGAGGAAATCCAGGCGATTCGTTGGCTCAAAACGACGGTTGCGGCCATCCTGTTGATTAAAAATGATCGGTTCATCCTTCACCCGTTCTAAGCCGACGGCAGTAAACACATGTTGCTGCCCCTCATCATACGCCTCGAGGATCAGCCCCGGCAGTCCGCCGAGCTTCCAGGGGCCGTCGCTGACGGGGATGTCCGTCGCGAACCAAGCCGTCCAATGGCGACCGCGAAAGTCGGCCGTCGCTTGCTGACACGTATATCCTAACACCTCGCGCGTGCTGTCGCCCATCGTCCACGTTTGCGTGTGCAGCGAATCCACGTAGCAATAGCCCTGTGAAGAAATCCGATCTGTGATTGTCATCTGTCCCGTCGGGTAATTTTTATAGACATAGGTGCTCATTCGGACGTGTGGGAAGTCTCCATAGATCCCATCCTTTTCTATCGCTCGTCGGAACAGCTCGCTCCAGACTTTTGCCCCATCAGGCGTGCGCCGTAGCGAGTCACATTGAAAGGTGTAGTAACTGTAACACTTCGACACTTCTTTCCCGATTTGGAGAATAAGTAAGTCGTCGCGCAACTCATTTTTCAGCGTGTCGAAGGTGTAAACATAGCGGTAGAGGCACTTCATGTGCGCCCGATCGATCATCGGCTCTCGCGCGGTAGCCCGTACGGTGAGGGAGGCGAGGAGAAGGATAGAAACGATTGTTTTCATCTCGTTCAGTTTGTAGGTTTGCCGCAAATATATGAATCATCTTTATTTTTGGATACGTTAAAAACGAATGTCGGGCATATTTTCCTTGAAAAATAAGTGGTGTAGACAAGAGTGGGTTTGTCTTTTGTTAAAAAGTAAGCGGCATCGCTAACGTGCAATGAGCTTCCTACAAAAAGTTTGCATTGTTGACGGCTTGCAATTCGTTTCCTTCAAAAAGTTTGCGCTGTCTACGGCTTACAATTGGCTTTCCTCAAAAAGTAAGCACTGTCGATGGCTTACAATGGCCTTCCCTGGAAAAGGTTTTGCTGTCGATGGCTTACAATCATTCTTACTGTAAAATTTTTGTATGATCGATGAATGACGATAGACCAAAATCAAAAAAATGACTGCCATTGATGGGAAAAATTTGGAAGGTCAGAAAAAAGATGGATCTTCGCACCCCAAACAGATACCATTTTTATAGCGAGTTAGTCATGAAAATATCAACTATCAACATTGCGAGACTCCGAGTGCAGGAGGATTTTGGGTTCCAAGAGTTAGTCAAGAACGAGACAGACCAGTTGCCGCTGCTCGAATCGGCTTCTGGATATACGGCTGGACTAAAGACGGACGTCGAGAACCACGGCAAGGCTTTCGGAGAGTTTGATACGGCACTCAAGGCCGCATCCAGTGTGCCGTCAGCGGCCGAGGTGTCGAGCTTGGATCGTCAGCGCGATGATTCTTGCACAAAGCTCTACACTTTCGTGCGAGGCGTTTCGGGACATCCAGACAAGGAGAAGGCCAAGGTCGGTGCCGAAGCGGTGGCAGTATTCAAGAAGTACGGCGGCGGCAGTATCGTCGATCAGCCACAGAACCAAGAGTCCGGCACGCTGCGAAACCTGATTCAGGATTTTCGCGCGATGGACGTCAGCAAGCTCACCCAGACTGGTATAAAAGATTTTGTCGATGATCTGGAGCAGAAACAAACGGCCTACTTGGCGGCAGTTAAGAAGCGAGCCAAAGAGGAGCGATCGGAGTTGACGGGCGTCATTAAGCAGAAGCGCAAAGCCTGCGACGAAGCGTACCTCAAGCTCATCGAGACGGTCAATGCCCTCGTCGTAGTCAACGGCGACGTCCCGTATCGCGGCTTTGTTGAGAGCGTAATGTCGCACATCAACCATCAGAAGTCCACCCTGGCGAACCGACAGACGAACGCCGACAAGAAGCCGAAGGATCCGAAGCAACCCAAGCAGCCGAAACAGCCGAAGGAGCCTAAGCCCCAAAAACCGGGGAAGGACGACGGCAAGCCGGACATCCACCTCCCCGAGAAGGAAGAGCCGAAGAAGCCCGGCGGCGATAGCGGCGCCGGCAAGAAACCCGACGGCGGCTCTGGCGCCGGCGGTGGCTCCGGCACCGGAGGTGCCGGAGATAGCGGCAATCCCGATATCCATCTGCCGGAAGAGGGCTAACCGTCAGTCGCTCACGCTCATCCCTAAACGACCGGATACTTGCCGAGCATCGCTCGCCGGTGTCCGGTCGTTTTTCGTTGTTTGATGTTGGGTGTTGGGTGTTTTTTGTTGGGGAGTGAGGTATTGATTGCTGTCGTGAGAGTATTTTTTTAGAGAATAGAAGTGTCGGGGGCATCGAGGGTAGTTACTTTTTGAAGTAAGAGCTATTGTTTTTGGTCGGTGATAGTCACTTTTTAGGAATAGAGTCATCGATGGGGATTGGTGGGGAACTTCTTTAGAGGGGAGGGGTATCAGCGGAAATCGGTGAAATACTTTTATAGAGGGTAAAAATATCATTGGGTAGCGGTGAGGTACTTTTTTAGGGGAGAGTGGTATCGGAAGGCATTGAGGATAATTACTTTTTGAAGTAAGAGCTATGGTTTGCGGTTGGTGATAGTCGCATTTTAGGAATAGAGTTGTCGATGAGGATTGGTGGGGCATTTTTTTAGTGGAGAGTGGTATCGGGAGGCAGCGAGGGTAATCACTTTTTGAAGTAACGGCTATTGTTGCGGTCGGTGATAGTTGCTTTTTAGGAGTAGAGTCGTTGATGGACATCGGAGAGGTACTTTTTTAGGGGAGATGGGCATCGTGGTACATTGAGGACAATTGCTTTTTGGAGTAAGGGCTATGGTTTGCGGTCGGTGATAGTCGCTTTTTAGGAATAGGATCGTCGATGGGCATCGGTGGGGTACTTTTTTAGGGGGGGGAGGATATCGGGATGCATCGAGGGTAATTACTTTTTGGAGTAAGGGCTATTGTTTACGATCGGTGATAGTCGCTTTTTAGGAGTAGAGTCGTCGATGGGAATCGGTAAGGTGCTTTTTTAGAGGAGAGGGGGATCGTGGAAAGTTTTGAGAGTACTTTTTTAGAGTGTAGGGGTACCAGCGGGAATCGGTGAGGTATTTTTTTAGAGGGTAGGGATGTCAGCGGGCAGCGGATATGTACTTTTTGATAGGATAGAGCTGTCTACAGCTATCGGATGGTCACTTTTTTATAGGGTAGAGATGCCGATGATTATCGAGGATCCTCTATTTTTGTGATTTAGTTTTTAGCTTTTCATTTGTCCCTCTATTCCTGATTATAGAGATATGAATCGAATCATCGAAATCTGCGCCAACTCGGCGCAAAGCTGCGTGGAGGCCGAAGCCGGCGGAGCCGCACGTGTGGAACTCTGCGCCGGCATCCCCGAAGGCGGCACAACGCCCAGCTATGGCGAGATCGTCATGGCGCGACAGTCCACTGAGCGGATCGCGATCCACGTACTCATTCGTCCGCGGGCCGGCGACTTTCTCTATACCGCGACTGAGGTCGGTGCCATGCTCCACGACATCCAAGTAGCCCACCAGCTCGGCGTGCAAGGCGTCGTCATCGGCTGCCTAACGCCCGACGGCGACATCGACGAGCCCCTCCTCGACCGACTTATGGCCGCCGCCCGCCCGCTCTCGGTTACCTTCCATCGCGCCTTCGACGTCTGCCGTGATCCGCGCGCCTCACTCGAGCTACTGATCCGTCACGGCGTCGATCGTGTGCTCACCTCCGGCCAAGAAGCCACCGCCATTCAGGGTATCCCCCTCCTCCGCGAGCTGGTGAGCCAGGCCGACGGACGTATCGTCGTCATGCCCGGCTGCGGTGTGCGGGCGGACAACATCGCGCGCATCGAGTCCGAAACCGGAGCCCGCGAGTTTCACACCTCCGCTCGACGCGTCGTCGAGAGTGGCATGATTTACCGCAACGAGCGCGTACCCATGGGCAGTTGTGCCGTGACGTCAGAGTTCGAAACCGTGCAGACAGATCGGCACGAAGTGGCGCGCTACGTCTCTCGGACTTGCATAAAATGAAAAGGGGTGTACTTTTGGCGTCGAAAAGAAATTTATTTGACGTTTTCCACTAAGAAACAGCAATCAAAACAGTCGAATTCGATCAAATTGGTCACAGCGAGCCCTTACGCCACGCAGGAGAGAGAATATACGCAAGGCAGCGACTCCGAGAGGCGGGCGTCAAACCGCGGCGGGCTCCACGAGACATTGTTTTTTTGAGATTAAGAGCGGCGCATTGCCCATCATATCGCCGCTCTGGTGTAGTGTTTAAAATTCTTCTGAGGGGGCGAAGATGTGAATCTTCGCCTTTCCTTTTTTTAGAGGGCAGAGGACCGGGAGCATCCTATGGACAGGATCAAGAGAAGGCCCCCATACATATATTATAGGTACAAAGAGGAAGATGAAAATCGGAACAATTGAATTAGGTGATCGGCCCGTCATGCAGGCGCCGATGGAAGACGTCACGGATGCCGCCTTCCGACTGATGTGCAAACGCTTCGGCGCGGATATGGTGTACACTGAATTTGTCTCGAGCGATGCGCTCATCCGTGGCGTCAGCCGCACCGAAGAAAAGTTGCGGGTACGCGACGAAGAACGCCCCGTGGCGATACAGATCTACGGCCGCGATGTCCAGTCCATGGTCGAGGCCGCACAGATTTGCGAGGCCGCTCGGCCCGATGTGCTCGACATCAATTTCGGATGTCCGGTCAAGAAGGTGGCAGGTAAAGGTGCCGGAGCCGGCATGTTGCGCAACGTGCCGCTCATGCTCGAGATCACGCGCGCCGTCGTTCGTGCTGTCCGTATCCCCGTGACTGTCAAGACGCGTCTCGGTTGGGATGCCGATCATCGTATCATCGTCGAGCTGGCCGAACAGTTGCAAGACTGTGGCATCGCCGCCCTAACGATCCACGGCCGTACCCGCGCGCAGATGTACACCGGCGAAGCCGACTGGACGCTCATCGGCGCCGTCAAGTCGAATCCCCGCATGACGATTCCCATTATCGGCAACGGCGACATAACCTCCGCCGAGCGTTGTCGCGAGGCCTTTGACCGCTACGGCGTCGATGGTGTGATGATCGGGCGTGGCTGCATCGGCCGGCCGTGGATCTTTCGCGAGGTGAAGCACTATCTACAGACGGGTGAACCGCTCCCCCCAGAGCCATTCGCGTGGTATCTCGACGTACTTAAGCAGCAGGTTTTGCAGAGTGTAGAGCGTCTTGACGAGCGTCGTGGCATCCTGCATATCCGTCGCCATCTAGCCGCCACACCACTCTTTAAGGGCATTCCGGACTTCAAGCCGACGCGTGTGGCCATGCTGCGCGCTGAGACGGTTGGCGAGCTTTTCGCCATCATGGACGCCATCCCCGCACCGACGGCCGAATAGCCCCCTTTCGCAAGGCTTCATTTGGGGTCTACTTCCCTGTATTGATGGGGCTTTTGCAAAGGTTCTCTTCCATGTAGTTGGAATAAAAAACGCGCTATATTTGCGCCCTGAAAAAAAAGAATAAGGTATAAATAACAATAAATCAGGAATTTCAAATGCAGAACAAAGGATTCGTGAGGGTCTTCTCCATACTGCTCGCTTTGGTTTGCTTGTACTATCTCTCCTTCTCGTTTGTGACGAGAAAATACTACAAGGAAGCCGCCGAGTATGCTAACGGGGACCCTGCTAAAGAGAGTTTTTATTTAGACTCATTGGCCAACAAGAAGGTCTGGTTCGGCGCCTATACGCTGAAGCAATGCCGCGAAATGGAGGTGACCTTGGGGCTTGACCTGAAGGGCGGTATGAACGTCGTATTGGAGCTTAACGTGCCCGATGTCGTTCGTTCGCTGGCGGACAATAATCCCGACGCCAACTTCAACAAGGCGCTCGATGCGGCTTATGCCCGTCAGGCAACCAGCCAGAAGAACTACATCGATTTGTTTGCCGAAGAATACAAGAAGCTGGATCCGGGCGCTCATCTTGCAGCCCTCTTCAGCACCTTTGAGTTGAAAGATAAAATCACTCCCCAAAGCTCCGACGCGCAAGTCATTGCCGTACTGAAAGAGGAGCTGCAGAGCGCTATCGACAATTCATTTAATGTATTGCGCACACGTATCGACCGCTTCGGCGTCGTGTCGCCCAACATCCAGCGCCTCGAGACGGCTGGTCGTATCCTCGTCGAGCTGCCGGGTGTGAAGGAGCCGGCACGTGTCCGCAAACTCTTGCAGGGTAGCGCCAATCTGGAGTTCTGGGAGACATACAACCTGACCGAGATCGGACAGCAACTCACCGCCGCTGACCACGCTTTGGCGGAGGCGCTGAAGTCCACAAAGTCTTCGTCCACCGCCACGACCGATACAACGGCTACCGCCGCCAAATCTGACCTCACGGCCAAGGCTGACTCATCCACCTCAGAGACCGATTCGCTCATGGCGCAGATTAACGCCGAAAGCCAGCAGTCGCCTGCAGCCGGTCAGATGACCGCCGAAGAATACGCCAAGGAGCACCCGCTCTTTGCCCTGTTGCAATTGAATGTCGACCGCACCGGTCGCTACCTCGTTCCCGGCCCCGTCGTAGGTTACGCCAAGAAGACGGACATGGACAAGATCACCGAATACCTCAACCGGCCTGAAGTGAAGGCTGTGTTGCCCAACAATGTCCTCTTCCGCTGGAGCGTGAAGGCGATGGACGATAACGATCAATTCTATCAGCTCTTTGCCCTGAAGGTCACCAACCGTGACGGTACGCCCGCCCTGAGTGGCGACGTAGTCACGAATGCCGTGGCCGACTTCGCCCAGCAGCAGATCGGCCGCCCACAGTACCAAGTCAGCATGACGATGAACGCCGAAGGTGCCCGCGAATGGGCTCGACTGACCAAGGAGAACATCAAGCGTAGCATCGCCATCGTACTCGACGGCATGGTCTATTCCGCCCCCACGGTACAGTCAGAAATCACCGGTGGCCAGTCGCAGATCACGGGTAACTTCACCCAAGATGAAGGCAAGGACTTAGCCAACGTGCTCAAGTCGGGTAAGATGGCCGCCTCGGTCAACATTGTGCAGGAAGACATCGTCGGGCCGTCACTCGGGCAGGAAGCTATCAACGCCGGCATCATCTCGTTTGCCCTCGCACTCATCCTCCTCATGGTCTACATGTGCGCTATGTATGGCCTGTTGCCGGGTATGATTGCTAACGGCGCCCTCGTTATCAACATCTTCTTTACGATGGGTATCCTCGCCTCCTTCCAAGCTGTGCTCACCCTGCCCGGTATCGCCGGTATGGTGCTAACGCTCGGTATGGCAGTCGACGCCAACGTGCTCATCTATGAGCGATCGAAGGAGGAACTCCGCGCCGGCAAACCTTTGGCACGCGCTATCGCTGATGGTTACTCCAATGCCTTCTCCGCCATCTTCGACTCGAACCTTACGACAATCATCACCGGTGTCGTACTCTTTGTCTTTGGTACCGGACCCATCCGCGGTTTTGCCACCACGCTGATCATCGGCTTGATCTCATCCTTCCTGACCTCTGTCTTCATCACACGTCTCGTCTACGAAGCCCTCTTGGCTAAGGAGAAGATCAAGCACCTGACCTTCACCACATCGATCTCGAAGAACTTCCTCAACGATCCGAAGATCAACTTCCTCGGTAAGCGTAAAGTGGGCTACATCATCCCGCTCGCCATCATCCTTCTCGGTTGTGTTTCGATGGCTACGATTGGCCTCAACAACGGCATCGACTTTACCGGCGGTCGCAACTATGTGATCCGTTTCGATAAGGATGTTCGCACCGACGAGGTGCGTGCGGCCCTCGAACCGCAATTCAAAGGCGGATCCGTCAGCGTCATCACCATCGGCTCGCAGAACCAGGTGCGCGTCTCGACCAACTATAAGATCACGGACAACTCGGCCGGCATCGACGACGAAATCATCGGCAAGCTCTACGCCGGCCTCAAGCCCTTCCTTGGCAACGCCACACAGGAGCAGTTCGCCTCGGACAACATCCAAAGCTCGCAGAAGGTCGGCCCCAGCATGGCGGACGACATCAAGAACAGCGCCGTCCTGGCCGTCCTCTTCGCTATGGTCTGCATGGCGCTCTACATCCTCGTTCGCTTCCGCGACGTAGCCTTCTCCGTCGGTGTGTTCGTCTCCGTGGCCGTCACCACGCTCTGCATCATCGCCTTCTACACGCTGCTGTGGAAGATCATGCCTTTCTCTATGGAGGTCGACCAGACCTTCATTGCGGCCATTCTGACCGTCATCGGTTACTCGATCAACGACACCGTGGTCGTCTTCGACCGTATCCGCGAAACGATCAAGCTCTATCCCAAGCGCGACCGTTACGAGGTGATCAACGACGCCCTGAACTCCACACTCTCGCGTACGTTCAGCACGTCACTCTCCACCTTCATCGTCGTCTTCGTGATCTTCCTTCTCGGCGGATCCACGATCCAGAGCTTCACGTTCGCCATCCTTCTCGGCGTCATCGTCGGCACCTACTCCACGCTCTTCGTGGCCACGCCGATCGCTTACGAGATCCAACATCGCAAATCGCTCAAGGCGGCCGGTGCAACGGCAGCCACTGCGACGGCATAACGTATAGCTTCTAAGTTTCTCCTCTGACTGAAGGGGGCTGTCTCCACATAGGGTGGGGCAGCCCCCTCGTCTTTTTTGGGGGCTGGTGCCTCGTCTTTTTTGGGGGCCAGCACCTCTCGCTGTGGATATACCTGCGAGGCACTCCCGCAGAGGCTTGGTTTCATCTCTCTATCGGTCGGTAGGGGCGAATGGCATTCGCCCCACGTGTACCGAGGGCGGGAGGGACAGACCTACGTGTCCGCCCGCCCTCCTTCCTCTATCGGTCGTGGGGTAGGGGCGAATGGCATTCGCCCCTGCGTGTACCGAGGGCGCAACGGCATACGGACGGCTACGGACACCACCGAACGAGGCTCGCCCACTTGACTCTTCTTCGGGATTAGCCCCCTCGGCTCGAGGCTGCATGTTTCACCTCATGAAGAGTCTGAATCCTTTTTGGCGACGCCCATATCATTTGAATTGGAACCAGTCTCTTTAGAAGTGTTATCTGCCGACTCCCCGCATGTTTACTCGCTTTTAGGCCTACTGGTGAAATAAAAAACGGGATTTGTAGGCTTTTCTGTAAAATCTAATCTACATTTGCCCGCAGTTAGAAGAATAAACGGAGTAAAGAACATGGTAAGTGTAGATGTTTATACGACCGAGACATTACGCCCCGCCAATCTGAAAGACGGGATAAATGAGGCCCCCTTGTTGGGTTTCTTTAAGTCTGTATTACCCCCCCCATATATGTTAAAAACAGTACACTCTTCATATTTGCAACCCCACGCGAGCGGATCGCTTGCCGAGCCGCCTCGATGTGGACGTGCGTTGCGCGTGTTCAAGGGATGGCCCGCCCAGGCGAGCCGTCCCGCCGCACGCTCCGCGTACCGACCTGCCTCCGTCGACATACAGCCGAATCCATGGGGGCGATGAGACATCCATCCAGTCCCTTCCGCTCTTCCTCACATCCTATGATGGGAATGGACTCTGAGCCCTCCGGCCTCCATCCGAGCAAGACGGAATCGAGGGATTTGCCCTTCACTATGAAAGGCGATCCGGAGGGCTCCTTTTCGCCTCTCGCCGCCCTTCGTCCCTTTACGCGGGCATACGGTAGGGCTACGGAGATCAAAACCACACGTGGTTGGGCTTTCCGTAGGGGTACAGAGATCAAAACCACACGTGGTTGGGCTTTCCGTAGGGGTACGGAGATCAAAACCACGTGTGGTTGGGCTTTCCGTAGGGGTACGGAGATCAAAACCACACGTGGGTGGGCTTTCCGTAGGGGTACGGAGATCAAAACCACACGTAGGTGGGATCTCCGTAGGGGTGCAGCGGCCTCGATGGCAGGGCGGAAGGATCACCAAGACGAGAGACAGCAAACAGAAAAGACACATCTTAAACAGTAAAAACGATGGCAATATCATTATCAAGACTCGGAACAAAGAATCTGGGCGCCTTGGCGCAGCGCATTGTGAACTCTTCAAGGAGTGGTAAGTACAAGATGGCCGAGGAGCACGAGTTCCTCAAGGCCCTCGCACGCGAATCAGCCGCTTACGACAAGCTCTACGTTAAGCTCACCTACAGCGGGCGGGGCGACGAGATCATGGCCGCCGATGCGGCCCGCGACAAAGCCTTCTACGCCCTCAAGCTCTACCTGAGGGGGTACAAAGACCTGCCCCTCCTGCCGGACGTGGCCGACGCTGAGGCGCTCTATAAGGTGATGGAGCAATTCGGCGGGAAGATCACCCAACTGACCTATGCCGAAGAGACGGCGCAACTCAAGAGCCTCCTCACCGAGCTCGACAAGCCGGAGCACACCGCCCGCCTGACTACGCTCAAGCTCAAAACCTCGTACGACGACCTCAAGGCCAAGCAGAAAGCCTTCGAAGACCTCTATGCCGAACAGGCCGAAGCGAACGCCGAGCTGCGCGCTCAGCCCTCGGCCTCGTCCGCCCGTGCACGCCTCGAGCAGGCCCTGCGCACCTACCTCAGCCTCGTCGTAGCCATGCGCTCCGTGTCCGGTTGGGACATGCTCTACAACGACCTCAACGAGATGGTCAAGGCCGCAGCCGCAGCCTACAAGAACGATCCGAGCCCCTCCAAACCCAAGGCCCCACGCCAGCCCTCCGACCCGAAGCAACCCAAGGATCCCAAAGACCCGAAGGACCCGAAGAAACCCGGCGGCGGCACGGGCGAACCGCCCAAGAAACCCGGGGAGGAGCCCAAGCCGAAACCCGGCGGCGACGGCAACCCGGACATCCATCTGCCTGAGGAATAACGTCCCCTCCGCTCCGCTCCGCAAACGGGGGGCGACAGGCCCCGAAAAAAACGAGAGCGCGCATGAACAAAGGCCCCTCGCGAAACGTTTGCACAGTACAACATCTCTCTCTCACGCCTCTCTCTCTCACGCCTGATCGGGCGCCCCCGGCGGGGGGATCTCTCCCCCTCTGCCGACGTGCGATCGATCGGATTTTTCAAAATACGAACTAACCGCGCTCCCTCTCTCTCAATTGTGGTGTGCGCTATGATGTGTGGTGTACGCCCTCCCCAGAGATGAGGGAGCGCTTTTTTCTCACTCTAAAAACAAGTATCAAATGAAAAAGAGAAAACTACGTGTAGTAACTATCGCAGCCCTCCTGGCGGCCCTCTTCGGCTCAGGCGGCGGAACAGCGTGGGGGCAGAATCTGAACTGTAATAATGATTATGGAGCGGATGAATGGGCGAAGATTAGCACTCCGACTAGCGCCTCACCTTTCTACCCGGCGACGCCGACCGGGTTAATCCCTCTGAATTCAAGTGCTATATTTCCAAATGCCAGCAGTACGACCCCTACATGGGCTACCCCTGTACCTGTTGCTGTCGGAACCATTGGCCGTATCACTTTGGGAGGAGACAGTAAGCAGAACGTGATCTATAATATTCGAAACTACGAACATGGTGGTCTCGTAGTGTACCTCATTAACGTTCAATCCCCTCCCTCAAATGCATGTGGAACTTTTTCAACTTCGGCCAGCTCCTGTGGAACAATCGTCCACACCCCTGGACCTACATCGCGTTGTAGCGGTGCAGAATATGATTACGTAGCTCATCCTGGCGTTTACGGATCACTTAATATGCCGGATAATAATGGTCTTACTGTTCCGAGCAATTTCTATAATAGAGAGACTCAAGTCAGGATCTTAGGCAACACCAGTGCAGGTGCATGGGTGGAAATGGATCATATCCTTATGGGGGATATCGAATGGTTGTACAGAAGGCATATAATCGGTTGGAATAACTGTGAAGTTTACCGTGCTTGGAGCAATACAAATAGTGGCCCTCCTCATTATACTTGCACCGGTTCAGGAGGTCGTTATAGTATACCCGGGAGTAATGCTTATGTTAATAGTACT
>ERZ772955.1788-NODE-1788-length-12624-cov-15.682314_pt1 | contig 12624 bp, 9 predicted proteins | sample MGYA00511133_ERZ772955 | MGnify/ENA primary metagenome ERZ772955 (study PRJEB29015, sample SAMEA2737914) | human oral metagenome | biome: human oral; feature: human-associated habitat; material: dental | place: China | collected 2149 ... | reverse complement strand
GCGCGGCAGCGGGCGCGCCCTCATCATCGACGGAGGCTTTGCCGCGCCGTTCGCCGTCGGCGCTCGAGCGGCGACCGCGAAGCAGCCAACCGGCGGCGCACGCGTTCGTAGCCGGGCGGCTCGCTCCGTTCGAACTCCCACTGGCGCAAAGCGGCTTTCAACGTCTCGCTTTCGCGTTGTCCGCGCTCAAACATCGCCCCTCCTCAGTGCCTCGTCAGCGTCTCTTTCAACAGCCGCCGCGCCCGTGAAACGCGGCTTTTCACCGTGCCGACGGGTATTTCGAGCACTGAAGCGATCTCCCCGTATGGCAATTCGTGCAGCCAGGCGAGGCCGACCACCTCGGCGAGGTCCTGGGGCAGAGACCTGAGAGCCCCAAGCAATTCGTCGACGCCGGTCGCCATCGCGACCAGGTCGGCAGGATCGGCGGCATCGTCGACCAGACATTCGACCTCCTCGTCCAAAGGCGCCGTCGGGATCTTCCGCCGGCGAGTGTGCGTCCAGATCTGACGCTTGGCAATCCCCAGAAGCCAGGTGAGAATCCTGCTGTCGCCCCTGAAGGCGGGGGCCGATCTCCAGCACCCCAGCCACACGTCCGCGCTGATTTCCTCAGCGTCGCCCCGGTCGTCGCTTCGGGCGAGAACGAAAGCGAACACTACAGCCGAGTATCGTTGGTACAGCTCGGCGAATGCGTGCTCATCCCCTTCCCCCACGGCTTCGAGAAGCTCGGCGTCGCGACCGGTCTCGGTGTCAGCGGCCAAGGTGAAACGACTCCCCGCGCGCCAAGTTTGTACAGCCGTTTCGCTTCGTCACCGGGTCTCTCCTCTTCTCGGGACGGCAATGACCATCCGAACTCATTCGTTCGTTGAGTTCGTAGCGACGCACCGCGCAGCGGTTCACGCGCCGCTCGATTCTGGAATCGAGCGGCCTTCGGCCAGACTACTAGTCACCGCCGCCAGCCGCTGCTCGCGCGTCCGCCGTCGTTCGAGGCGGCACGTCGGTTCGGACGGTTTTCGTCAGGCAGGCACTTCTTGGATTGCCCGAGCCACCTCGTAGGGCGTCGAAGAGGAGACCCCTCGCTTGAATTTTTGAGACGCGGCTTCGAAGACTTCGCGGACTGTGGGTTTCAGCACGGTGTGGCCGTCTTCCACGAGGGTCGCGACATTGCGCTGAACCGCCGGCTTCGCCCACATGGCGCCGTTCATAGCCGGAACGATCACGGAAGGCGCAGGCATCGCGATGAGCATGAGCTCTACCGCATTGCGCGCGCTTCCCGTCGCCGCACCGGCGAGGAAGTTCGCCGTCGCGGGAACCACCGCCATTCGCTGGTATTCGCGGCTCAGAGCGATGTGGTTTCGCGCCATGGGAAGTTCGACGAACACTTCGTTGACGATCGCTTCGAGCGACGCCGGAGACGTCATCGCCGCGGCAGACGGGGAGAGCACCACGCCGATTCTCTCGGCCCCGGCGGATCGCATGGCCATGATGTACTCGCCTATCGAAAGCATCTGCAGCGCTCCGGTGCAGCCGAGGAGTACTCGTTCCACGGCGGCGCTTTTCTTGGCATTCGCGCCCGCCTGGGCAGTCGCCGCGTCTTCGGCGGCGACGTCGTCTTCGCTGTCTGCCATGTTTTCCCTTTCTCTCTTTCGCGCCGGCCGGGCGGCGAGCCTTCGCGCCGAACGCCTCCATCCAGCGAGTGCGCCCATCGCTTCTAGGAAAGAGCGAACACGCGGTCCCACGCCGGCAAGTCGCTCGGGTCGTCCAGGCTCAATGAATAGAGGACCGCGGCAACTCCGGACGCGCCTTCGAGCAACCCCACGCTATCGACTCTCTTGTAAGAGTCGGCTTTTTGCCAGCCTTCGGGACTGTCCGGCATCCAGTGGCGGAATATGAAGGGAGCATCCGGCTCGGCCATGTCGTCGATAAGCTTCGACGCCATCGTCAACGCAAGTTGTCTCAAACGTTCGTCGCCGCGGATCAGCCATGCCCGATGCAGCACGTGCAGGGCGCCGGAGTATCCGTGGCAGAAGGTCGGTCCGTCGAGCCTCCATGCGTGCTCGGGAGCCTGCAGGTGGCCCACGAGCGCATCCACCGCGGTATCGACGACGCCGGGGTCGCCGAGCAACCTCCCTGCCCGCATCAACGTCAAGGCGACTCCCGGAGTGCCATAGCACCACGCCGCCCTGGTGAATTGAGGCGGAGCGTCTCGCGGAGAGCCGTTGAGCTCCGCGGGAATCCGAGCCGGCCAGTAGGGCACGCCATCGACTTCCTGCCGCCACATCGCCATCCAGTCGACGGCTCTGCGGAGGGCGTCTTCCATTTCGGGGGTGAGGCTCGCCCTCTCGGCCAACGTCGTCAGAGTGGCGACGACGCCGGTGACGCCGTGGGCCATGCCAAGGTTGAGATCGCCGTGAGGATAGGTTTCGCGGTCCTCTGCAATCGGCTCGAGCTCGGACGGCACCCACCAACCGGGAAGTCCAGATTCGCGCTGCTTCAAAATGTGTGAGCAAAGGTAGCCGCTCGTGGCCTCGACCGCGCTGCGGGCGTCCTTGGACGGCTCGTCCATGAGAACCCTGAGCACGCCCGTCACCCCGTGCATTATGTCGTAGGCGAGCCAGTGCACGCCGTCTTTCAGCGCCTCCGCGTACGCTCGCACAGCCTCTGTCTGCGTCGCCGCCAATCGAGTGGTCAGTTTTTCGCGCAGCCCCGGATAGTTCTTTCCCACCCCGGACGCCCCCTGCGCGGCGGCCAAGATGCCCGCGGGGCCTCCCATGAGGCCGCCCTGCGAATTCCACGTAGCCGATTCAAGGGCCGCCTGCAGGTGCCGATGGGCCAGCTGGAGACAGCGCGGGTCGGATCGCGCGAGCAATGAGTACATGAGGGCCGTACCCGCCAAACCGTTGCTCAGCGTTCCGGGCAACCACATCGACGAGCCGAAGATGGGTTCGACGTTGCCCGGACGATCCACGATTTGCCTGTCGGCCTCCGCGTCCCCAAGCCGTTCTGCCACGTCGTTTGCCAGCTCACCGGCCCTTCTTCGCAAATTCTCGGGTAAAAGCCGCCGGGATTCCCGTTCGCTCCCTTGACTCTCGCCAATCGTGTGCTCCACGTGGTCCGCGCTCACGCGCTTCGCTTCATCCGTGCTCACACGCTTCGCTTCATCCGCGCTCATTGGCCGCCTCCCGCGCGCTGCGTTCTCTGCTCAGGCGCGCCGCAACGGAACGCAGAATGCCGAGCAAACGTTGTTCGTTGGCCTGATCGGGGCCGAACACTCTGTTGAATGTCATGTGCATGTAGCTTCCGACGATTCTGAAGGCCGAAACATGCGCATTCCCCGCGGCAACGACGTCGGCGAAGCCTTTTCCTGCCAGGAACGGCGCCGTCCGTCCAAGGCCATGTCGGCGGAGCGAATCGTCTCCCCGTTGGTCCCGCAGAAGGTGCGAACGCACGATCTCGCTCCATCTCTCTCGATGCCGGTCATACGATTCATCTCCGCGGCTCGAGGCCAGTCCCATCTTCCTGGTCCATGTCTCGAGGATCGCAATGGGGTCATCGATTGCTTCCGCCGCATCCCCGATTGCCTCGGGACTGTCGGCAGCCTCAACGGCCTCGTCCATTCCGATTTCATCCAACGCAGAGCCGAATCCCTGGAAAAATTTCACGAATGTTTCAGTCCAGGAGAGCACGACGTACTCTTCCAATCCCGAAAACAGGTCGCAAGAAGGACCTCGCAGCGCTTTGAGCACAGCCAGGGAGTCTTCCGAGAAGACGTCATGCGTCGTGTCCAACAGGTCGACGCCGCCGTATCGCTCGAACTCGGGAACGTATCCGTCCTGCACGAACGTCGTCGCCCCCGCCCCTTCGCAGATCTCCCGCAAGATCCCCTCGAACTCCGCGGGCTGCCCTTGGCCGTCGGACTCCGAAGAGTTTTGAAACCGGACGCGCAAATGGGAGCCGACGCCGTCGATGTATCGCACGAAGAAAGGCGTGGCGCCGCCCGCTTCTGCGATCCGTTCCACCGCTTCGCCGATCTTCCCTTTGAGCAAATGCGTGATCTCGTCCGCCGGCGTGTAAAGGCGGAATGAATGCCACTGGGAACCAGGAAGATACCGCAGTTCGGGAGTCGCGTCCACGCCCAGGAGGAATCGTTCGGGTGCGAAGGCGGAGGCGGCGTCTCGCCTCTTGAAGGAAAGGACGAGTTCGCTGACGTACACGTCCTCGCCGTCGGACAGCCACCCCCAGGCGTCGCGAGGCGTCTGCGCGCCCCCGGGAAGCTCTTCGAGCACCAGGTTGTCGGCTTTCGCCAGTTCGGCTTGCAAAAGTTCGACGTCCCCCGGGTTCTCGGTGTCCAATAGGAGGCGCAGATCCATGGTGACGGCGAGGCAGTGCCTGGGAACTCCCCATCGCTCTTTCCACCGGTTGAACGTTTCCAGGCAGTCGGAGCCCTTGAGGAAGCCCGAGCGTTTGAGCTCTTTGAGAGACCATCGCGCCGGGCTTAGAACGAAGCGGCCATGGCGCACCCTCGGAACGAACGGAAAATAGCCCAGGCGCCCCCAATCCCATGGCTCCCATAGGCGTTGGAGCTCGGTTTCCATATCGGCCAAGAACCGAACGGCATTCGGCGCCTGCGCCGGAGTGTAGACCGAGTTGCGCGAATGGATGCGGACGGCTCGCCCGTCCGACATATCGACGGGGAAGAGCCCGTCCATAGTCGCCTTGACGCCGATTCTTGAGAGCGGGACGTAGTCGGTCCCCGCCGCGTGAGGCGTGTCGACGCCGATGAGCTTCACGCCCAAGGGCCGAGTGTTGACCAGGTTGGTGGCCGCGTGCGACCGCGGGTAGTAGGACAACGAGGCGCTGTACTCATGTTCGTCGTCGACGAAGGGTCGCAGTTCGGGGTCCTCGTTCATTTCCGGCAGCAGACCGAGGAATCTTCCCGTCGTACACAAGGAAGAGTGTGTTCCTGGATTGCTCCCGAGCGATACGCGGTAGTCCCCCTCAGCCAGACGCGACCACGATCGAGCGGCCAGGTTGAGGTAGAGTTCGGCCGCCAGCTGGCACTCGCTCTCGTCGAACGGTCCGTGGGAAAGTTCGTCTATGTCGGCCTCGGTCAGGCTGATTTCTCGGCCGCCCTCAGCGAGCGCCTTGCTGTACAGGGCGGCCAGCCGCTCTTCGCGTTTTTCGTTCACCTCGTCGGGAGGAGGCGGTTTCTTCTCCGAAACCTGTTTCGGCCACGAGTAGTCCTCGGGAACGCCGATTCCCCGGGCGGGGTCAACCAGCGTCAACAAAGGAACAGTTCGTTCTATCCCATAACGTTCCAAGAAGTCCATATGGTATTTGCGCAATCCTCGCATGCCCAGCCGCATGTGGGACAGCCTCTGCAGGATGTGCATTCCCTCTTCGGCATCTTGACGAATGCGATCTGGCAACCGCAGCTGAACACCGCTGTTGAGAACAAAGTGGATCCTGTTTCCGGCGCCGTCGGCTTTGTCCGCACCGTCGACTTCCGCCATAGCCGCGTACGTGCGCGAATACTCCTCGCCGGCGTCGTCCGCAATCGCCGGCCCGCTCAACGCGCGAATGCGGCGGTGTATGTCCAATAGACCCTCCGCATCGACACCTGCTCTTTGCAGTGACCGCACCACTTCTTCGAGCGGGTCTCCTCCGGTCAGCTTGGGCCTCAGGCTGGTGTAGAGGATTTCCAGTCCGACGAGACGCGCCACTAGGCCAAGCACCCCGCCCGGGCTCGCATGAAACTCCTTCGCGACCCCTTCGCAAAGATCCTCGACGGCGATCCCATCGTTCCCGCCGCATTTGTCGAGCACGCAGTCCAGCACCGGCGTTCGCCCGATTGCCGTTCGGGACTGCGAAACGTCCGCTCGGTCCGCACCGAAGACGAGGATCTCGTTGGCTCTCCAACGCAAGAGGGGATTGCGGCACACGGTCAACCCCTTCAGCACTTCGGGGCGCTGTTCCAGCGATCGGACCACGGGCGAAAGCCACCGGAAGTCGGCGACGGCCTCCCGACGCCCCTGCGTGAACCTCACCCGCGAATTTTCGGGGTCGCCCGCGAATTCGCCGGCGGAGACGCCTGCGAACAGGCCGAAAGGAGTGGGACGGGAGGATATGCGGTTCAAGAACTTCCTCGTCGACAACGCCACGCGGCGAAGCCGGTTTGGCTTCATCGATGCGGGATCTCCGAGCGCGCGTTGCACGGATTCCCATAAAGCTGGAGCGGCATGGATGACCGCCTGCGCAAAGGCTGGGTCGCGATATGCGTCGCGAATGTACTCGACCAGGCTTTCACGCCCCGCAGCAGCCAAAAGAACGTCGTTTTCAGCCGGGGCGAGGCGCAGGGGGCGAGCCGCTGTCCTCAACGTGAAATGCCGCGCAGCTGCGAGCGGGCTGAAACTTCCCTCCACTGTCATTTCCTTCAGAACTCCTACCTTTTCAGAGACCGACCATTTGCCTTGTTCGTCGGTGATGGAGGATGATATGTACAACGTTGAAATACTCGGCTCGAGTCGATTCCCATGGGAATATCTCGGCAAGAGCCGAGCGTTGGAGCGCACATGGATGTGATGGCGTATAGGGATGATAGCTACCACGCCATCACATCCGCCTTGTATGGGCCGACGGTTCGACATCGCCCCTGAACCTTCGCAGGCCCAGTCGCTTTCCAAGCGAAAGGGCTGCTGCCCCGCGCCGGAGCTATGGCACCCTTCATAGTTGAGGCCGGCGGGCATGGCGTCGCACAGGGACGATAGAGCCGCCACGTTGCCACGACGACCCACGGCTCAGCGCCGACGGCCACAGAAGCCTCCGTCGCCCGGACTCGTGCAGCCATAAGTGCGGAACCAACCGCTCATGGCTTGTTGCTTATTGGTCGATTCAGTCGGCATTGCATCGACGTCGACCTCAAAATTAAATACTATGCCATTGCAAATGAATGGCAATATCGCCCGCTGCCACGTCCAAATCGCTTTGACCGCACGCGTCCGCGTTCAAGTTTGCTTCGAGAGCGACAAAACGACCGGAGTGAGCATGGTGGCGTATAGGGATGACAGCCGCCACGCCACCACACTCACTCACGACTCAGCAGCAGAAGCTGCAGAAGCTTCCGCCTCCCTGGCTCGTGCAGAAAGCGGTGCAGAGGCTGACGCTCGTGATCTGCGGGGTCGCCGCAGCGGCGGGCATCGCGTCGATGTCGACGTCCAGGTCGAGCATCGTGGTTTCCATCATTGCTGTCATTGTTCCGTTCACCTCCTTTCCATTTTCGAAGCACACGGCGCAAACAAGCTCGTAATTGAAGCCCTTGACACAACTCCGATTAGCGAAACATATACGGAACTTCATCTTGGATTAGATGAATACCCGACGAACGAATGCCAATCAGAAAAGCATGAATTGCGATCAAGTCCGAGCTAGCGAACTCCGTACGCTTTTATCTACACGTTTAGCTTAACCGAACGCAAGCGTAGAGTAAATGTAATCTGGATCACGTTCAACATCAAATCTTGAGCTTCTTAAAACAATATCTTGGGAATTTTTTAACCGTTTCTCGTCCCGGGAACGCTTAGCATGCCCGATCTGAAGAAAGTTAGCTTTCCTTCCGCACTACGAAGTAAGTGGCTGACGCCCCTCCGTCGAGAGTCCTTGGTTCGCATTCGAAACAACGCGAAAAGTCTCCAAGTCGTCGGGGAAAACCCGCTCGCATTGAACTCGAAGAAACGCCGGGTGTAACGTAGGCCGCATATCATGAGGTTTCGGTGCGTGAAGGGGACGGCCGAGACTCTCACCATTTCGGTCACTTTCAGACCGTAACCAACGGAGGTACGGCCAGGGGCAGATTCCCTCGCAGAAAGGAGACCCCATGATCCACGCCGCTTACACGCCGTCGACGACGGCGGTGGGATCGTCGCTCGCCTTGACGGCGCTGCTCGGCCTTCTGCCGCTCGTCGTCTTTTTCGTTCTTCTGGGCGTATTCAAGGTGAAAACGCACGTGTGCGCGATCATTTCGCTCGCGGCGGCCCTCGCTGCCGCAATCCTCGCCTTCGGCATGCCCGTCGACCTCGCGTTGCTTTCCGCGACCCAAGGCGCAGCCTTTGGCCTCTTTCCGATCGTCTACATCGTCATCATGGCCGTGTGGCTCTACAATCTGACGGAGAAAACGGGACGCTCGGAAGACGTCAGGCGGGTATTCGCAGCCGTCGGCAAGGGCGACATGCGGGTTCAGGCGCTCCTCATCGGCTTCTGCTTCTGCGGCCTCATGGAAGGCCTCGCGGGTTTCGGCGCGCCTGTCGCGATATCCTGCGCCATGCTGCTCGCCCTCGGCGTCCCCGCGATCAAGGCGGCGCTCGTGACGATGGTGGGCAACGCCCTCAACGTCTGCTTCGGCGCGATGGCCATCCCGGTGACCACCGCGGCGAAGCTCGGCAACTCCTCCGCCGACGCCGTCGGCGCAACCCAAGGCCGCATCACCCCGCTCTTCCTGTGCTGGATCCCCGTGCTCCTCCTCGGCATCCTCGACGGCAAACGCGGAATGAAACAGGCGTGGCCCGCCGCGCTCGCGGCCGGCGTGACCATGGGGCTGGGCCACATCTTGGCCGCAAACTTCCTTTCCTACGAGCTGACGGCGGTTTTCGCGTCGCTGCTCTCCTTCGCCTCGGTCACCCTCCTTCTGCGAGCGTGGCGCCCCCGAACGCCTGAGGAACAGCTGTCCGAGACGTCCTCGGAAAAGCTCAGCGGCTCGCGCGTGGCCCTGGGGCTCCTGCCCTACTGGCTCGTGGTCGTCATTTTCGCCGTCGCCAAGCTGTGGACGGCGGGAATCGACGTGCCCAAGGCACTCGAATCGACGGACGTGACGTTCGGCTGGCCGGGGCTCGACGGTCAGCTCGTAGACGCCAAGGGGCAGGCCGTCAAGGCAACACAGTTCACGTTCAGCTGGCTTTCCTCGCCGGGGACGATGCTCCTGCTGACCGGGCTGATCGTCGCCCTCGTCTATGGAAAGAGCAGCTCCGGCGGAAAATACCCCTTCTCCTTCGGCAAGGGGATGACGACGCTGTGGAAGACGGTCGCCGACCTCAAGCTCGCCATCCTCACCATCGCCGTCGTCATGGCGCTCGCATACGTCATGAACTTCTCGGGCCAAACGGTGGCCATCGGCACGTGGCTCGCCGCGGCGGGCGGGGCATTCGCCTTCCTCTCGCCCATCCTCGGGTGGGTCGGCACCGCCGTGACCGGTTCGGCGACGTCGGCCGGCGCCCTGTTCGCAAATCTCCAATCGACGGCCGGAGCGAAGGCCGGAATCAGCGCTCAGCTGCTCTTGGCAGCCAACGAAATCGGAGGTGGCATCGGAAAAATAGTCAGCCCTCAGAACCTCGCAATCGCGGCCACGGCGATCAAGGAGCCCGGATCCGAATCGACGCTCCTGCGCAAAGCCGCCCCCTACTCGATCGCTTTCATCGCGCTGCTCGGCATGATCGTGGTGCTTGCCTCGAGCGGGACGCTGGGGTTCCTCATCACAAACTGACGCCAGAGTTCCATCCGCACGGTAGGCAAAGGGCTTCCGCCCAGCCCAAACCCCTCAATAGAAAAGGCAAACGTATGAAAATCGCACTGTTTTCAACGTGCATCGCGGACGTCATGTTTCCGCAGGCGGCGCAGGCGACCGTCCATTTGCTCGAACGTCTAGGGCACGAGGTCTACTTCCCCGAAGAGCAAGGCTGCTGCGGCCAAATGCACGTCAACACGGGTTACTATCCCGAGGCCATGCCGCTTATTCGCAACCACGTCAACACCTTCACCCCCGTGCTCGACGGGCAGTGGGACGCCATCGTCGCCCCATCGGGCTCGTGCACGGGATCGCTCCGGCATCAGGCGTCGCTCGTGGCGAGAGACCAGGGCGAGCCGCAGCTCGCGGTCTACGCGGAAGCGCTCGCCAAGAAGACCTACGATCTTCCCGAATTGCTCGTCAACGTGCTCGGAATGGTCGACGTCGGCGCCTATTTCCCTCACAGGGTCACGTATCACACCACGTGCCATTCCCTGCGGATGGCACGCATAGGCGACACCGCCACGCGGCTCATTGCCGCCGTCCGGGGCATCGACTACGTGCCGCTGCCCGATTCCGACGTCTGCTGCGGCTTCGGAGGGACCTTCTCGCTGAAGAATCCCGAGGTCTCGGCTGCGATGCTCTCCGACAAGATGGCGAACATCATCTCGACGGGCGCAGAGATCGTCGTGGCAGGCGACTATTCGTGCCTGATGAACATCGGCGGAGGCCTGGCGCGCTCCGGCTCCGGCATCAGATCGATGCATCTGGCCGAAGTCCTCGCTGGAACCGAGGAATCCCCCTGGTTCGCCCCCGCAACCAACACGAAGGTAGGTGCATGATGGGAGCCGTCTCTGATTTCGCCAAGAGATTCCGCCCCTCAACGTGGACGGAGAAAGACGCCGAAGAGGCGAAGCTCGGCTGGCATCCGGGCCACCCGATTCCCGACGATCCGCTGCAGTGGGGCGAGCATTTTCCCCGGGCTGCTCACGAGACCCTCAAGAACACCCAGATGCGGCGCAACCTCGGATATGCGACGGGCAAGATCCGGGCCAAGCGCAATCTGCGGGTCGAGGAAATGCCCGATTGGGAAGGCCTTCGCGAGGCGGCGTCGAACATCAAAAGGGCCGTAACGGCCGACTGGGTGAGGCTCCTCGAGCAATTCGAAGAAAACGTCACCAAGCGCGGCGGCGTGGTCCACTGGGCGCGCGACGCCGAAGAGGCCAACGCAATCGCGCTCAACCTCATTTCCACCAAGGGAGTGGACGAAGTTGTCAAGGTCAAGTCGATGGCAACCCAAGAAATCAACCTCAACGAGCATCTGGAAGAGCACGGGATCAAAGCGTGGGAGACTGACCTGGCCGAGATGATCGTCCAACTCTCGGAAGACATGCCCTCGCACATTGTCGTCCCCGCGATCCATCGCAACCGCGCCGAAGTGAAAGCCATCTTCGAGGCGAGGATGGAGGAGGCTCAGGGTCTGAGCGACGAACCGCGCGTCCTCGCCATGGCCGCTCGCGCGCACCTGCGCAAAAAGTTCCTGACGGCAAAGGTCGCACTCTCGGGCGCAAACATCGGGGTGGCCGAAACCGGCACGGTGGGAATCTTCGAGTCGGAAGGCAACGGCAGAATGTGCCTGACCCTTCCCGAAACCCTCATCACGATCATGGGAATCGAGAAGCTCGTGCCGCGGTATCGCGACATCGAGGTCATCGGCCAGCTTCTGCCGAGGTCGGCGACCGGCGAGCGCATGAACCCGTACACGTCGTTCTGGACGGGCGTCACCGAAGGCGACGGGCCGCAGGAGTTCCACATCATCCTTCTCGACAACGGGCGCACCAACGTGCTGGCCGACGAGATCGGACGCGAGGCCCTCAAGTGCATCCGCTGCGCCGCCTGCATGAACATCTGCCCCGTATACCGCCACACGGGCGGGCACGCCTACGGCTCGGTGTATCCGGGCCCGATCGGCGCCGTCCTCACACCGCAGCTGCTAGAGGCCTACGATCGCAGCGATCCAGCGTCCAGTCTGCCTTTCGCCTGCTCCCTGTGCGGTGCGTGCGGAGACGTCTGCCCGGTCAAGATCGACCTTCCGAACATCCTCGTCCATCTGCGCCACAAGTCGGTCGAAGCCAACCGCGGCGGCATTCCGAACATCTGGGACGTGGGCATGGCCGTCTCGTCGAAGGTCATGCGTTCGGGCAAGGCGATGGAGGCCGCAGGCAAAAGCGTCCAGGCTGGGCGTCTGATCGCCGGACCCAACCTGAAGATCAGCCGCGTTCCGCTTCCGGTTGCGAAAGCATGGACAAGGGTGCGCGACGTTCCGGCGCCGCCCGCCCAAAGCTTCAGGCAATGGTGGAAGGCGCGCGAAGAAGAGGAGGGCGGACGATGAAGGCGGCCAAAAGCGCACGCGAGGAGATCTTCCGCCGAATCCGAGCGGCGGGACCCATCCCCGTGCCTGAGATTCCGCGAGACTATCGCACAAGAGGCGACGGATCGGACGTCGTGGCCGAGATGGAGGAGAAGCTCGTCGATTACACGGCGAAGGTCACCCATGCGGCCACCGCCGCCGACGTGCCCACGCTCTGGAAGCAGAGGTACAAGGACTACCTGGGTGTCGACGTGGTGGACTACACGCACGGCTGCCTGCAGGACACCCACTGGGCAGATGGCCTCTTTGGCTACTTCCCCACCTACGCGCTGGGCGGGGCCTACGGGGCGCAGATGCGCCACCGGATGATCGACGAGGGGATGGACTTCGAGGGACTGCTCGCCCAGGGGGACCTCTCCCCCATCTCGGCCTGGCTCAAGGACCGCATCTGGAAGTACGGCCGCTCCAAGGACCCCGACGAGCTCATCGCCTCTGCCTGCGGGGAGCCCTTTGACGCACGCTACTACACCGACTACCTGGTGGAGAAGTTCTCCGCCCTCTACGGGCTGTAGGAGCATGCGCGCCCTGGTGCAGCGCGTCAGCGAGGCCTCGGTCGCGGTGGGCGGCGAGGTCGTGGGGCAGTGTGGCAGGGGACTCGTCGTCCTTTTGGGCGTGGGGCCAAATGACGATGAGACGAGCTGCC
>ERZ772955.1787-NODE-1787-length-12635-cov-3.371542_pt1 | contig 12635 bp, 22 predicted proteins | sample MGYA00511133_ERZ772955 | MGnify/ENA primary metagenome ERZ772955 (study PRJEB29015, sample SAMEA2737914) | human oral metagenome | biome: human oral; feature: human-associated habitat; material: dental | place: China | collected 2149 ... | reverse complement strand
TCAGTGATGACACGAATAACCTTACCAGTCTTTCCCTTATCTTCGCCAGCGTTGACAAAGACAGTATCACCTTTTCTAATATGAAATTTGTTCATTATATACTACAGTTATAACCGGTTAAAGAACTTCAGGTGCTAAAGAAACGACTTTCATATTAACACTACGTAACTCGCGTGCAACAGGACCAAATATGCGGCTGCCGCGCAATTCTCCAGCGTTATTAAGAAGCACACAAGCGTTGTCGTCAAAACGTATATAAGAGCCGTCAGCACGACGAATCTCCTTCTTAGTTCTTACGATCAAGGCTTTAGATACAGCACCTTTTTTCAAATCACTTGAAGGAATAATGTTGTTGACTGCAACAACAATGATGTCACCAACACTTGCATAGCGCCTGCGAGTACCACCAAGTACACGAATGCACTTAGCTTCTCTTGCACCGCTATTATCAGCGACATTAAGTTTGGTTTCGACTTGTATCATATTACTTTGCTCTTTCTACAATTTTTACGACTCTCCATCTCTTGAGCTTACTCAAAGGGCGAGTCTCCATAATTTGGACGATATCTCCAAGATTTACCTCATTCTTTTCATCATGAGCATAATACTTTTTCGTCTTAGAGATAAACTTTCCATAAATAGGATGTTTTTCTTTAAACTTAGCCGCAACAATGATAGTTTTGTCCATTTTATTGCTAAGCACAACACCCTGTCTGGTTTTTCTCAATTTTCTAGCTTCCATTGGACAATTATTTACTGTTGTTAAGTTCATTCTCGCGAATGAGGGTTTTTAATCTCGCAATGGTACGACGGACCTCTTTTATCTGAGATGGATTTTCGAGAGGCGAAACGCTATGAGTTAAAATCAATTGTCCGTACTTGTCAACCTCTGAAGCAAGGCGTTCTTGAAGTTCACCTTGCGGAATCTGACGAATCTCCTTAATTTTCATTGTTAAGCGTTTTTATCAAAATCGTGACGTACCACGAATTTTGTAGTAATTGGTAATTTTTGAGCGGCAAGGCGAAGAGCCTCCTTTGCGACCTCAAAAGGCACGCCCTCAACTTCAAAAATAATGCGTCCGGGAGTTATAGGGAATACGTATCCTACAGGATCACCCTTACCTTTACCCATACGTACGTCCGCAGGCTTCTTAGTAATTGGTTTGTCCGGGAAAATACGAATCCAACTTTGCCCTTCACGCTGCATGTAACGTGTCATAGCAACACGAGCAGCCTCTATCTGACGACCTGTCAGCCAATGAGTTTGTAAGCTCTTAATACCAAAGCTTCCAAACGCCAGCTGATTTCCGCGTTGGGCATTGCCCTTGCAACGCCCTTTCTGAGGTCTTCTGTATTTTGTTCTTTTTGGTTGTAACATTTGGCTCTACTCTTTTAACGATTACCACCCCTATTTCTACGTTCACGTCTTCTGTCACGACGTTCGCCATCTTGACGACGGAAATCTCTCTCAGGCGTAAAATTAGGAGCTAAGTCTTTTTTACCATAGACCTCACCACGGCAGATCCAGACCTTAATACCAATAAGGCCGACTTTCGTCAATGCGGTGGTTTGGCAATAATCAATATCAGCACGGAATGTATGAAGAGGAGTACGCCCCTCTTTGAACATCTCTTTACGAGCCATTTCCGCACCATTCAGACGACCAGAAACTTGCACTTTAATGCCTTCTGCGCCCATTCTCATTGCATTTTGAATAGCCATTTTTGCAGCACGACGATAGGCAATTTTACCTTCTATTTGGCGTGCAATACTCTGACCTACAATATTTGCATCTAAATCAGGGCGTTTAACCTCAAAGATATTGATCTGAACGTCTTTATCGGTAATCTTATGAAGCTCCTCTTTGAGCTTATCTACTTCCTGACCACCTTTACCAATGATAATACCTGGACGTGAGGTACAGATAGTGATTGTAATCAGCTTAAGAGTTCTTTCAATGATAATTCTTGATACGCTGGCCTTAGCAAGGCGGGCATTCAAATATCTACGCAGCTTACTATCTTCGAGCAAAGTGTCCCCATAATTGGAACCACCATACCAGTTAGACTCCCAACCACGAATAATACCTAAACGGTTACTAATCGGATTAACTTTTTGTCCCATGTTTCTATCGATTAATCGTTATTCTTGGTTCCTACATACAATGTAACGTGATTGGAACGCTTGCGAATTCTATAGCCTCGCCCTTGAGGCGCAGGACGCATTCTCTTAAGAGTGACTCCCTCGTCTACAAAAGCTGTCACAATGAACAATTCTCCGTCATCAGCCTTTCGTTCATTTTTTGTCTCCCAATTGGTGATAGCTGAACGAAGCAGCTTTTCAACTGCTAATGAAGCCTGTTTCTTTGAAAAACGTAATGTTCCTAATGCTCGATTGACCTCCATTCCGCGGATCAAATCAACGACATATCGCATTTTTCGAGGGGAAGAGGGGATATTACGGAGCTCAGCATAATACTGAGTTTTTTTGGCCTCTTTACGTTTAGCGGCCGCTAATCTTTTTCTTGCTCCCATTATAATCTTTTGTTGTTTAAATTACAATACGCTGTATTAGCGTTTGTTGTTACCCGCATGACCACCAAACTTACGCGTCGGTGCAAATTCCCCTAACTTATGACCAACCATATTCTCGGTGATATAAACCGGAATAAACTTATTGCCATTATGAACAGCAACAGTGTGACCAACAAAATCAGGAGAAATCATAGATGCTCTAGCCCAAGTCTTTACAACATTCTTTTTACCACTTTCATTCATGGCAAGAATCTTTTTCTCAAGAGAGACAGCTATATAAGGGCCTTTTTTTAGTGAACGACTCATAAAAATTCAATTAGTGCTTGTTACTTTTTAGACCTTTCCAGGATATACTTATTAGACTGCTTCTTCGGTGCTCTTGTCTTAAGACCCTTAGCATAAAGACCTGTACGAGAACGTGGATGTCCACCAGACTGACGGCCTTCACCACCACCCATCGGGTGATCAACAGGGTTCATAACAACACCACGGTTGTGAGGACGACGGCCTAACCAACGAGAACGTCCGGCTTTACCAGAAGATTCAAGTGCATGGTCTGAATTACCAACACTTCCTACAGTCGCTTTACAAGCACTCAGCACTTTGCGAGTTTCTCCTGAGGGCAATTTAATAACACAATAAGTACCCTCACGTGACGTCAGCTGTGCAAAGTTGCCTGCACTTCTCACCAGAAGTGCTCCTTGACCAGGACGAAGCTCTATGTTGTGAACTACTGTACCGACAGGAATATTCTGTAAGGGAAGAGCATTTCCGACTTCAGGAGATGCTTCTGCACCTGACATCAAGCGATCACCAACTTTCAAACCATTAGGCGCGATGATGTAACGCTTTTCACCGTCAGCGTAAAACAGCAATGCTATACGAGCCGAACGGTTCGGATCATACTCTATTGTTTTAACAATTGCGGGAACACCGTCTTTCTCTCTACGGAAGTCAATCAAGCGAAATTTACGCTTGTGACCACCACCACGATAACGCGTAGCACGGTGGCCGTCATTATTACGGCCGCCGGTCGAACGCTTACCATAAACGAGAGATTTTTCTGGTACGGACGCAGTAATTTCATTAAACGTACCAATAATCTTGTGTCTCTGCCCCGGTGTTGTGGGCTTAAATTTACGTACTGCCATTTAATTAGATATTACTATAGAAGTCAATCGTTTCGCCCTCCTTAAGAGTAACTACCGCCTTCTTAAATGCGTTAGAACGCCCCTTAATTAAACCAGAGCGCGTATAACGTGACTTGTTTTTACCAGCATAGCGCGATGTATTAACGTCAACTACCGTTACGCCATACAACGCCTCTACTTCTTTTTTAATTTGAAGCTTGTTCGCTTCAGGACGAACAATAAAACCGAATTTGTTTTGTTTGTCCGTCAAGCTAGTCATCTTCTCAGTGACTAAAGGTTTTACGATATATGCCATAGTCTCTTAGCCGTTATCTATTCAAAACAGCGTCGATATCCTCCAGCGAACGCTCAGTTATAACCAATGCACCGGCATCAAGTACGCTATACGTATTGATATCCTTTGCAATAGCCAACTTAGCACCCTCTAAATTACGAGCTGACAAAAATACGTTTTTATTAGCTTCAGGCAAAACAAGTAGCACTTTTTTTTCTAAGATCTTAAGATTATTTAGGATCTCAACAAAAGCCTTGGTCTTAGGAGTTTCCATCGTAAAGTCTTCGAGGACAACGATTGAGTTCTCTTTAGCCTTGTAGCTCAATGCACTGCGGCGAGCCAAAGCCTTAAGCTTCTTATTCAGTTTAAAAGCATAATTGCGTGGTCTCGGGCCAAATACGCGAGCACCGCCAACTAGTACAGGTGAGTTAATATCACCACGGCGAGCGCCGCCGCCACCCTTCTGGCGACCAAGCTTACGAGTAGAACCACTCATCTCGCTTCTTTCCTTTGACTTAGCTGTGCCTTGTCGCTGAGCTGCGAGATATTGTTTTACATCAAGGTAAATTGCATGATCGTTAGGTTCAATGCCAAAGACTGCCTCATTGAGGACAGCTTTACGACCGGTGTCTTCACCTTTTATATTGAATACACTGATTTCCATTATTTCTCAATTATTACGATTGAACCTTTACAGCCGGGTACAGATCCTTTAAGAAGGAGGAGATTGTGCTCCGGTATTACTTTGATTACTTTCAGATTTTGATTGGTCGCGCGACGATTGCCCATCTGACCAGCCATACGCATACCCTTAAAAACCTTTGCGGGATAAGAGCATGCGCCGATAGCACCCGGCTTTCTTGCGCGGTCATCCTGACCGTGAGTACTTTGGCCTACACCACCAAATCCGTGACGTTTCATCACGCCTTGGAAACCGTGACCCTTAGATGTACCAACAACGTCAACATATTCAACGCCCTCAAATACATCGGCAACGGTAATCGTGTCGCCTAAGTTAAACTCTTTGTCAAAACCTGTGAACTCGGCCAAGTGGCGCTTGGGAGTGGTACCCGCTTTCTTAAAGTGCCCGAGAAGAGGAGCTGTCGTGTTCTTTTCCTTCGCTTCTTGGAAGCCAAGCTGAACAGCATTGTAGCCTTCTTTCTCTACGCTTTTAATCTGAGTAACCACGCAAGGACCTACTTCGACAACAGTGCATGGTATGTTTTTACCATCAGCACTGAAAACGGATGTCATTCCGATTTTTTTTCCTAATAATCCTGGCATTTCAGTAGTTTTATATACGGGAGCCTTGACGCTCTAAAAGAGACGCCGTAACCCCCACTAAATAATATATTGTATACTATACTTTGATTTCCACTTCTACCCCACAAGGCAACTCAAGCTTCATAAGTGCATCGACAGTCTTTGCTGTAGAGCTATAAATGTCGATCAACCGCTTGTAGGTTGAAACTTCAAACTGCTCGCGAGACTTTTTGTTTACGAACGTACTTCTATTAACCGTAATAATACGCTTACGAGTAGGAAGTGGAATAGGGCCGCTAACGATTGCGCCCGTAGCCTTTGCATTCTTTACGATCTTCTCAGCAGATTTCTCTACGAGCGTATGATCATAACTCTTCAATTTGATTCTAATCTTTTGACTCATATTACATTCAATTTATCAAGGGAAACGATTTAAGAGTCATATTCTAAACCGTCCCCTTAATATTGTATTTAGCTGATTACTTTACTAAGTCTACACGACCATTGATTTCCTCAAGCACCTGACGTGCGATAGAAGCTGACAATGGTGAGTGGTGATGATATTGCATAGAACTTGTTGCACGACCAGAAGTGATGGTACGCAATGCAGTTACATAACCGAACATCTCAGACAGCGGAACGAGCGCTTTCACAACACGTGCACCAGAGCGCGTGCTTTCCATACCCTCTACCTGACCACGACGTTTATTCAAGTCACCGATCACATCACCCATATTCTCTTCGGGCGTAACAACCTCGAGACTCATAATAGGTTCCAACAAGACAGGACCTGCCTTTGAGCAAGCATTCTTATAAGCGTTCAATGCTGCAACCTCGAAAGACAACTGGTCAGAGTCAACCGGGTGGAAAGAGCCATCAAGCAACTCAACCTTAAGGCTGTTCATCGGGAAGCCACCAAGAACACCACTCTTCATAGCATTCTCAAAGCCCTTTTGTACAGAAGGAATGAATTCCTTAGGAATGTTACCGCCGGTAACCTTGTTGATAAATTGCAGGCTACCCTCTTTGAAGTCCTCATCAACAGGACCAACATTAACGATAATATCTGCAAACTTACCACGACCACCGGTTTGCTTCTTGTAAACCTCACGGAGGTTAACCGTCTGCGTAATGGCCTCTTTGTAATTAACCTGAGGCTTACCCTGATTACATTCTACTTTGAACTCACGACGAAGACGGTCCAAGATAATATCAAGGTGAAGCTCGCCCATACCGGAAATAACCGTCTGGCCACTCTGCTCTTCTGTATGCACAGTGAAGGTAGGATCCTCCTCAGCCAACTTCTGCAAGCCCATTGAGAGCTTATCCATATCTTTCTGCGTCTTAGGCTCAACAGCGATACCAATAACGGGATCGGGGAAGTCCATAGACTCAAGAACGATCGGAGCTGCTTCATCACAAAGCGTATCACCTGTGCGGATATCCTTGAAACCTACACCTGCACCAATATCACCTGCGCCGATTACTTCTTCCGGGTTTTGGTGGTTAGAGTGCATCTGGAAGAGGCGAGATACGCGCTCTTTCTTGCGGCTACGCGGGTTATAGATATATGAGCCAGCTTCAATCTTACCGGAGTAAACGCGGAAGAAAGTCAGACGACCTACATAAGGATCTGTTGCGATCTTGAAAGCCAAAGCTGAAGTGCGTTCATCTTCCGAGGGCTTACGATCTTCCTCTTCACCTGTCTCAGGATTTACTCCGACGATATTCGGCGTATCCATAGGTGCAGGCAAGAACATACATACGTAGTCCAACAGATATTGTACACCCTTATTCTTAAATGAAGAACCCGGCGTCATTGGAACAATCTCCATTGAGATTGTACCCTTACGGATAGCTGCCACAATTTCTTCGTTCGTCAAGCTCGTAGGATCTTCAAAATATTTCTCCATGAGCCTTTCGTCACACTCAGCAGCTTGCTCAAGCATCTTGCCGCGCCATTCCTCTGCTTCGTCTTGAAGTTCAGCCGGAATATCTTCCACCTCGTATTCTGCACCAAGCGACTCATCGTGCCATATGATAGCCTTCATGCGAATAAGGTCAACAATACCTTTAAAATTCTCCTCAGCGCCAATAGGAATTGCCACGACGCAAGGATTTGCGCCAAGCACCGCCTTCATCTGACGCACAACCTCGAAGAAGTCTGCGCCGGAGCGGTCCATCTTATTTACGTATCCAATACGTGGAACGCTATACTTATCAGCTTGCCGCCACACGGTTTCCGACTGTGGTTGCACGCCACCAACAGCACAATAAGTAGCCACGGCGCCGTCCAATACACGAAGCGAACGTTCAACCTCAGCCGTGAAGTCAACGTGCCCCGGAGTATCAATCAAGTTAATCTTAAATTTCTGATTATTCCACTCCCAATAACAAGTTGTAGCGGCAGACGTAATAGTAATACCGCGCTCCTGCTCCTGAGCCATCCAGTCCATCGTAGCCGCACCGTCATGGACTTCGCCAATCTTATGCGTCTTACCCGTATAAAACAAGATGCGTTCTGACGTCGTCGTTTTACCGGCGTCGATGTGCGCCATGATGCCGATATTACGCGTTAAATGCAGGTCATGTTTTGCCATCTTCTTAAATCTTTCGTTTTAATGCAAATCTTCAGAGCGATTATCTTCGTATCTCACACGCCGTTATGGTATGTATCACGATCGAAGCTCCTCGCCCCAACAAGTTAAAATCTGAAGTGAGCGAACGCACGGTTAGCTTCAGCCATACGGTGCATATCTTCCTTACGTTTGTAAGCTCCACCCTGCTCGTTAAACGCGTCCATAATCTCAGCAGCCAGCTTATCAGCCATGGTCTTGCCACCGCGCTTACGAGCGTAGCCAATCAGATTCTTCATAGAGACACTCTCTTTGCGTTCCGGGCGAATTTCAGTGGGCACTTGAAACGTAGCGCCACCGATACGACGAGATTTAACTTCGACTTGGGGTGTTATCTTATCCAAAGCCGCTTTCCAGATTTCCAGCGGAGAAAGCTCATTGTCTTTCATTTTTTCGCCTACGATCTCGAGCGACTTGTAGAAAATTTCGTAAGATACATTCTTCTTACCGTCGAACATCAAGTGATTTACAAACTTAGAAACCTTTTGGTCTCCATAAACGGGATCCGGAAGGATAACCCGCTTCTTTGGTTTTGCTTTTCTCATTACAATTGGTCTTATTTAGGCTGCATTGAGTTCTTCAATTCTCCTTCGAAAATTTACTCAACCTTTTTGCAAACCAAATTAATTACTTATTTCTTTGCTGCTTTAGGACGCTTTGCGCCGTACTTTGAACGACGTTGCGTACGGTTAGCCACACCTGCAGTATCAAGCGTACCGCGAACGATGTGATAACGCACACCAGGAAGGTCTTTTACACGGCCGCCGCGCACAAGCACGATAGAGTGCTCTTGCAAGTTATGACCCTCACCCGGAATATAAGAGTTGACCTCCTTAGCGTTAGTCAAGCGCACACGCGCAACCTTACGCATAGCCGAGTTAGGCTTCTTAGGCGTGGTGGTATATACACGCACGCACACTCCACGACGCTGAGGGCAAGAGTCCAGTGCCGGAGATTTGCTCGTTCCGGTCACGACTTTTCTGCCCTTTCTCACTAATTGTTGAATCGTAGGCATTTGTTTGATCTTTAATTTGTTATATATTTTATTTTCTTACTTTCTGCACTAAACGCTTGTGTGGTATACACTGTAGCGGCTGCAAAATTACGAAGATTTGATTGAACAAACAAGATTTCAAGCACTTAATAGTTCATCGTCAAATGTTAAAAACAAGAATTATCGATTTGTTTGTAGCGGAAGAAGATACCATTGGACGCTCACAAGGTATCAGCGGCAAACTTATCAGAAACGACATAATGAGCATCAATGGCTATGCATCGTTGCTCAAATTTGGCCCAATACAGATGAAAAGAAATGGCTTTCAATTTGATTAAAAGGGCTTTTCGAGCGCTTTTAATACAAAAAAAATCTACCTTCACGCGAAAAAGGTCTGAATAAAAAAACATTGTGCAGCTACAAATGGCTAACATAGCGCACTGGGCTGCGATGAAGCTGGAGAAAAAAGTGAGTCCGAGCCACTTCTCGATGCGACCGTACGGCTGCGTACTTTTGGAGATCTACCTGATGAAAACTGCGTGCAAGAAACAAACAGCTGACAACTGAAATTTTACGCACGAAAGCTAGGCGAGATACGACTGAGAGGGCGACCAAACGGTGTGCGCTCACGTGAACAGACTCTTGCGCTCACGTGAACAGACCCTTACGCTCACGAACGCAAACCTTTATCATCACGAGTGTAAGCTTTTTTCGTCGTGAGCGTAAAGAAGGTAAACGAGGCGCTAATCGCCAAATCTTCTAAGTCTGGACGCATAATACGGCGGCAAAAGCATGACATGAAAGGTAGAAAACAAAAAGTCTCAGTCGTTAACGCCACTGAGAGAGAATACGAAAAAGCCGGACGAGAGGTGGTCATCCGGCTTTTACATTTATATTATCAAAAATTACTTCTGATCGAGCGTACAGATACTTACGCGGTTCCAATCCGGTTCAGAGAACATGTTGCCAACACCTTGGCCTTCAGCCGTGATGCGAGAAGCTGCGATTCTATAACGCTTAACGAGGATAGTCTTCACTGCGTTTGCACGAGCAGCAGCCAACTTCTCGTTGAGCTCTAATGGGCCTTCCGGAGAAGCATAGCCCTTGATAACCACTGTTGCTTCCTTATGGTTAGCCAAGTATGTTGCTACGCGCTCTACGTTAGGCATTTGAGAAGGATCTACAACTGACTTGCCTTGACGGAACGTCACAGCTGAGGTCATCAAGTTGTTAGTCGTTTCTTTCACCCTCACTTCCGGCTTGCGGTTGCGGCAGTCGTTCAATTGATTCTGGAGGTCGTTAATTCTGCGGTTTGCATCTGAAAGTTGGCCATCCTTGTCTGCCAATTGGCCACGGAGGTCGTTGATGCGGCCGTTCAGACCGTCGATTTCGCCTTGGTCGTATGCGCGAACCTTAGTGAAGTAGTGCTCACCGTTGCTGGTCTTGAAGTGATAAGTAAGACCTGCGCGGAGTTCAACAGCTGCAGTGTTGAGATCGTAGTTAGCACCGCGAGCGCGAGCCATACCACGGAAACCTTGGTGATCGAGGTTGTAAACGATAGCCGGCTTCAACGCGATAGTCCAAGCACGATTAGCACCTAAGTTAAAGTTGAAGTTGAGACCGAACTTAGAAGTCCAGAAGTCTGTGCCATCGATGTTAGGATCGCTATCATACATATAGCCCCAGCCGAGACCACCTATTGCTTCGAGCTCGAAAGGACGCGGAGTGCCTTTGTAGCCGCAGAACCAGTTTGTAAGGTTAACCTTAGCCAATACAGATGCATTAACTTGGTCGATAGCCGTCAAAGAAGGAGTAGTATTTACGTTAGCTTCACCTTCAAAGCCAAGACCGAACACCGGAGTAATTTGCTTCGTCAACTCCAGGCCGAAGTTAGCGCGATTGTGTTTCCAGAAAGCCGGACCTTTAACCGGAGCAATAGAACCTGCATTGAGGCCTAATGACCAGTTGTCAAAAAAGCGATGGTTTACAAAAGCGCCTTGTGCGTTTGCACCAAGTGCTACGAGGGCACCCATTGCAAAAACTGAAATAATTTTACGCATAATTTTTTGGTTTAGTTGAAGTAATTAATTATTCACCTCTTAATTTTATGCTGCAAAGTTACGGCAAACTCCGCGTACACTGCAAATTTTTCAGTAAAAAAAATCGTTTTCTTTGCTTTTTGGAGTGCAAAACTCAAAAATTCTTTGGGGTATTCGAGTTTTCAGCTTATATTTGTATGCTAAATTTGGCAAAATACCTCAAGAATAACACTTACAAAAGATATAAACAATGGAGAATCAAAACAATCCTGAAGAGAATCAACTGCAAATTGAGCTTACTCCGGAAGTAGCGCAAGGCACTTACACGAATTTGGCGATACTTTCTCACTCACATGCTGAGTTTATCGCTGACTTTGTACGTATCGTGCCGGGTATGAATAAAGCACCGGTAGTAAGTCGTCTAATTATTGCCCCGGAACATGCAAAACGTTTGCTTTTTGCGCTGCAAGACAACATTTCTAAATATGAGAAACAATTTGGCCCGATTGAATTGCCTGAGCAAAAACAGCAAGGCGGCCGCACGGCTACACCATTCGGTGTGCCTGAAGGCAATGCGTAAAATGACTTGAGCGTATAATACGACACATTATATAATAAGGACGGCGATTTCAAATGAAAAATCGCCGTCCTTATTTAATGAGTATGCACAAAATCTTATCTGGTAAAAGCCTCCAAACTCAACTCGCCTTTTAAGAGCTGCGATAATTGGGAAATAATGCGCGTGAAATGCGCCGTTTGTTTATGCTTTTCTAAAACAGCTTCGTTCTCCCAGCTTTCGCAGAAGAGATAAACGCGAGGATTGGTCGTGCTCACGAAGAGATCATAACCTTTATTACCTTCTTCCTTACGTGACTTCTCAACCAATTCGTCAGTAAGGGCTTTTACTTGTTCTGCTGTAACACCATCTTTAATTTCAAAGAATGCATTTAATCTGATCATAAGTTTTTTCTTTAGAAAGTTAATATCTTCTTACTGCATAAATAGCGGCCTATTTTGCTAAAAGGGAGTACATCCTATGCAGTTAGGGACAAAGGTAAGGAAAATTTCAGAAAGAGTTCTCCGCTTTATTGTTGAATATAATTCTAACCAAGCAATAAGTTACACAAAAGGATGCAAGGGGAAGACTCCTACCCGGCAAACAAAAAAAGATCCGTCTCCAAGTCATATCGACCTGGAAACGGATCTTAATAAAATAGGCAGCTACCTACTCTCCCACCTAATCGGCAGTACCATCGGCGTAGACGGGCTTAACTTCTCTGTTCGGGATGGGAAGAGGTGGAACACCGTCGCTTTGGCCACCTGAATAATTCAGACATATTAAAGCGTACAACAACAAACAAAATTCTAATTACATAGATAGATACAGTATCAAAACAAAGAAATACTGAAGCATATTCCTATATCAACCGATCGGACAAAAGTTTCGGGCAATTAGTAGTGCTCGGCTTTGGCGTCGCCGCCTTTACACCTGCACCCTATCAACGTCATAGTCTTTGACGACCCTATAAGGAAAACTTATCTTGCGACAGGCTTCGCGCTTAGATGCTTTCAGCGCTTATCCGATCCGGACGCGGATACCCGGCGATGCGGCTGGCGCCACAACCGGTAAACCGGAGGTCCGTCCGGCACGGTCCTCTCGTACTAGTGCCGGAGACGCGCAGTTTTCCTGCGCCCACGATAGATAGAGACCGAACTGTCTCACGACGTTCTGAACCCAGCTCGC
>ERZ772955.1781-NODE-1781-length-12701-cov-3.434841_pt1 | contig 12701 bp, 14 predicted proteins | sample MGYA00511133_ERZ772955 | MGnify/ENA primary metagenome ERZ772955 (study PRJEB29015, sample SAMEA2737914) | human oral metagenome | biome: human oral; feature: human-associated habitat; material: dental | place: China | collected 2149 ... | reverse complement strand
TTTGGTGTTGTAAATTTATATGAAACCATATCAGCAAAAACTCTATCTCCTATTTCTATTGTAGGTATCATTGAACCAGTTGGAATCTTAAAATTTCCTATATAAAATTTTTGAATAACTACAACTAAAATAAGCATTAAAATTATAAGGTTATTTATCGGGAAAAAGATTGTATCTTTGTGTTCTCATACTCTAAACCAAAATCATAAAATACACAAAACGATATGCAAAATAACAACTATTGTATCATTATGGCAGGCGGTGTAGGTAGTCGATTCTGGCCTTTCAGTAAGACCGATTGCCCCAAGCAATTTTTGGATTTCTTCGGCACCGGACGTTCGCTACTGCAAATCACATTCGATCGTTTCAAAGATTTAGTACCCACTGAAAACATCTACATCGTATCGAATGCCGCTTACAAAGACCTAATTATAAGCCAATTGCCTTCGATGAACCCCGACCATATACTTCTCGAACCAATGAGACGCAATACTGCCCCCTGCATTGCATACGCTACCTACAAGATAAAATCACGTTGTGAGGATGCAAATATCATAGTCGTTCCTTCCGACCACCTTATAACCGACGAAACGGAATATATCAGAGTATTGAGGCAGGGGCTCGATTTTGTAGACAAAAACCGTCGGTCGCTGCTCACACTCGGTATGAAACCGACACGCCCCGAAACCGGCTACGGCTACATACAGATCACCGATGGCAACAGCGTACTACGCAAGGTGAAAACTTTCATTGAGAAACCAAATCGCGAAATAGCCGAAATTTTCTTGAAGTCGGGCGAGTTTTATTGGAATTCGGGAATGTTTCTATGGAATATGCAGGCTATTACAGAGGCTTTGGAAAAGTATCTTCCCGAGATATCGGTACGTTTCGCCGAAGGCAAAAACTTCTATAATACCGACAAAGAGCAAGAATATATCGATACAATATATCCTACTTGCAAAAATATTTCCATCGACTACGGTATAATGGAAAAATCGGACAATGTGTACGTACTTATGGCAGATTTCGGATGGTCAGACCTCGGTACTTGGCAGAGTCTCTACGACTTAGGTTATAAAGACGAAAAAGGCAACGTATCGTATAAATGCCTGAAAAAAGTTTACGATGCCTCCGATAATATCATCGTGATGCCCGAAGGAAATCTTGCAGTAATAGATGGTCTACAAGGCTATTTGATAGCACAATACAATAATGTATTGCTTATCTGTCGCAAAGACGAAGAGTACAAAATACGTCAGTTTGTAGCCGATGTAGAGGCTATGCCCAACGGCAAAAAATTTATTTAATCTATCTCGATTAAACTTTTTGTAGATATTCGTATCGAATAGTACAGTTCATAAAAAATTATTGGATAGTATGGTAAATAAATTAGTTATTGTAATAGCACTATTGGTCGGTATCACGACTATCAACGCCAAAGAGAAAGAATCGACGGTCATGTTTTTCATACCCAATATGCATGGCGACCATTGTAAGAACCGTATAGAGAAGGTAATACCTTTCGAAAAAGGCGTTAAAGACTTGATATTCGACCTCGAAGGACAGAAGCTGACGATAGTATATCAGTCACAGAAGACGACTCCCGAATCGCTACGAAAATCGCTCGAAAAAATGGGCTACGAAGTGAAAGCGGTAGAAAAAAAGGAATGCCAATCGGGCGACAAGAAAGAATGTAAGTCGCCTCAGGCAAAAGAGAATCGGAGTTGTTGCAGAAGCAAATGAATGATGACAAAAAAGAGTTTTTCTGTGAAAAACTCTTTTTTACTTTTATACAAAAGCTAAGTCAAAGACACACAATCCTTACAATAATATAACAGAACCGTTTATTATGAAACGAATCGTCATATCGATAATATCGATACTCGCACTAGCTCCAATAGCAGCACAGAAGCCCACTGCAAGAAGCATAAAATCAGACCCTAAGGCAATAGCCATACTCGACAAGGCTGCAGATAAAATCAATCGATCGGCTTGTAGTACTACATTAAAAATGAGTATCAAAGAGCCCGACAGCAACAAACCTACAGTCGAAACGTTAGAGGCAAGACTATCGGGCAATAAGTTTTCTCTGAAAAACAAAGAGATGGAGGTCTTTTTCGACGGTAAAACACAGTGGGTATACTACCCAAACCTAAACGAAGTAACCATCACCACACCAACTACAAAAGAGCTGCAAGAGACCTCGCCGATAGGCTTCATAAAGAGCTACAAAGGCATATATCGTGTCGATTTCGACCCTACCGTAGTGTCCGACAAAGAGTATGCCATAGCACTTCTACCGCACGACAAGAGCAACGACCTATTCCGCATACGAGTATTTATCGATAAATCGACAAGCAATATAACGAAGATCGAATCGGCTTTCAGAAACGGGCAGAGGATAGATATCGAAGTAGGCAGCTACCGACCGATACCAAGCAATAGCACATTCACCTTCGACGCTCGACAATACAAAGGAATATCGGTAAACGATATGAGATAAATCGTTTATTTACACAATAATAAATCACATTTTACAAAATATGAAATATATATTGCTTGCCACACTTGCAATAATATCCATAAAGCAGGCTTACACTCAAAATCAGTCGTTTAACTTCGAAGGAGAGACTCTCAAATACAATGCAAAATACGGTTTCATCAAAGGGGGAGAGGTCATAATATCTTCGAAAAAAGTAAAGTGGGATGACAAAGATTGTTACGATGTGAAAATAGATATGTACGCCATAGGTATCGTCGACGATATATTTCATTTCCACGATGTATTCCGCTCTATCTTCTCCACAGAGACAATGAAACCCTACAAATTCGTAAGAAATGCCAACGAGGGCGGCTACAGGCAATACGAAGAGGTAACATATCACGACGATTATGTAGAGAGTTCCATCAAAGGACGCTTCGAGACGTCGGAACGATTCTACGATATCGTATCGGGGATATTTGCCCTGCGTTCGTACAACTGGGACAAGCTCAAACCTAATGACGTACTAATATTTCCTATATATTTCGACGAAAAAATCAACAATACACGAGTAGTCTACCGAGGCAAAGAACAGATAAAACAGAGAGGCAAGGTGTATAAATGCCACAAATTCACACCTATATTCTCAGGCATAAAAATGTTTAGCAAAGAGGGTGTAGCTATCTATTTTTCAGACGATTACAAGCGACGACCGATACTTATAAAGGTTAATTTCCGCGTAGGTAGCTTCAAGGTAGAAATAGTCGATTGAACCAACAACCAATATTTTATGTATAAAGTAGAAAAAGTATTGCCATACGACGAAAACAATCAGTCGAAAAGCACGCAGGTAGAGCGTATGTTCGACACCATAGCCCATAGTTACGACCGAATGAATCACACCATGTCGTGGAATCTCGATAAACGGTGGCGTCGCCGTAGTCTTATGTACCTCACCGACCTCCACCCGCAAAACATACTCGATGTAGCCACAGGCACAGGCGATTTTGCTATCGAGGCATACAAGTCGCTACAGCCACATAGGATACTGGGCATCGATATATCCGACAATATGATGAGAGAGGCAAAGACAAAGGTCGACCGACTCGGGCTCGGCAAGGCAATCGAGTTTGAGCGGCAAAACTGCTGCCGCCTAAGCCTCGACAGCAATTCGTTCGACGCCATTACGGTAGCTTTCGGGGTACGCAACTTCGAGAACCTCGACGAAGGACTCTCCGAGATGCTGCGTGTACTGCGTCCGGGCGGACGACTCGTAATACTCGAGCTATCGACTCCCGAACATTTTCCCATAAGAGAAGGGTACAAAATCTACTCCTATCTGCTGCCGATACTTGGGGAAATATTCGCCAAAAGCAAATTGGCATACGAATATCTACCCCGATCGATATCGGCCTTCCCCCAAAACAAAGAAATGGCAGATATTATGAAAAAAAACGGCTTTGTCGATGTAAGTTACAAAAAACTATCGTGTGGTATATGCTCGCTATATATCGGCGATAAACGTAAGTAACATACCAGCCTCTACTGCCCGCCAAACTCCATCAGATAGGCTTTGATGAACGCCTCCAAGTCGCCGTCCATTACAGCATTCACGTTCGATGTCTGGTAATTGGTACGGTGGTCTTTGACGCGACGGTCGTCGAAGACGTATGAGCGTATCTGGCTACCCCACTCTATCTTCTTTTTGCCTGCCTCTATCTTGGCTGTCTCGGCATTGCGCTTCTCGAGTTCGAGTTCGTATAGTTGCGAACGCAGCAGACGCATAGCGTTGTCTTTATTGCCGAATTGCGAACGGCTTTCGGTGTTCTCTATCACTATCTCGTCGGGTTGTTCGGTAACGGGGTTTACGAACTTATAATGCAGGCGGACGCCCGTCTCTACCTTGTTTACATTCTGCCCACCGGCACCGCTCGAGCGGAACGTGTCCCACGACAGGTTGGCGGGATTTATATCTATCTCGATACTGTCGTCGACAAGAGGAGCCACGAATACCGACGAGAACGATGTCATACGCTTACCCTGAGCATTGTAGGGCGATACCCGCACAAGACGATGTACCCCGTTTTCGCTCTTCAGATACCCGTAAGCATAATCGCCCTCTATCTGTATGGTAACGTTCTTGATGCCCGCCTCGTCGCCTTCGAGTAGGTTCACTATCTCGGCTTTGTAGCCGTTTGCTTCGCAATAACGAAGATACATACGCATCAACATCGACGCCCAGTCTTGTGCCTCGGTGCCGCCTGCCCCCGCCACAATCTTGAGCACTGCTCCGAGCTTGTCGCCCTCGTTGCGAAGCATATTTTTGAGCTCCACTCTTTCGATAATATCGAGCGTGCGTGCATACTGCTCATCGAGCTCCTGCTCCGACATCATCTCCTCTTTGTAGAAGTCGTAGCTTATCGTCAACTCTTCGACAGCTGTCGCCGCCTCTTCGTAGAGGTCTATCCATTGTTTTATGGAGCGTACTTTACGCATCTGCTCCTCTGCCTGTTTCTGATTTTCCCAGAAGTCGGGTGCCTGTGTACGAAGTTCCTCCTCTTCGAGTTCTATCTTCTTCGAGTCTATCTCAAAGATACCTCCTCAACGCCTCTCTCCTATCGGACAGCGCCTTAATCTGCTCTTGTGTAGTCATTTACGTTTACTATTATATTTATTTACTTATCTTCGTCGAAATCGTATTTCCGCTTCGGATTGCGGGGAAACCAGCCCTTACGCACTCTCTCGGCTTGCTGCCGTATCTCGATAATGCTCCAGAAGCAACTAAACCCTACGATTGCCAATATTGCCGATAGCAGCGTTGTCTTAGCCAAATATGCGAATACGAGAGACACGATACCTGCCAACAAAAATACCCACCATATTTTATGACTAAAATAGTACTCCGCTTTTATTACTATCGGATGAAATATACCGATGATGACAAACGTAAGAAAACCTATCGTAATACCCTCTATTTCGGGGCGCCTGAAAAACTCAAACACTATAAATATCCTTTTAAAATCGGTGGCAAAATTACATTTTTTTCGGCTATAAAAATGTTGCGACGTGGTTTTTTGTAACTCTACGATTGGCTATTGAATACTCTAAGGAAATTTCCTCCTAATATATTGATAATTTGTTCGTCTGAAAGTCCCTCCCGTACGAGAGCCTTCGTAATGTTGATAATCTCGTTTTCGGCTTCGCAACCGCCGATACCGCCACCTCCGTCGAAATCGCTGCCAATACCCACATAATCGGTACCTACGAGGTCGACAACGTGCATAATATGCCGTACCGCATCGGTAATATCGGCAGTGCCTTTGTCGCTAAGAAAATGTTTGTAAAGGCATATCTGCAAAACTCCGCCCTTAGCGGCGAGAGCACGTATCTGGTCATCGGTAAGATTTCGCGGATGCCGACACAATGACTTACAGCAAGAGTGTGAGGCTATTATCGGTTTAGTCGATAGCTCTATCGCATCCCAAAAGGTCTTTTCGCCTGCGTGAGAGACATCTACCATTACCCCCAGCAAGTTCATACGCTCGATAGCCTTACGTCCCAAGTCGCTAAGCCCGTTGTGTGTATGGGCGGTCTTCATAGCCGAGTCGCACAACTGATTGTCGCCGTTGTGACAAAGAGTAATATACCTCACTCCCATACGATAGAACTTATCGATATTATCAATCGTTTCGCCCAAAGCATAACCATTTTCGATACCCAAAATAATAGCAGGTTTACCCTCTCGTTTACAACGCTTTAAGTCATTGATTGTAGATACTACTTCCACTTTGTCGTCTGCCGCCCGAGCCTGCGACACTATTTTAGTCAATAGCCCTTCGGCTTTCGTATGAGCCTCATCATCAGGCGTATTTTGCGGGATATATGCCACCATAAATACGGCGTCGACTCTGCCTTGCCTCATCTTATGGGCATCTACCTTTATTTCGTACAAAAGCGGCTCTTCGTCGTCTACATCGAAATCGGCGGGATCCACCCACTGAGGCACGTTGTCTACAATATTTACTTCGGGGTAATGGAAAAACATCGGCGTATCGCAGTGCGAATCAACTACAAACGCTCTGCCGTGTATCGATTTGGCTCTATTGAAAACCTTTGCCTCACCGATAAGCCAACGAAATATATTCAAATGCGGGTTGTCTACCGCGGCTGAAGCGTCGCCGCCCACCCCCGACAGATGCTCGGGATGCCACTGCACTCCCAATATGGGATAGTGAACGCTCTCTATCGCCTCGCATATACCGTCGTCGGTATGGGCAACGGCACGTAAACCGTCGGCAATACGACGTACCGCTTGATGATGTATACTATTTATATCTAATCTATTGACTCCAACAATCTTATACAGAAGAGACTCTTTGTCTATCGTCGCCGTCTGTGTGGCTACCGAGCGGTCGGCGTCTTGCGAGTGGCAAAAAGGCTTGCCATCGGACTGAGCCTTAATATCCTGATACAGTGAGCCGCCTAAAGCTATGTTGATAGTCTGCATTCCTCGGCAGATGCCCAAAATCGGTAGCTGCCATCGTATCGCCGTCATACACAAATCGTAGTCGTATCTATCGTGATACTCATCGACCTCTCCCATTTCGGGTATAGCCTCCTCGCCGTAGTAGCTTGGACTCATATCGCCTCCGCCACTGTAAATAATGCCGTCGAGCAGAGAAACCGTCTTCTCCAAAACTTCAGAATCTGTTGTAACGGGTACAATTACAGGTATTCCACCTGCAGCAATAACTGATTTATAGTAGTTTTCGGCAAGTTTCGAGTTGTTTTCGGCGTAATTTGCCGATATGCCTATAAGAGGTTTGGCTTCCATTGTTTTAGCTATAATTATATGTGAAACAAATATCTTACAAAGATACAATATTTATATCCTTCAAAAAATAGTACCTTTGCACATCAAGTTAATCGAGGCTCTACAACAGACAAAAATGGCTCAAAAAAACAGCAAAAAGCAGACGGCTCTCTCCATCACCGACTTGGTGGATATGCCCGTATCGGAGCTCGCCACTCTGATGGACAATATAGTGCTCACCAAAGAAGAGGAGCAGATAGCAGGGCGGTTGCTCACCGAGATACGCTCGAGGTTGAAGTTCCTGACCGACGTCGGCGTGGGATACCTTACGCTCAATCGTCAGTCGAAGACACTCTCGGGAGGCGAAAGTCAACGTATCAATCTCGCCACATCGCTCGGCAGTTCGCTTGTGGGGTCGCTATACGTGCTCGACGAGCCCTCGATAGGACTCCACAGTCGCGACACGCAGCGTCTGCTTACAGTGCTCAAACAGCTCAGAGACGTAGGCAATACGGTAGTGGTCGTAGAACACGACCCCGAGATAATAGGCTCTGCCGACTATCTTATCGACATAGGACCCAAGGCAGGCACAGGCGGCGGCGAGGTAGTATTTGCAGGCGACGCAGCCAAAGCTTCCGACGATGACATAAGGGCTTCGTATACATTGCAATATATGTATGGTAAAGATAAAATAGAGGTGCCCGACCGACGCAGACGTTGGCACAATTTTATCGAAATAAAAAACGCCACTGCCAACAACCTGAAAAATATCGACGTACGGTTTCCGCTCGGTGTCCTTACCGTAGTAACAGGCGTAAGCGGCAGCGGCAAATCGTCGCTCGTACGCGATGAGTTGTATGCCGAGCTGCACCGTTACTTCGCCTCCGACAGGCGAATCGTCTCCAACCGATTGGCAGGCAGCCTGCATCTCATCGACGGAGTGGAGTTTGTCAATCAGACGCCGATAGGCAAATCGAGCCGTTCGAACCCCGCCACCTACATTAAGGCATACGACGAGATACGCAAGCTCTTCGCCGACAGCAAGGCAGCCAAACTCCTGCACCTGACGGCATCGCACTTCTCGTTCAATCAGGATGGCGGGCGCTGCGACGCCTGCAAAGGCGAAGGCGTCATAACCGTGCCTATGCAGTTTATGGCCGACGTAACGCTCGTATGCGAAGAGTGCAAGGGACGACGCTTCAAAAGCGACGTGCTCGACGTATCGTATAAAGGCAAAAATATCTACGACATACTCGAGATGACCGTCGATGAGGCGATAGCATTCTTCGGACAAGGCAACGGAGCAACCGAACGACGCATAGTTCGCCGTCTGCAACCGCTGCAAGACGTAGGTATCGGCTACGTCAAGCTCGGGCAGGCATCCTCTACACTGTCGGGAGGCGAGAACCAACGCGTCAAACTTGCCTCATTCCTCGTACAAGACGACCTCCGCCCGCAATTCTTCATCTTCGACGAGCCTTCGACCGGACTGCATACACACGACATAAAAACCCTTATGCACGCCATTGATGCCATTATAGCCAAGGGACACACGGTCGTCATCATCGAACACAATCTCGATATCATACGGCAGGCAGACCATATAATCGACCTCGGCAAGGAAGGCGGCGACATCGGCGGATACCTCATAGCCACAGGCACGCCCGAAGAGGTGGCACAAAACGCCGACTCCATTACAGGACAGTTCATCTTCGCCCCGAAGCACGACAACGCTTGACCGTATCACAATATTATTTTTCCAGATAAATGTGCAACCCGCTTGCAACATTTTCGTTTTTGTACATCTTCTTAGAAAGAACCATTTTTTAATAATTCTATTGCTTTTTCTTATCTTTGCTATCATATTTTTCAACAACAGTAACACACACAATATCTTATGAAACGATTAATATTACTATCAATTGTAACGGCATTATTGTATCAAAGTTGTGATAGAGCCAGATATCACGTTTTCAAATCTTATGTAACAAGATATTGTAAATTTGAAGACATAGGCATAGATACTACAAAGGCAGGAAATATAATAATTCGTGGTAAGGGTAGAGTTAAACAATATAGCTGGAGAGATGAAGGAGGAGAAAAACAACATACGAAGCATTGTGTAGGAAACATAACGATTTGACTTATAATAAAAAAAGAGAATACCATCTTAGGCCCGAATGGGGAGTATGCTCTGCTGTCGATTTTAGAGAGATAGACATAGTAAGCGATAAGGACTTCGACGCCGAACACCCGGCAGGAACATCGCTAAAAGATATCGTACGCTTTGTATCCGTATCACCTAAGAAATTCATCGACAGTGGATATAAAGAGACATTCAACTGGGAAAAGAAAGAACCTAAAATCTTTAAAAAAGAAGAAGAAACCGACAAATTGTTTGACTATTCCGAATTGAAAAATTATTTCCCGATAAACGGGCTTTTGAAAGATATAGGCACAGACGAAATGCAGATGTTACCCGCAAATACTCACGGAATACTATTTTTCGATAAAAAGCCTACCGCCGACAAAGAACACAAGCTTAAGGTAACAATCTACACGCGTGAAGGGAAAAAGTTCGTCAGAACCATAACGAAAGTATTCAAATAGACTTAGAAAGAGGTACTTATGAAACGATTAATATTATTATCGATTGCAGCTGTATTGCTGTTATTGGGGTGCGATAGAGCTAAAACGGTATTATTTAGGTCTTATATAAACACATATTTTTACAATAAGAATATTCAACTTAAAATAACAGAAGCCGGAAACATAGCTATATACCGAGAAACATCATCCGAATACAAAACTAATACTCCCTCCGCAGTTTATTCTTTTGAATCGAAAGGCGAAGAAAAAAAGAGATACGACGAGCTCTGTAAAAGACATAACGATATGAGCTATAATCAGAAACGGAGTTATATAAAGTTTACCGGTTGGGGGATATGCTCCGCTATCGATTTTAAGGAGATAGACGTAGTAAGCAATAAGGATTTCGACTCGGAGCATCCGGCAGGTACGTCGCTAAAAGATATCGTACGCTTTGTATCCGTATCACCTAAGAAATTCATCGACAGTGGATATAAAGAGACATTCAACTGGGAAAAGAAAGAACCTAAAATCTTTAAAAAAGAAGAAGAAACCGACAAATTGTTTGACTATTCCGAATTGAAAAATTATTTCCCGATAAACGGGCTTTTGAAAGATATAGGCACAGACGAAATGCAGATGTTACCCGCAAATACTCACGGAATACTATTTTTCGATAAAAAGCCTACCGCCGACAAAGAACACAAGCTTAAGGTAACAATCTACATAGGCAATAATAGAAAGTTGGTCAATTACATCACCAAAAAATTCAAATAGACTCACTTAAATCCCCAAAACGCGTAAAACAAAATAAATGCACCACATAGAGAAGATACTAAACGACAATCTACAGCGATACAATCGTCAAGAGTTTATCCGTACAGACCCCGTGCAGATACCGCACCGTTTCACACGAAAAGAAGACATCGAGATTTCGGCTCTCCTTACGGCAACTATCGCTTGGGGGCAACGCAAGTCTATCATCAACAACGCCTTGCGTCTGATGTGCCTGATGGACAATGCTCCTTTCGATTTTATCACCGACGCCGTCCCCGACTATCGAAGCCTACCGGCAGAGTCGTTGTTTTCGCTTTCGGCCGACGACCGTTGGCAACGCTTCAAAGGCTTCTGCCATCGTACGTTCAATGCCGAAGATTGTCTGTACTTCCTGCTGGCGCTAAAAAGGATTTACCTCGAATGCGGAGGGCTCGAAGAGGTCTTCGCCAAAGGTTTCGCACGCGACAATAGCGTATTTTCGGCAATAAGATATTTCAGAGAAGAGTTCTTGGCTCTACCCCACCCCACAAGAGTAGAGAAACACCTGCCGAACGTCGACAAAGGCTCTGCCGCCAAACGCATAAATATGTTCCTGCGTTGGATGGTACGCAGCGACGACCTCGGCGTAGACTTCGGCTTGTGGCACAGCATACCGACTTCGGCACTGATGCTCCCGCTCGACGTACACGCTGCCAACATCAGCCGCCGCCTCGGCATACTGCTCCACCCCAAAAACGACCGACGCGCCGTAGAGGAAGTAACGGCATACCTACGTCAACTCGACCCGCAAGACCCTGTAAAATACGACTTTGCCCTCTTCGGCGAAGGAGTATTCGACGGTAAAGAGATGTAAACGACACATATAAAAGGTATTCGCTCTCTACAGATATGCCTCCGCACGCTTGTCTGCCCGACGTTCAAATATGTGATAATTACTGAAAAAGTATTACCTTTGCGGTTTTAACAAGCTTTTTCGTATTCGATGAATAAAAACATACTCTGCATACTTGTCGTTTCGTTTATTGCAACAAATATTTTCAGCCAAAATATTCCTCAAAATACATCATATACAAGAATTTACGATTTCTTAGACGAATTAGCTAACGATGGTATAATAGAAATCAATTCGGCAATAAAACCCTATTCACGTGATTTCATCGCTCAGAAACTCAAAGAGGCTCAAACAGATAGCAATCGGCTAAATAGCCGACAAGCCGCAGAAATCCACTTCTTCCTACAAGACTACGCCCTCGAGCTCGACACAATGCCCGAGGCAATGCTACGACTTGTAAACAAACGCAATACATCGATAGCTCTCCTACAACCCGCTGTATTATACCAAGATGAGATATTTAAAGCCAGAATAACTCCAATACTCGGCATGGATATAATCGCCAACTCGAAAGGGATTATCACCGAGCAACGCTGGGGTGCTGAAATTCAGCTCGATATAGCACACCATATAAGCGTCTGGGGAAGTATGCGAGAGATTCGGTACGATGGCAATAGGCTCAAAAACAGCACCTTCGTCAATAAACAGTTGGGAGCATTGCTATACCCATCGAGGGTATTGCTTGGAACAAACCCCAAAAGACCTTTCGGGTACGAAATAGATTTTATCTACAATCACTTAGGCTACCAATACGACCTCAACAACCGCTACGGAGGCGACTTCGCCGAGTCGCGAGGTGGGATAAACATATACAACAGTTGGGCAAGTATCGGACTTGTAAAAGATAATATCGTCTGGGGCGATGCCTACAACGGATCAAATATTTTGTCGGGTCGGGCGCCTTCGTTTCCTATGATAAAACTCAACCTAAAACCTTGTAATTGGTTCGAGCTCAACTACATACACGGATGGCTCGTAAGTAATGTGATAGACAGCACCGATTACTACTCCGAGAGTGGACTTCGGCACTATCGAATGAGAAGTAAATATATTGCTGCCAACATGATGACTTTCAGACCCGTACCGAAATTCGATTTATCTATCGGGAACTCCATCCTTGCACCGTAACCACTGCCCACACCGATTTG
>ERZ772955.1775-NODE-1775-length-12741-cov-11.367492_pt1 | contig 12741 bp, 8 predicted proteins | sample MGYA00511133_ERZ772955 | MGnify/ENA primary metagenome ERZ772955 (study PRJEB29015, sample SAMEA2737914) | human oral metagenome | biome: human oral; feature: human-associated habitat; material: dental | place: China | collected 2149 ... | reverse complement strand
CATCACGCAGCAAGGGATTAGGGCGATCGGACTCTACAGCTTTTGCCCACAGCGTAGTAAGCATCGTTTCGGGAATCTCAGTCAGAGTGGATTTAACCTTTTCCATTTGTATTCTATATGAATATCATTTGAGTGATTAGATAACAGGAAGGCTCCTTTTCCTTTTACTTATTATTAAGTGAGGAGCCCTCCTTTTTTACTTCTTAAAACTATGGAAGAAGCTCGGGTTGCCCTTTACATTTATAATAGGACCAGCGACTTCCTTTGTATCTGGATTATACGTATAGAAACCAGTAGCTTTCTTGTTGGCACTACCAAAAACTATCAAGTTCTTGTGCTTTGCGACAGCAATACCTTGAGGATTGGAAACCTCCATACCTTTTATAACCGCCACCGTTTTCTGCTTCAGGTCAATGACAACCGGAACATTGGTAAGACTAACATAAGGTTTCTTCAGTCCGTTAGGATCAAGACCGAAAGAGTTAGCATAGGCGTAAGCCTGTCCATTGCCGCCGTAGAGTATCGTTGCCAGGAACTCTGCATGCTTGGTCGCCAGACCGGCAACTTCCGTCTTGTCAAGGCGGATGCAGTAATTAGGATCGATATCCGTTGAACCGTTCTTTATACGCACGATACCTCCGTTGAGTCCTGGAATGAAACCGAACGAACCGATACAGTTGATGTAAATATCTTTATTCTCATCCATAAAAATAGAGCCCGGATCAATTGGACGTGTAGCAAAACACATTCCCAAAGACTGATTAACGATGTGTTTTTCCACCTTATCCGTCTTCACATCAATCATAGCAAACTCTATGTTGTTACGTGTAGGCATATACTGTGCATTCATCTGATTCAATCCAACAAAGAGTTTACCATCACGAATAATCATCGCAGCTGGTGCAACTTTTGTATCTGACTGTTTCAGATTATTAAGGTCAATATCAGCAATCTTTGTCATAGTTGTTGGGTTGAATACCATCACAACACCAATACCTTGTAAACTTAGATATGCTTTCTCACTACTTGCCTCTACGATGTTACATGCTGCAGCACCAGCAGGAATAGACAATGCGCCTTCTTTCTTCCATGTGCCATCTCCCAAAATTCGATAGCGACTAACCTCTGCCTTCGTGTTTCCCATATAATCAGGGAAGGTATAAACATTGCCTGACTCTGTTACAATTGGCGTAGAACCAAAACCGCAAGGAATACCATTCTTATTGTCGTATGTTCCTGGTAAGAAACTTGGTAATGCTTGCAAATAAACATTACCACTACTACCTTCAGGGTTGGTGATACCCGTTGCAAAGACAACACCGTGGAACTCCTTTTCACCTGGGGTAGGCTTAGGAGCTGGCGTTGGGTCATCATTACTGCTACACGCACTAAACAAGGCTGCTAAGACAACAGCAGAAAGAATTGATTTAAGCTTTTTCATTGTTTCATTATTTATTGTAGAAATATTATATAAACCACGCCTTTAAGAGGTATTAAGCAATAACTAAAAAACTGACGAGCTTTTTCTTGTATGTTCGAGAGCTTCAGAAAACTTACTCCTCCAGGCTTTCTATTATTTTACTTGAATAGATATCTAACTTTAAACCCTATGTATCTGCCAGGTAAGGGGCGATTAAATTCAGAAACAACACGCCGATCTGTTAAGTTCTTGACCTTGAACGTCAATGTCCATTGGTCATTCTTAAAGCTATGTTCAATGGCTGCATCCATTGTCAAAGCAGATGGAATCTTCTTATCTTGATATCTACTTACCTCGAAATCATAGAAATACTTATGCACGTATGAGGCATCAAAGAGCAGGCGTGTGTTCTGTTCTTTACCACCAAAGAGGTTCTCTTTATGAAGTTCAGCACCAAAGTTTGCCAATAGATAAGGTACGTTTGGAATACGCTTGTTATACGTTGGGTTCTCAACCGCTGTACCTGGTGTTAGCTTTCGCACGTCACGAAGATCTTGATAAGTTGCATTGGCATAAAGATAAAGTAGTGGACAAACATCTCCTTTTGCATCAAGTTCTATTCCTCTCGTACGCACACTACCGAAGTTACGATAACGTGCCATGGTAGGAATCATATCTGGGGTAAACCTTATCATATCCTTTAATTGATTGTAAAAAACATTCAATTCTATCTCTACCAACCCACCTCTTTGCTGCAAATGACGATAGAGCATACCCACATTCACACCAGAAGTACGCTCTGGCTTCAATGCAGGTGATGCCAAAATAGAATATCCGTTACCAATGAGTTCTTCACTGGTTGGAATTCTAACCTCTGAATTGAACGAGGCTTTCAACATCAAGTCATTCGTAAACTTATAGCGCATCGCATCACTGAAACCTACGTATGACTTGGACACCTTGACGGGTTCTGGAGAACTTACAGAATATACGTCAATACTACGGGAGCGTGAAGAGAAGAGGAAGTTCTTGAATGTAAAAGCATTTTGGAATTTCCCATTAAAGAGCGTCAAATCGTATGACCAACCTATGGTAAGCGTCTTCATCTTACTTGGGAAGTTTGAGCGGAACCCCAAGGCTTTATCCATTAGGGAATCAGAAGGATGTAATGAGTTTTGATCAAAATAGATATTCAAATTGAGTCCATGGTGCTCATCAATGGTATAGCCCATATTTAACTTTGAAGTCAACTCATTAGATCGATTCCTTCCATCAGATGGGAAGTTATTCTGCTCACCACCAAACGGAGAGACTGGAGGCAACTTGTTCCCATCCCAATCATAACGATTCATAGCCTTATCACGCAATCCATACTTGCCAATAACGTACCCTATTTCAAAATCGAAGTCGAGTCCGTCTACAAAGAAGTTCTTACGTTTCAGCGTCAAAGCCGTTACTCCACTGATAGAATGGTTATACGCCTCACGTACATCAAGGTCTATACCTTGTATCTCTTGCCGTGTCTTGAGGAAGATAAGCTCCCACTTCATCTCATCAAACCACCATTTAGTAGCTTTGAGGGACATGCCAGCCATGATCTTATTGAACTGGTCGTGATCTCTCTTCACCTCTCTTCCATCAAGGTTAGCCAATTTCATCTTGTAATCGTTCTTTGCAAATGAAAAAGCACCGCCTATTCCAAACTGCAATCCACTCTTACGATCAGTCCGCTTAAACACCGTTGAGACTTGATGTGTATTGAAAGAACCCACTTCATAGGTAAAGTCAAAATAGACAGGAGGGTATTCCTTGGTCACAACATTCACTGCTCCGCCCAATGCCGAGCCACCGAATTTGTAAGGGACAATACCTTTGTAGACTTCTATACGCTCTATCATATTCGTTGGAATATCATTCAATGCAACGAAGTTACTCAATTGAGACATCGGCGTTTCATCAACATACATACCCATGCGTTTGCCTTCCAAGCCTCGAAGTGATATACGTGAAGCACTGCCCAAACCACCAGTATTACGAATCGTAACACCAACCGTACGAGCAAGAACATCATTGATATTAGATGCTGTACCCTGTAATTGTCGCTGTCCAATGACAGATACAGGCATTGCTGACTCCTTCAACTTTCGAATTTCACTGCGTGCTGTCACAGTAACTTCCTTCATCTCTAAGGTTGTATCACGCTTAACAATGTCCTGCGCATAACATGTAAGCAGGCTAAGACCCGAAAGCAATATTAAACAAAATGCTTTCCTATACAACAAATAAACATTAGAAGCTACTTCTCCTATAGGTTTCTTTCTCTGTCTCTCCATGTGGATTATAGATTAAGGACTTATTGGTAACGTTGATTTAAGTCCTTACTGTTAAACTAAAATGTTATCAAATAACGTTGCAAAGGTAGAGAATAACAAAATATAAGACAATACCTAAAAGTAAGTAAATAGGTTGACAAAGGGATAGTTAAACAAGTTGACAAGCTGAATGAGAGAATATCTCAAAATAAAGAGAGGCTTACCTTCATTTCAAAAGAGCATCCCTTCAATATGAGAAAAGCCTTTCTTCATATCAAGGAAACGCCTTATTCAAATAGAGGTAGCAGTCTACTCATATACTATAAACTAAATTTCTGTTACATAAAAAGGAACGTATTAAAGGATAAACACACCTTTAATACGTTCCTTTCTTTAATTATATTGCTCTCGAAAGAGAACTATATCTTTCTTATTCTTTACTTCTTTTTGAACTTCTCTGCCTGACTTTGTATCAATTCTGAATCTTCGAAGTAATTGATCTGCATAGCTGCACGAACTTCATCCATCGTCTTTGCAGCTACCTCACGAGCCTCACCAGATCCTTTCTTCAAGATGTTATAGATCTCTGGAATATCGTGCTCGTATTCATGGCGACGAGCACGAATAGGGGCAAGTATCTTATTGAGCACATTATTCAAGAGCTTTTTACACTTCATATCACCGATGCCACCAGCTGTATAAGCAGCTTTCAGTTCGTCAAGGTTATGAAACTCTGGCCAGAACTCCGCAAAATCTTCATCGGTTGAGAAAGCATCAAGGTAGGTAAACACAGCGTTACCCTCAACATGGCCTGGATCAGAAACGTTCAAATGAGTTGGGTCGGTGTACATTGTCTTCACCTTCTTCCATACAGTATCAGCATCATCTGACAGGTAGATACAATTACCCAAGCTCTTACTCATCTTCTCTTTTCCATCCGTTCCAGGCAAACGACGAGCCGTTGCATTCTCTGGTAACATGATGTTTGGTTCGACTAATACGGGTGCATAAAGCTGATTGAAACGACGTACAATCTCGCGTGTCACCTCAATCATTGGTTCCTGATCTTCACCCGCAGGAACGGTAGTTGCCTTGAAAGCTGCTATATCGGCTGCCTGTGAAACAGGGTACGCAAAGAAGCCCATTGGGATGTTTGCTTCAAAGTTACGCATCTTGATTTCAGTCTTCACAGTAGGATTACGCTGCACACGACTTACACTGATAAGATTCATAAAGAACGTTGTCAATTCAGCCAATTCTGGTATCTGACTCTGAATATATAATGTACATTTCTCCGGACTAAGCCCTGCAGAAAGATAATCCAAAGCCACTTCAATGATGTTCTGGCGAATCTTCTCTGGGTTATCGGCATTATCCGTCAATGCCTGCACATCAGCCATGAATACAAACATTCTATCATAGTCACCTTGGTTTTGTAGCTCCACACGACGGCGAAGTGAACCCACATAGTGACCAAGATGCAACTTACCAGTTGGGCGGTCACCCGTTAAAATAATCTTTCCCATGTATCTTTATTTCTTATTTACGTTATTAATAGAGGCGCTGCAAAGCGTTATTGTCGATGCTCCTCTTCGACAGCTGCAGTATCAGCTTGCTGTTTCTCTTCCTCTGGCGCAGGGGTTGCTTCTTCCTCTGGCTCCTCTGGTTCTGGTGCTGTGACAACTGTATCAACAACAGGAGGAGCAGTGTTCTGGACTGGCGCTTCATAAGGAATCGTATCGACAGACAAGCTATCTGAAGCAACTGCCGCTGGTGGTGTTGGACGGAAGGCAACATAAGCACCAATTCCTATCGCTAATACAACCAAACCAATCAAGATACCCCATAAGATGGCATGATTGTTCTTCGTGTTTGTTTGAGCCGTTTGTGGAACTTGTGCATTCACTTGATTCTGTGGTTGATACTGCTGTCCTGCACTAATAAGAGGTAATGTTACCTCCATCGTTCCATGACAATGAGGGCACTGACATTCGATTGTCTGCCCCTCATTAGCTTCCACTATAAATTGTGTACCACAATTATCACATGTTATCTGATACTTCATCTATTCGATTTCTATCATTAACCAAGTACTTCTATAGCCTTGCGCATACGTTTCAAGGTTTCCGCTTTGCCAAGGAAAGCAGAGATATCAAACATACCAGGACCCTTACCAATACCAACCAATGTCAATCGGAAAGCATTCATGATATCGCCAAGCTTATAGCCTTTATCCTCTACCCATTTCATAACGACAGGTTCCTGACCTTCGATACTGAAGTCGTCTATACCTTCAAGTACCTCTGCCAATTCAGTCATCTGCTGTGCTGAATATTCCTTCCAACGCTTCTTAACCGTCTTCTCATCGTAACTTGTTGGAGCAATAAAGAAGAAAGAACAAAGTTCCCAAAGCTCTTTCACGAAACTAACACGATCCTTCATCATGTGAACAACCTGTCTTACTTGTTCCATACTAGCTTCAACACCATTATTAGCAACGATAGGTGCAAAGAGTTCTGCTATCTCGTCATCACTCTTACGGAGGATGTACTCATGATTGAACCATATACCCTTTTGATAATCAAACTTAGCTCCACTCTTTGAACATTTCGTTATATCGAATGCTTTTACTAACTCATCAAGAGAGAAGAGTTCCTGTTCGGTTCCAGGATTCCAACCTAACAATGCTAAGAAGTTTACCACTGCCTCTGGGAAATATCCACTCTCACGATAACCCGAGCTAACCTCTCCTGTCTTAGGATCATGCCACTCTAATGGGAACACGGGGAAGCCTAAACGATCACCATCACGCTTGCTTAACTTTCCCTTTCCTTCTGGTTTCAATAACAATGGAAGGTGTGCGAAACGTGGCATACTATCTTCCCAACCAAAGGCACGATAGAGCAATACATGCAAAGGAGCACTTGGCAACCACTCTTCACCACGGATCACATGAGAGATTTCCATTAAGTGGTCATCAACAATGTTAGCAAGGTGGTAAGTAGGCAACTCGTCTGCACTCTTATACAAGACCTTATCATCAAGGATATCACTCTTAATGCAGACATCACCACGAATCATATCATTGACATGAATCTCCTCACCTGGCTCTATCTTAAAGCGAACAACATACTGTTGACCATCGTCTATCAAGCTATCAACCTCTTCTTTCGACATGGTCAGAGAGTTGCGCATCTGAAGACGAGTATGTGCATCGTATTGGAAGTTCTGAATCTCCTTGCGCTTAGCATCTAACTCCTCTGGAGTATCAAAGGCAATGTATGCTTTACCAGCCTCTAACAACTGATTAACATACTTCTTATAGATCTCACGACGCTCACTCTGTCGGTAAGGACCAAGCTCACCTCCAAAGCTAACGCCCTCATCAAACTCTATTCCTAACCATTTAAACGAATCAAGGATATATTCTTCAGCTCCTGGAACAAAGCGATTAGAGTCTGTATCCTCTATACGGAAGATGAGTTTACCGCCATGCTGACGTGCGAAAAGATAATTATACAATGCTGTACGTACACCACCAATATGCAATGCGCCCGTTGGACTAGGTGCAAAACGTACTCTTACATTTCTCTCTGCCATTGTCTTAAATATTATTTTTCCTGCAAAATTAATGCTTTTTTTTGAGTATACGCCATATTTTTAGTATTTTCGCAAGTGCTTAGAAGTTAATAGAAAGTATATAGAAATATGATAAGATTCAGAAACATCAAAAGCCACTATTGGCGTAATATGGCATCAAGAACGGCTTTGGTCATTGTTGCTGTGGTGATGATAGTGCTTTTCTTACCACGAACGAGGGGGAAACTCTTCCATTATGATGAGGGGAAACCATGGATGTATGGACAACTAATTGCCAAATTCGACTTCCCTATCTTCAAGACCGATGAAGCATTAAAGGCGGAACGTGACTCCATGATGAAGCATTTCCAGCCGTATTATAACGTTAATCCTTCTATCGAAGCAAAGAAGATTGAACAATTCAAGACTGCTTACAAGAATGGTATTCCAGGCTTACCGCAATCGTATGTAGAAATCATTGCTCAACACTTGCATGATATTTATGAGGCTGGAGTGATCGATCCACAGCAATATTCTAAACTCGTGAAAGATAGCGATAATGTGATTCGTGTGGTCACTGGTAAACAAGCTGTGAGTGTTCCAATCAATAAGACCTTCTCAACGCTCGGGGCGTATGAGCATCTCTTTGTGAATCCTACTTTAGGTTCAAAGCGTGCTATCTTACAACAATGTAATCTAAACGAATACATTGAACCAAACCTTATTTATGATAAAGATCGTAGTGAGACCGAGATGAACGATATGCTCAGTCTCATTCCGCAAGCATCTGGAATGGTATTGGAAGGACAGCGTATCATCGACCGAGGCGATATCGTTGATGCAAAGACTTATCGTGTGCTCAATTCATTCGAGCAGGCTATGGAAAAGCGTAACGCATCCGAAGCAGAGATTACATCAACCATCATCGGACAAAGTATCTATGTATTAATCCTCATCGGATTATTCACCCTTTACCTCGCTCTCTTCCGCAAAGATTATTTCGACAAGCCGCGTTCCATATCGCTACTTTATGTGATGATAGTCATCTTCCCTATCCTCACTTCGCTAATGATGGAGCATAACATCCTAAGTGTTTACATTCTTCCTTTCTCCATGGCTCCCATCTTCTTCCGAGTATTTATGGATTCCCGAACGGCTTTCATAGCACATGTAACGATGATTCTTATCTGTGCGGTCGCCGTGAAATACCAATACGAATTTATCATCGTACAATTAGTTGCGGGCTTAATAGCCATCTATTCTCTAAGAGAATTATCCAAGCGTAGTCAGATATTCCTTACTGCTCTATTGGTTACAATCGGTTCAGCTGCTATGTATTTAGCTTTACAACTCATCCAAGCCGACGACCTTTCAAAGCTCGACCAGACCATGTATTATCACTTCGGAGTCAATGCTTTCTTCTTGCTCTTTACCTATCCTCTGATGTTGGTAATCGAGAAAACTTTCGGCTTTGTATCAACGGTTACAATGTTCGAGCTATCCAATACAAACAATGAACTTCTAAGACGACTAAGTGAGGTTGCTCCAGGAACTTTCCAACATTCTATCACGGTAGGTAACTTAGCGACTGAGATTGCAAACCGAATTGGTGCTAAGAGCCAGTTAGTCCGTACAGGAGCTTTATACCATGACATCGGTAAAATGCTCAATCCTGCGTTCTTTACAGAGAATCAAGCGGGCATAAATCCGCATGATAAGTTGACCGACTTAGAGAGTGCGCGTATTATTATCAGTCACGTAACGGAGGGATTAAAGCTCGCAGAGAAGTATAATCTACCACGCGAAATAAAAGAGTTTATTACCACGCATCATGGCACAGGACTTGCAAAATATTTCTACATACATTATAAGAATGAGCATCCTGACGAGGAGGTGAACGAAGACCTCTTCCGTTATCCGGGTCCGAACCCATTCACCCGAGAGCAAGCTATCTTGATGATGAGCGATACTGTTGAAGCGGCGTCACGATCTCTAAAGGAATACACAGAAGACAGTATCAGCGAACTTGTAAACAAACTTATTGACGGACAAGTAGCTGATGGTAACTTCACGGATTGTCCTATCACTTTCCGTGACATCTCTGCCGCGAAAGCCGTACTCATAGAACGTCTCAAGGCAATGTATCACACGCGTATTCAATATCCAACACTAAAAGCATAAACAACGCTATTTTAAAATTGTAATAGAATATTATCAATTTAGCTATCTGTATTTGCGTTATTTTCAAAAGCTACCCTACTTTGGTTCAAATAGCCAAATTATGGTAGCTTTTTACATATAAGTAATAACTCTTTGAAGTACAGGCTATTACATAAAAAGTACTATCCTTATAATAAGAAAGAACTCACTTGTTTTGTAAAAATATGGTACTTTTCAGCTAAAAAGAGGCTCTTTTTCATCAAAATCAATGCTACTTTTCATTGAAAACGATAGTACTTTTCATCAAAAACGATAGTACTTTTTACTAAAAACGATAGTACTTTTTTAGAAAAAGGTACTATCGTGCAGTTTAAATCGATTATTCTTTTGCTAAAATAAGATATTTTAGAAACAAAAAATGTAATATCTTTTCTCGTTTATTCTATGTTCCTTTAAGTAAAAATCATGGGACTTTATCCATAAATCGACAGCTATTTTGCAATCGAACCTACCTTCTTTCGCCCAACATGTTCCCTACTTTTCGCACTTAAAGAACTATTGCACAAATCGAAACAAAGTGAGAAAAAGAGAGGAAAGATTTGGAGTTTTAGAACAATATATATAACTTTGCAACCAAATTTATAGGTTTTTAATATACAAAAGAACAACCAATGAAGCATTCTAAGATGATCATTGCTGCCACAATGTTAGCAATGGCAACAACATCACAAGCCGGAGGTTTACTCACAAATACTAATCAAAGCATTGCTTTCAACCGTAATTTTGCGCGTGTCGGTGCGATTGGTATCGATGGAGTTTACTTTAATCCAGCTGGAGTAGTATTCCTGAGCAATGGTTTCCACCTATCTCTTAACGTTCAGAATGTGTACCAAACACGTGAAATTACATCGTCTTTTTCGGTTCCTGCATTCGAACAAGTGCCGGCATTGCAGCCTTTTGCACAACCTTTCAAGCTCAATGGAGGAAAAGAAGATGGCAGTAAGTTCTATAAAGGTAAGGCTTCTGTGCCCATCCTCCCATCGTTCCAGATGGCTTATAATAAGGATAAATGGAGTTTCCAAGTAGGTTTCGGCTTGACCGGTGGTGGTGGAAAGGCTACATTCAATGAGGGACTTCCTTCTTTTGAACGACAAGTTTCACTGCTTCCTGCATTAATCAATCAAAATCTCCCGACTTTCGCTGCTCTTCTTGGTCAGCAAGAGTCTCCTGCAACAGCATATAGCATGCAAAGCTATATGAGCGGACAGCAATACGATTTCGGTTTGCAACTCGGTGCAGCCTATAAGATTAATGATCACCTTGCTGTTTATGGTGGTGCACGATTCAACTATATCTATAATAAGTACGAGGGAAATCTTACGAACATCTCAGCAAATGTTGGTGGAAATAATCAGAACTTATACAATTACTTCGACTCTAAAGTAAAAGCACTTAACGATAAGGCTACATCGTTACAAGCGCAAGCTGCAGCTGCTAGGACGCAAGCCGCAGCTTTACAGGCACAAGCTAATGCAACGACAGATCCAACAGCAAAGGCACAACTATTGGCTGCAGCAAATCAATATGCTGCGGGTGCTGAGAAAGCTAGTAACGGAGCGAAATTAGTGAGTGCTGGAGCCGACAAACTCAGTAGCAGTAAGGAACTCGTAAAGGATCGTTATGTAAAAGTGAGCCAACGTGGTTGGGGTATTACTCCTATCCTCGGCATTGATTATCACAATGGAAAATGGAATCTTGCAGCTCGCTATGAGTTCACAACTAAGTTCAATGTTGAGACAAAGGCTAATCCAGATGATACGCACAGTTATGAAGATGGCGTAACAACTCCTAACGATATTCCCGGTATTCTTGCTCTCGGCGCACAATATGAAGTATTGAAAAACCTGCGCGTTATGGCTGGTTACAACTATTACTTCGATAAAGATGCACGAATGGCAAATAACAAACAGAAGCTCCTTGCGCACAATACACAGGAATTCCTTGCTGGTGTTGAATGGGATATTACTCCTGCTGTGACGGTTAGTGCTGGCGGACAACGCACAAAGTATGGACTCGGTGATGGTAAGTATCTTACCGATCTCAGCTTCGTTACGAGCAGTTACAGCTTAGGCTTCGGTGCAAAGATTAAAGTTGCTAAGAATGCACACCTCAACGTTGCTTACTTCTTTACGAACTATTCTAACTTTAAGAAGGAATATAACGATGCAATTACTATCGGTAAAGAGCAAGTCACACAACCTGATGGTTCTGTAAAGGTACAACCTATCGTAATTAATACCAAGAATACAGATATCTTCACCCGCACGAATAAGGTATTGGGTGTCGGACTTGATATTGATTTCTAAAAACAATCACTCACAACCAAGTTAATCTAACCACAAGGCGGAGATAATTGAATGACTTCAACTTATCTCCGCCTTATTTTTTCCTTCATATCAATTCATTAAGATTCGAAAAGACTTCCTTTTAAACACTTGCAAATATCAAGTAATATTCATATATTTGCAGCAGAAAATACGTTTCTATTATGGATACAAACAAAAAAATACAGATTCTAAGAGCTAAACGTAGAATCTATCAAGCTCGGAAGACGGAAGAATATCAGCAACGAGTAGCCTCTTGTCTTTCCAAAGAAGAGAAGAAAATCCTCTTCAGTGGGGATGGTTTTGTACGTGTCCCAGACGAAGAAGCAAAACGAGAGAAGATTGATGTATATCCTTACCTCATACAATAAAGCAAAAAGAACATGGGTATACAGCATTATCCTTATCGGTTTGTAAAGAAAGTCATAGAGCCTTGGGATGGACCTCAAGGCTTTTTGCTTTATAAATACTTGTATTCATTCAAGTCACCAAAATCACATCAAACTTATTGGGTATGGATAGAAGTTTATCGGCATCATTTCTATGCCGTTAAATTCCATCTAAAGGCTCATCGGGATAGTGATAAGAAGTACAATGTTATGACTGGACTGAATGAACCGAGGGAATGTATCTATACCTGCATGGCTATCATGAAGGAAATAGCAGATAAAGATTCTTGTGCTTCTTTTGGTTTTATTGGAGCTAATAGAATTGATGAACAAGAGAAGAATACAAGTAGATTCCGTGTTTACAGAAGATATACACTTACGCTATTTGGACATAACGAATACGAACATCTATTCAATATTGAGAAAAGTGCTTATTTATTGGTAAACAAAAAGGAGATGGAGAAGAATCCTCAGCTTATCACAGACATTGTTAATGG
>ERZ772955.1774-NODE-1774-length-12744-cov-3.080148_pt1 | contig 12744 bp, 8 predicted proteins | sample MGYA00511133_ERZ772955 | MGnify/ENA primary metagenome ERZ772955 (study PRJEB29015, sample SAMEA2737914) | human oral metagenome | biome: human oral; feature: human-associated habitat; material: dental | place: China | collected 2149 ... | reverse complement strand
AGGCTCGAATATCCGAACTCTCTTTCTTTGTTTTAAAGCTTGTCTGTAAGGTGTTTCCACCATTATATTTTAATAAGAAACTTCTATATTCTTTAGGTAATAAAAATTCATATTTTTTTTCGAATTGAACTAACGCATCTGAAACACCTGTTTTATCAAATGGAAAAATTCTTAACATCTTTTATCCTTTTTTTGTTATTGAATAGCTAGCATACTTGAATTTCAGCTTTTTCCATCTATTTCATCGGAAAGTTTAAGCAATATATCACATAATTCCTCAAAATCTAAAGATAGATTGTGTAGACCTACTATCATCTGTGAAATTGCTTCTCTGTCCAACTGATTGTCTTTTGTAAGTGACTGAACCAGCTTTTCATTTCCCTTCTTTATCCAACCTACATGATTTGGGATGTAGTCTCTTAAATAGTCTGTGAAGTCTTCTAAAGTTTCTTCTGAAAACGGCACCTCAGCTTGACTTGTTTGAATCAATGAAATACTTTCTACTATTTTATTTAACTCTTTCTCAATTGTCATTTTAATCTTCTTTCATGATAGAAATATATTTCGATAAATCATCCATCTTGCCTAAACGCTTGACTGAGATAGATTACAGAGCCAGTTCCTTCAGGAGAGTAGCCTAGAACGTCAATGATGAACAAATTTAGTATAACAGAAACTTAAATAAAATAAGATTACAACCTAACAATCACTTGCTCACGACCAGCATATCTATCAATTTCTTCTTGCCAGATTTCCTTTAATATAGGTGTAATTTCTTTTTTACTACCTACGGCTCTCATATCAGCGATTCTTTCTTCAATCGTACGAATTTTTTTCTTTTTGCTTGTAAGTTTAGCCACCCAGTCTTCAAAATTGATTTCTAAAGGCTGCACGAGCTGACCTTCATGGTCAAAAAAAGCTAGCTGATTAAAATTTTTGTCTGTAACACCAAGAAGAATAGAATTCCCAAAACTATCCTTCGCTATGGGAATAAAGCCTCTTTCTAAAAATTCTTCTAAAAAACCACTATCAATCAAATATTGGAAATTATTGTATTGGCTCGCTTTATTAAATCCATAAAATGCTCGAATGTCTGAAGTTTTACGATTTATACTAAAACTAGTTTGTAAGCTATTCCCACCATTATATTTAAGTAGAAATTCTTTATATTTTTCTGGAAACTTGATTGTAAACCTATCTTCAAAATCCGCTATAGCCTGCTCTACACCTTCTGTATCGTAAGGAAAAATTCTTAACATTTCTAACTCCAAATTTTTTACTATCTTGTAAAGTTTCAATTCAATCAATCCACTATTTTTTAAAATAATTACTGAATAAAAAGAGGGACTACACATTATCCCTCCCATTTTAACATTAATTTTGGACTAATTCTAGAAATTCGGTAAAAGTGCGAGCCAGAAAATAGGCATTATTTTCATCACTTGAAGCTTCTAGATTATATGTATCATCATAGTAATAGATACCTTCATCCTCATCACCACTCAACCAGAAAACTAGAAAACCATGTTGCAAAGAATTGCCTATAATTATTGAATGAGAAAAAAGATCATCCAAGTATTCATCAGTCCACTCTTCTATATCAGAGTTTTTTACGCCAGTCTTAATCCCATATAAAACATCAATATTAATTTCTTCATTGATGTTCTTTATCTCAATAGAATTTTCAAACTCATAGGAAGGACATCGTCCACCATTATTTTCTTTCAAAAAGTTTTTATAATCTTCTGGAAAAGTTAGGTTGTATTTCTCTTCCAAATCTTTTATTTCCTCATCACTAGCACGACCTAGTGCATGGATCATTAAGCTCATCTTATTTTCCTCTTCTTTTTAATTTCTGACTTGTAATCTTTGTTGCATATATTCCATTTGAAGGACCATTTTACTTAAGGCACTTGATTTTGAAGACCATCTTGCCCATCTTTCGCAAGAGCAGAATAAACTCGGAAAGTCAAAAATCAATAAAGCTAGTAAAGAATAGTATTACAGCTTAACAATCACTTGCTCTCGGCCTGCAAATTCATCGATTTCTCCTTGCCATAAAGCTTTTAACTCATCATCCACTACAACAGGACTTCCAATTTCTTCCATTTCTTTCATTCGCTCCTCAATGGATGGAATATGAACAACAGGACTTTTTATCTTTTTTAGAAATTCAGCAAAATCGATAGTAAATGAAATATACGTTTGCTCTTCATGATCATAAAATCCGATTTTATTATAATTACTAGCGCCGACACCAATTAGAATACTGTTACCAAAACTGTCTTTAGCTATGGGTAGATAATGATTTTCAATAAAATCTTCTAAAAAGCCTTTTTCGACTAGATAGTTAAAATTACTAAAATGGTTAGCCAATGAGAAACCATAAAACGAGTGGATATCTGAACGAATTTTCTCAATTTTAAATCTTGTATCAATCGTATCTCCGCCATTATACTTTAATAAAAATTCTTTATATTTTTCAGGCAAGGAAATAGAATAATTTTTCTCCAATTGTTCTATTTCAGTTATGACACCATCGGTTTTAAATGGGAAAATTCTTAACATATCTACCTCTTTTCACTACTGGCATCAAAAATATCCTCCATCAATCTGGTTGAGCAATATCAATGAGTATTTGAAAGCTGTATCTGAATTTCTCTAAAATCAGATAAATTTTTCTTTCAATCTATGCCTACAATCGGTTCCGCCACTTCTAACAAGGGACGGGATGGCTCTGTTTGATTGAGTTTTGCCTGCACAGCTTCTGCCACTGCTCGCGGTACGCCCACTTCGACGATTTCATCGACACTGGCTTCCTTAATCTTGGTCAGAGATTTGAAATGCTTCATGAGATTTTGCTTACGTTTTGGCCCCAATCCTTCGATACCATCGAGTTGCGATGAGAAGGAATTCTTAGACCGGAGCTGACGGTGGAAGGTTATAGCAAAGCGGTGTACTTCATCTTGGATGCGCTGGAGAAGGAAAAATTCTTGAGAATTACGAGATAATTCTACGACTTTCAGAGGATCGCCAAAGAGCAATTCATGAGTCTGGTGCTTGTCATTTTTTTGCAGTCCAGCGATCGGAATATCCAGCCCCAACTGGTTCTGGATAACTTCTTTAGCGATATTGACCTGGCCTTGTCCTCCGTCAATGACAATCAGATCTGGTGGCGTCAGACCGTCACGAATCACCCGACTATAGCGTCGCTTGATAACCTCTCGCATACTGGCGTAGTCGTCTGGCCCTACCACGGTCTTGATCTTGTATTTGCGGTAATCTTTCTTGCTAGGCTTACCATTGACAAAGACCACCATAGCTGAGACGGGACTGGTTCCCATGATGTTGGAGTTATCGAAAGACTCAATCCGAACGGGCGTCGGAATGTTAAGGAGCTTCCCTAGATTTTCGATAGCGCCCTGCGTTTTCTCAACGGATTTCTCCAAAAGATCAAATTTCTGCTGGAGGCTGACCCGAGCATTCTTGATAGCCAGATTGACCAACTGCTTCTTTTCGCCTCGCTGAGGCTTGACTACTTTGGTATCCACCATGGCCCGGACAGCTTCTTCATCAATGTCTGCTGGAATCAAGATTTCATTGGGCTTGAGATGGGACTTTTCTTGGTAAAACTGGCCAATGTAGGTCAGGAAGTCTTCATCGGGATCATTGTAATAGGGGAAAAGATTGACATCACGCTCAATTAGTTTGCCCTGGCGGACAAAGAAGACTTGGACGCACATCCAGCCCTTGTCCACATAGTAACCAAAAACATCCCGATTCTGCAAATCTTTAGCCATGACCCGCTGCTTGGTACGCAAGGTTCCAATAGCCTGAATCAGGTCGCGGTATTCAGCCGCCCGTTCAAACTCCATGGCTGCAGCTGTTTTATTCATCTTATCACGGAGCTCATCGATAATCTTATCATCCTGTCCCTTGAGAAAGTCCGACACTTCCTGAGCCATATTCTTGAAATACTGGCTATCCCGCTTGCAAATCGTATGGGCTTCGCATTGCCCCAAGTGATAATAAAAACAGACTTTTGCAGGTGGATTGGTACATTTTTTGAAAGTGAAAATTCGATCGAGCAGGCGCTTAATTTCATTGGCTGCACCGACATCTGGATAGGGGCCAAAATAAAGACCGCCATCCTTTTTGACTTGGCGCGTAATAATCAGACGCGGATAAACTTCGTTGGTAATCTTAATAAAAGGATAGGACTTATCGTCCTTGAGCATGATATTGTACTTGGGCTTATTTTCCTTGATTAGATTGATTTCTAGGAGCAAAGCCTCAATGTTGGACTCGGTGACAATAAACTCAAAATCCTCAATCTCGGAAACCAGGGCCTCCGTCTTGGTATCGTGGCTGCCACGGAAATAAGAGCGAACCCGATTACGCAGATTTTTGGCTTTTCCGACATAGATAATAGTACCGTTTTTGTCCTTGTGAATGTAACAGCCGGGACTGGTCGGCAACAGTTCCAGCTTGGATTGAATTAGCTTGTTTGTAGACATATTTCTCCAAAATCCTATCTTTTCAATAGAAACTTTTCATTTTCCTAGAACATGCACTTCCCTAACAATTCATGATCATTCCTCGTTGCAAATGTTTATTTCTAGGTTGGTAGATCTTAGGCTTACTTTGATTCTTGCGCCCTTTTTTCTAACATTTTCTTTATGAAATAAGGCATTTTGACATTTTCTCTGCCCTTTTTCTCTATCAACTTTTTGACAAATTCAGGCATTTGAAGTTCTTCCGTTTCGCTTAAGATTTGATTACTTTCTTCTGAAGGAGTCAATTCGTCAAAGGTTGTTTCTTCTGGATGCATGTATCGAAGCTCTTCTGCTTCATGCTGACGAATAGTTGCTAATAATGCAGCAATCAAACGGGAGTCTGTGTTAGGCATTGGTGGGCGATGATAAGCCACACCGAGTTCTTGGCACAATTCCTGACACTCCACATCATTATCGAACAGTACCTCGATATGTTCGCTGATGAAACTAATTGGGACAAAGATATAATGTTGCGGGTGGTTCGTTTGATCTCGGAGATATTCTAAGACATCTGGCTTGATCCACGGCAAGCCAATATCGCTTTCGCTCTGCCAGGTATTGGTATATTCAGATGGAGCCAAACCCAGCCGATGTGCAATCAACTGTGAGTTTTCAATAATCTGATCAATATATGGATCTTCAAAATCAAGCGCCAAAACTGGTACACTATGAGCTGAGAAGATGACCTTAAAACTTTCATCTTTGACTTGCGTTTGCAAGATTTTCCTGATTTCTTCCTCCCAAAAGCGAAGCAAATCCTCAGCCTGATACCATTCTTTGATAATATGGAATTTAATTGTCTGGCTCGTAATAAATTTTTCATACCCCATGACAGAGTAAAAAGAATAATGCGGTTCTAAAATCAAGCAGATACATTCCTCAATCCCGTCATCCTCCATCTGCTTAATAACATCTGGAATAAAGGGGCGAGAAAATTTATTAGCAAAATAGACAGCATACTCTCCTTTTAAAGCTTCCTTCACCAGCTCAACCTCTGTCCGCGTGATGCGTTGCAGGGGGCTGCCACCAATACGCTGATAATTATCATGAAGGTGCTGAATCTCCTGATCAGTAGGTCGCACACCACGACGGATATTCGTGAAAAATTCTGCAATATCCTCAAAAGTATAACCCTCTGGCGATCCAAAGGTCATCATTAGAATAGCTTTTTTAGTCATAAGTTCCTCTCTTTGTATAAAATCCTCTGCTATTATAACATGATATCCCCTGAAAAGCAGATAAAAGGAATGTTTTCTAGCTAAATTAAGAATTATTTGAGTCTCAAAAAATTTTCTTCCACAATTTTTTCAATCAAACTAATTCACCAATAAAAAATGAAGCGAGCTGTAACACTCACTTCACTCTTATATACTATAAAGTTTTTCTGCGGCGATGTTTGATTGCACCCGCAAGAAGAGCTGCACCGAGAGTCATTCCAAGGAAAGCTAATCGCTCAGCTTCCGTTCCTGTATTAGGAAGAACGGTTGCTTTGTTAGCTGAAGCTTTAGGAGCTGCTGGCGTTGGTGTAGCACTAGTATTATTATCAGTCTTTGGCTGAGCTTGAGCAGCTACGTTTGCAGTCTGTTCAACCTGCGCTTCCTTCTCATCTTGAGAAATTGGATTTTCATTCGGAGTCAAAGTTCTTGGATTTGCTGCACTTGTTGCTGCAACACTATGAACACCACTTGCCTGATAAGTCGTTGAAACAACTGGCTCTAGAGCTTGACGCTCTTCTTTTGGAAGAAGACTTTGCAAGTAATTATAATTTGCTAGCAACTCATTATAGGCTGTTTGCAAATCAGCTAATTTTTTATTTTCAGTCTCAGCGAGGGCCTGTTTAGCTTTCAGGTCAGCCTCTGCTCTTGCCAAATCTTGCTTAGCTTTTTCCAATTGCTGCGGAGCTGTTTTCAGATCTACAACTTTCTTCTTAGCTGCCACCACACGATTTTGAGCAGCGACCAATTCAGCTTTAGCTGCTTCCAAGGCTGCATTCTTGTTTTCTTCAGCCGTCTTCAAGGCTGCAAGCTGGTTTTTAGCCTCTTCCAAGGTTGCTTGGGCTTTCTGCAATTTAGCTTGGTATGGAGAGAGGGCAGAAGCGATTCTCGCTGTCGCTGATCTCAAAGCAGCCTTTTTATCTGACAAGTTTTGTTGAGTCAGGGCTAGACCATTCTCAGCAGCTTCAAGGTTCTGCTTAGCTTTGATAACAGCAGCCACACGATTTTTCTGCTCATTAGACAAATCCGTCAGCTGATTATTTAAAAGATTCAGGCTAGACTCTTGACTAACTTTCTGCGCTTGTAACTCTGCCAATCGATTCTTCAACGCTGTCACATTGGCACTTGAAGCAGCCCCACGACTGCCGCCGCCACGGAGAAGTTTCTCCATCGCTTCAACTGTTAGCAGTGTGCCATTATTGACTCTTTGGTTGAAATTACGAACATTGTGGAATCCGACTTCTGAAGTTCCGTGTGGGGTTCCCCATTGATTTGGATGAGTGTCATAGGCAGCAGAAATAGCATTGGCCTTATTATCCATCATTTGAACATAGTGACCGATTTTAGCAAAGACCTCCCCACCAACTTTCATATAAATGGCATTAGCATCCAGTTGTCTTTCATCAGTTGGCAAACCGTATTGAGCAGCAATCTTCTGATACAAGGCTTTTTCACTATGCCAGAAATTAACCGCACCTTGAGGATCAAAGCTAATAGCTACGTTTTCATTGCCAATCAGCTTGCCCATGTGCCAGTTAGCCTTTTCAAAGTACAAGGTCTGAATCTGGCTGGCAACATTGGCATATGGATCCACCAAAAGTTCTGGCAGTCCTGCATTACGACGGTAGGCATTGATAGCCTTAACCAATTCCAAGGCCTGCAAGTTATTTTCCAAGCTAGCTGGGCTAGATGGATCTGAACCAACAGTGATCTTGAATTCATTCTGACCACGCTTGTAAAGGGCTAAAGCATCAGCTGCAGCATTTCTTACAGCTTCGTTATTCGAATTATCTCGAAGATTCTCTAAAAATTGCGAATAGGTCGTATTCCGTAAATCAACTGGCGCCGTACTTGCATTTTTCTGTTCATGCGCCAACTCAGTGTTTGTTGCAGTAATCAATTGCTTGGTCTGCTCTAAGTTAGCCTGAGTTTGATTGATTTTGTTTTGAATTTCTGCTTGATTTTGTGGTGCAACACTTGTTGCCTGTTCCGCTTTTGCTAGTTCATTTTTAGCATGCTCCACAGCTGTCTGAGCTTGATTTTCTTGACTTTTAGCAGTTTCTACAGCCGCAGTTTCCGCGTGAACTGGTTCTTTGGCTTTGTTTAACTCAGATTCTGCCACATCCACCAATGATTGTTGCCCAGCAATGGTATTTTCTTGCTCTTTAACTGCTTTACCTGCTTCTTGGACTGCAGTTTCTGATTCTTTAACAGTTTCTGATTTTGCTGTAACTTCTTCTTCAGCTTTTTTAACACTGTTTTCTGCTTTAGAAAGATTCTCTTCAGTTGCTGCCTTTTCATTTTCAGTAGCTGAATCTATCTTTTCCTGAGCTTCTGAAATTGCAGCTTTTGCTCCTTCGAGGTCTGCTTCAGCTTTCTTAGTTTGTTCTTGCTGTTGGTTCACGTTTTCTTTTGCAGTATCCGCTTTTTTCTTGGCTTCTGCTACATCCGCTGTCGTAATTGGTTTCTCGGTAACTGCTGTTGTCTTTGGTTTCGTCGCTGTTGACTCAACGAGTTCATCCGCTTTGACCTGATGGCTGAGCGCACCAGAAATAATCGTTGTCGCTGCAATGCCAGTCGCTACAACGGATTTACCAATTTTCTTGTCCATAGACATCTCCTTCTAATAGCACATGTATCATTTACATTCAGTCCTATGCTATAATACTAACATAAAATGACTGGTTAAACCAGTCAAAACCATATCATTTAAATAGAAATTTTATTACAATTCTATGACAAAAATCGAACGCTTCATCCTAAGAAAGTGGAAAAAGAGCGGATTTAAAGCGTTTTCTAGCTTCTTCCGCTCCATATTCCATTTATTTAGAAAAATTTTTTTACTGCTTATTTTCTTCTGGTGTCACTTGACTGTCAGCCTCTTTTTCTGAAGGAGCTGCTGCATTCGCTTCTTCAACTTCAGGAGTAACTGGTGAGCTTGACTTTTCCACTGTTTCTTTAGGAGACTCGCTGGTTGTTTCCTCCTTAGTTTCCTCAGTCGAACTAGCCTCTATCTCAGTTTTAGTTTCAGTCGGAGCCGGCTTTTTGGCTTGAAGCTGATTAAAGAACGCTTCCGCTTCGGCTAGCAAGGCTGCTTTGTCCTCATTCGGATCGGATAATTTATCCAATAGAGCATCTACCTTAGCAAATTGCTCATCTGTCCCCTGTTGTTCCTCAAGCATCTTGTGGGCGGACATCAGCAAATTGTAAATTTTCAGATAGGTCTCTTTATCCTTGAGAGCTGCAGATGCTTGCTGTTCTTTTAAGGTTTCAACGATTTGAGCCAAGAGCGTTTTCGTTTCTGCTAAGATTGTTTCTCTATCTTTGCGAGCTTCTTGCAAATCAGTTCGAAGTGCTGCGAGTTGCTTTTGATAATTTTCTTGCAGAGTCGAATCCGTTACTTTTTCCAAAAGTTCTTGGCCTTTTTGGAAGAGAGCTTGGAGAGTTTCTTCTGAGATTTCCTCCGTAGGCTGCGGTGCAAATTCTCCATACAATTCTTTCAAGAAACCATAGATAGCCGTCTTATAACTGTGATCGTCCAGCTTTTCGGTATCCAGAACCGTTTTATCCTTGGCTGAAGCTGCCTCGCCGCTTGCCAGAGCCTTGTCAACTTCGAGCTTAGTTTGATAGAGTTCCAAGAAAAGAGCTTTTAGATCGACCGCTTCGATAAAGGCCTGAGATTTATAAAGCTTGAGCGTCAAATCAGCAACTTTCTTACGAAGTTCTGGCTGCAAACGAGCATCATCAACTGCTAGATAGAAAGCTTTAAGATACTCGACGGAAGTCACTCCTGTACGGTCTTGATAATCTTGCAGACTTGCCAATAGCTGCTCAATCTCAGCCATCTTAGCTTCATTTTTTTCTACCTTAGCTGTCTGCAATTCACCGAGCAAGTTGGTTTTATTCACACTGTAGCTATCCGTTTCCAAACGTTTGATCTTGTCAACCAATTCTTGATATTTTTTATCAACTTCGGTCAGCTCTTCCGTTTTCGCTTTTTCATCAACATGAATGTAGTGCTTATCAAATTGATCCAGGCTTGCCAGATAGCCCTCTGTTGAGTTGCTTGGCAATTGCTTCATGGTTTCTACAAAATTACCGAGAGCTAGCTCAATTCGACGTTGCATCAGCAAGTCTTTAGCATAAATGCTTCGGCTAGCTGCTAACAGGGTATCCACCTTTTCAAGAACGGCCTTTTCATCATAAGCTCCTGCTTGATAAGCTGATTGCAAGGCTGGAATTTTATTCTTCAAGCCTAGATTCAATCCTTTGGATTGGACACGAATGTAGTGGTTGTGATCTCCATGAGGAATGACAAATTGACCATTTTCAACCTGAATACTGTATGGAGACAGACCTGAACGCAGGGCTGTTGTATAAAGCTCGTTTAGGAAGTCCAGCTCTGGATTTCCAGTTTCTAAAGGAATACGAACATGCTCTTTTCGAACAGCATAGGGGTGGATATGGGTTGGATCGTAGTCTTGATCCGGATTATTAAAGACAAAGAAGCCTTTTGAAATCTTAATTGCTTCACGCGGTACACCATAAGTCTTGGAAATATAAGCGATTTTCTCTTCGTCACTTGCGTCACGAGAAAAACGGTCATATTCTGTGCTGACTTGACTGGATTGGCTTGAATCTTTGTGCTTAGCCAGGTTTGCTTCTGCTGCTGCAATCTGATCTTTGGTCAAATCTTTTTTGAAGAAATAATGTGCATGCCCGCCGTGTTGGACAACGTAACCTTCCTCATCTTTTGAGATGACATGTTCAGCATGGAAACCATGATCGTGCTCATCTTTATCAGCTGGTTTGGCTGGCTGACTTGGATTTGCTGGTTGACTAGGCTGGCTTGGTGTACTTGCAGTAGCCTTAGGATAAGTCTTCTGACCAGCAACAGGAATGTTCCGAGCTATTTCTTCTTCTAGGGCAGACAGTTTGCTGTAAGGGATAAAGTGGTAGTGATTTCCATGTGGAATGGCCACTCCTTCTGCGGTCCGTCTAACGATTTTGCTTGGATCAAAGACAAGACCATCTTTTTCAACATAGCGTTTTTCTTTTGGTGTACGATAGAGTTTCTCAAGTAAGGTTTGGTAACTTGATAGTGAATCTTCTGCTTTTTCAGCTGGTTTAGCTCCGTGCCTAGCATCTGATTGGGCAGGTTTGGACGCTTGAACTGGCTTAGCAGTCTGTCCCTTGTCAGCTTGATGAGCTGGCTTAGTCGCAGTTCCTGTATGTTGATTTTCCGATGCTTTAGCTGTAGGAGCAGAAGCCTCTCCTCCTGTATTAGGATTTTCAGCTGGAGTAGCTACTTGCTTGCCTCGCTGCAAGGAATTCCAGTAGGCTTGGGCAGCCGCTAACTCACCTGGCGACAGATCACTTTTTGGAATATAATGCATATGACCGCCATGTGGCACAAGGAAGCCATCTCCTGTATCCGAAATCACATCAGATGGACTGAAAACATAGCCGTCATCTGTTGTATAAGCTCCATTGCTCCGACTCGATGCAGTGCCTTCTGCTTGATAGGTTCTCTTTCCTGCAGCATAAGCGGCACTTGGACGACTAAAATCTTGCGTTTTTCTGCTAACAGTTTGACTCGATTTAGCTTCTGAACCGCCTTCTCCTTCTTCCTTGCTAGGATGAATTTGTCTTTGCCGTGCGATTTCATCAACTGAACGAACATTGCTGGTTTCTTTGGCATTAGTCAGATATAGGTAATATTTGCCTGCAACCTTGATAATATAGCCATCTTTCACTTGGTTAACAATATCTGATTCTTGCAATTGATAATTTGGATCCCGCATGATCAACTCTTCACTCAGAATTGCATCAAAGGGAACCTTGCCATTATAGTAATGATAGTGATCACCATGTGAAGTCACATAGCCTTGGTCCGTAATCTTGACAACGATCTGCTCAGCAGTAATGCCTTCTTTAGCCTGAATCTGCTCAGGCGTCAATTTTTCAGCTTTTTGAGATTTATTGTCCTGTTTATTTGTAGATTTCTTTTCTACATAGGCCACTCGATTTGTTGCTTGTTCTTGTGGCTTATCTGCTTGATACTGCATAATCGCATAACCGCACACACCTAGTGTGGCTAGTGCCGCAACTGAACTAATAATATATTTCTTTTTCATATACCACCTCAATGTTTTAATTCTTTCGCTAAAATTTCTAAATTATCTTCTAAATTTTCAAGATAAGTCTTATCATTTTCAGGATCTGCTTCGAGAGGATTTAGCATCTTTAGTTTGACTCCTGTTGCCTTCTTTAAGGTTTCAGCCAACTTAGAGGAAGCATTGCTCTCGACAAAAATCGTCTTAACTTTATAGGTCTTGATAAAGTCTTGTATCTCCGTCAACTGCCTTGGACTAGGCTCTTGATCTGGCGAAATGCCTGAAATACCCAGTTGCTTGAGACCGAAACGCTTGGCTAGATAAGAAAAGGCCGTATGCTGGGTCACAAATGTTTTTCCATCTAGCCCGCTAAAGACTCCTTGATATTTTTGGCTCAAGGCCTTTGCATTCTCTGCAAATTTTTGAGCATTTTTCTGATAGGTATCCGCATTTTTACTATCTAGCTTGGACAACTCTTGAGCAATGAGCTGCGCTTCTTCTGCCACTTTTTCAGGATCTAGCCAAGTATGTGGATCATAGAGGGTCTTTTCATCAATCCCTTCCTCAGCAGACACTTCTTCTAAACCGGCAACCTTGTCCAACTGCATCCCGTTGCTGGCTTCTACGACCGCTACTTTCGACTTTTGTAAACTAGGATCCAGACCACCGGCCCAAGACTCCAAAGTCCGTGAATGATACACAAAGACATCTGCTTCATAAATAGCCGCTACATCGCTGGCTGACGGCTCAAATTCATGAATCCCTGCGCCTGACTGAATCATCCGGACATCATTCAAATCTCCTGAGACTTCTTTGACCATCGAATAAATCGGGTAGAAACTAGTGACAATATTGAGT